>Ga0209542_10008705_pt1 | contig 18859 bp, 29 predicted proteins | sample RifCSPhighO2_01_FD_184028 | JGI IMG/M metagenome (GOLD analysis project Ga0209542, IMG submission 184028) | Soil microbial communities from Rifle, Colorado - Rifle CSP2_plank highO2_0.1 (SPAdes) (version 2) | ecosystem: Environmental > Terrestrial > Deep subsurface > Rock core/Sediment ...
TGTTTTAGCTAAGGACTTTTGGCACTAAAGATTCTAACATTTCATTGGGCGTTTTTCCATTGAGCGAACAGTGTTCCAGGTTATTGTAGTAATTGTTCCAAGCGGCAAGTTTGTTTTTTAGGTCTTTGAACGATCTGAATTTTTCTTTTTGATAAAACTTCTCCTCGTCTTCACGGTGACTTCGTTCTACGGTGCCGTTTTGAGCCGGTTTACCGGGATCAATGAGGTAGTGGATGATGTTGTTTTCTCTGCAGAACATATCAAGGGCATGAATCGTTTTCACCGTCATATCGCTTCTCTTGTTCATACTCGTGTAGTAATTGGTGAAGATCGACCCGTTGTCTGTTTTAATCGCTTGTATTTTGTGGGGAAATCGTTTCAGTACTTCTCTTAGAAACAGGATTGAATGAAAATTAGTCTGTTCATCATACACAGAGAGGTGCCTCCACCGTGAAGCGGTATCAATGGCTGTGTATTGGAAATACTTCATTCCTAGAACGGTTCCGGGCACATACTTCACATCTATCTCCACAAGCTCACCGGGGAGCCTCTCTGCTTTAATGTATTTGTATTTGATCTTCCTCACGCGGTATTTTCTCACCAACCCCTCGTCTTTTAAAATTTTTGCAATGGTACTTCGAGGCAAAGTGATTCCACGTTTACGTAATCGCCAATGTAACTTCAAGGCACACAGCTTTGTTTTCTTGCGAAGCGTGATCACTTCTTCTTTCATACGAATCGGTGTTTCGTTGGGATGTGTCTTTGGTCTCGTACTTTTGGGCTTGAGAGCTTCTTCTCCGCCATGGCGGTATAGAGAAAGCCATCTCTTTAAACTCCTTCCGCTATGCGGACAGACAGCAATGATATCTTTTAACCTCACCTCTTTGGTGATGACGGGCAGAACCCACCGTAATCGCTCTTCCAATATGTTTTTAGGCATTTTTACACTCATTCATTAACTCTAGTAAAAAGTGCCAAAAGTGTTTAGACATTACCAATTTTTATTGACAAAATTAATTTTTTATTCTATTATCTCTTTAGAATTTTCTTTGACACTCGGAGGTATACCATGGGTAAATGCCCTTGTATTATTCACAGCCACAGTACCACCTGGCATGATGGCTGTGTCGCAATTCTTCTTGAAAATGGCGAGATTTATGCTATTGCGGCTGAAAGAGTTGGAAGCCGTGAAAAACATAGCTGGAACTCCAAACTCGCCTACGATCACTTAAAAAGTTGCTTACCCAAAAAACTTTGCACCGAAGATGAAAATAACTTCTTGATTAATCCCGGTGCCGATCATTTAGACACCGCAAGCCATCACTTAAATCATGCGGCAGCTACGTTTTTTGCTTCTCCATTTGATAGTGCAGCCATACTTATTGTTGATGGACAGGGACCAGAAGGTGGCAAAACTACTTCTACAACCCTCTGGGTTGGGGAAGGCGATGAAATTCGGATGATTGAGAATCATTATCCGACCAAAGAAAAATTTGCATCGCAATCAATAGGACATTTCTACACCGCTATCGGTGTCTATGCAGGCGCACATCACCTTTACGAGGAGGGAAAAACAATGGCCCTTGCGGCATATGGCAAACCATCAAGGTTTTTGGAATACATTAAGGAGTTTGTAGGTTCAAATCCAGATGGTAGCTATTATGTCGATGGGAAATTCACACAAGCTATTTTGGGTAATACTCTCGGTCCTCAGCTGTATGGGTGGAGTCCACCAACAGGTGAAATACAACAAATATGGAACAAATTAATTTCCCTTCGCTCGTCACCATATCGAGGACTAGATGATTCAATTACTTCCGACGATATGGATATTGCTTATGCGGGGCAAGTGATTTTAGAAGAGATACTTCTTGGACTTGTGCGGCGGCTCAAAAAACTTACCGGAGAAAAAAATCTCTGTTTAGCGGGAGGGGTGTTCCTCAACTGTATTGCCAACGCAGCTATTGTACAATCAAAAATATTTGACGAAGTGTATATTTTTCCTGCTACAGGTGATGATGGGCAAGCAATAGGAAAATTATTTCTTGATATTCATTCTCGGAAACTACCAGTAAGTACAAAAGTTAAAAATGCCTATTTAGGTCCTCAGTATTCAATAGAAGAGACATTAACGGCTATTTATAGCAATAAAGAAATTGTTATTATTAGCGATAATCTCCAAAGAACAGTAGAGATAGCGGCACGAAAATTAGCAGAAGGAGAGTTGATCGGTTGGTTTCGTGGGAGATCCGAGATTGGTCCAAGGGCGTTGGGGCACAGGAGTATTTTGGCTGATCCACGAATAGAAGAGAACCGAGATTTTATAAATGGTTATATAAAACATCGGGAGTGGTATCAACCATTTGCCGCAATGGTCCCCGAAGAAAAAGTCCGTGATTATTTTCTATTAGATTCTTCTAGTCCATTTATGCTCATTGCTGCAATGGTTAAGGAGGAAAAAAGAGAAGTCATTCCTGCTGTTGTGCACATTGATGGAAGCGCGCGCATCCAGACTGTTAACAGAAATCAAGAAGAAGTTTTATGTGACCTGCTCCATCACTTCTCAAACATAACGGGTGTTCCAATACTTCTAAACACATCGTTTAATAGGGAAAATGAGCCAATAGTTGAAACCCCTACAGATGCCATAAAAACATTCATGGCAACACGACTGAGTGCGCTAGTAATAGAAAACTTCCTATTAATTAAGAAATAAGCCCTTTTTAAGCCACCAAAAGACAATTTGGTGGCTTGTTTTTTAGAGGTATAATATTTATTATGAAAGTAAATGATTTTAAAAACATAGCAAGAAAAATAAGAAAAGAATTTGAAGCAAAAAAGATAGACACATCTATCCTAAAGAAACTTTATATACAATACCATCCAGTAAAAGATATTCACGTGTTTATAAATCGTGCAACAATTTTTTTTCCGAATCTTAATTGTGGAATTGCGTCAGTGTATCTTAAACATACGTTAGGAAAAGGAAGTATTACAAATGGGAACTATAACGATAACAGTCATACATTTTTGTTATTAAATAAAAAAACCATTATCGATATTACTGCGGATCAATATGGTGGCCCCAAGGTTTACGTTGGCCCCCTTAAGAGTCCATGGGGATTGAAAAAATTACAAAAACCTAAGAAAAATCTTGCGCGCTTGAGAAATTTGTGTTGAGTATCTAAACCCGTAATCCGAGTCTATAAAACAACCCAAAAGCATAATATATAATATGCTATAGCATATTATATATTATAGTAACCCTGATTCGCGTCTAAATATCTTGCAAAAATCATAGTCAGGGAGTAGTCTTTGGCGAGAACATACCTTGAAATTTTACGGAGGCTCTAATGGATTCTCAAGACAAGCTTTCTCCAAGTCAAACGTATCTTTACGGCAAGGTTTTTTCAAAAAGCCGAGGAAGAGCAGATGCGGTGATACAAAACCTGATAGATGACAAAATTCAAGAAGACTTGATGTTCGCAACAAAGAAACTAAAACTTTCTAGGATTGTCATCAACGTCAATCTACAAGAAAGAATTTTCGGTGTCCCCATGATTGACAGCCTACTTGCTTCAAAAAGATTATATAATCTTTTTGAAATAGCGCATGCAATGCATGAAGTGAATCCCAGTGAGCTACGTATGCGAACCATGCTCGAGTTCAAACTTTACGGCGGGACACGCGACCTTCAAACGGTACTTGCGGGAATGTCTAACCGAGAACATCCAAACTACGGACTCCTTGATTATCGAAACGACCCCGTTGGACTTTCTGCGCTCGGGTTTTATGGATGGTATAGATTCGTACTAAAAGAAATGGTTAAAGGGAGAAGCACATTCACACCCGCTGACTCATTTCACATAACCCCAGAACAAGTTTTTACGTGGGATGATATTGAGGGTGTGCTTGCTACACAGGTAGGGATTGATAAACCTTGCTGGTTTGATTATGTAAATCGAGAAGAAATTCCAATTGACGAATATGGCACTACCTCGTATATCGAAGCCCAGATTCTTGGCGGGGTATTCCTCGAAAAGAAGGATGTAGAAGTGCTATACTATCCTGAGACCGATCAATTCAATAAAGAATTTTTCTCAAAACTTAAGCGTTTTGAAGAGGAATTTGAAATTAAACTTGAGCCATACTGACCAAACCTTAAAAGGAGGTAAAGATGTATAAGATTATTGCATCAGATTCAAATCCTCGCGGCGGAGCAATTCTTCAAAAAGAAAACGGAGAATTTTGTTTTTCTCACCTCATGCTACCAGTACGCGAGGAGTGGCTTCAGGGATTTCGCGAGGGTGAGATCAAGGTGTTTATCGAACGAGATAAGCTCGTTCCCCATACTCCCCCTACCGTTGTGGAAAAACTTGAAGACTGGCCAAAAGTAGCGGCGGAGTACGAAAAGCAGTGGCACGAAATGCAACTGGTAGGCGAAACGTATGCCGTAGCCCCATAACATTTGTTCTTTCCGAGACCGACATGAAATAGTGTCGGTCTTTTATTTTTTATATTAAAAAAGCTCTCCATGGGAGAGCTTTTTCGAATAGGTTGTGATCAGAGGATCACGGCAGAGAGCAAAGTGCTATGTGGAATGGGGAGGGTGTCAGATTTTTATTTATGGCTTTAAGCGCCAATGACTTTTTTGACAAACCGTCCATTCCTCTGCATCAATTATATCTCCCTATAAATTATGCGCAAATAGGGGGTGGGGATAAGTCAGAAATCGCAAAGTGTAGAAGCGTAGAGCGTGTAACGTTACAACTAAAACCCATTGTGGCGACTATGATTTTTAAGGACCCCGTACTAATTTTGCTTTTGTTTTCTGTATAAGCAACGTATGGGCGAATAGCCCAACCCTTACTGGACGAAGAGTTGTTTTATAGAGCGTGAATTTTATTTAGTATTACCACAGACATTAATACAAAACGAACAAAATTTAGTATCGAGGCAGTGTTCATGAACGTTGCCTTTAAAAAAGGGTTCTAGTAGTATGGCAAAAGATAGACCGATCAACACTATATGGAGGAAACACCGTGAAATATCTAGTTGATATCCCAAAAGAACTTTTCAAAATTTTCGGCGAGAAATATGGGCTAGGGCAAAGCGAGGTACGCGTGATTGATGGTGTCGTTTACCATATTCAACGACTTACCATTGAAACGACAGGAGAAAGAAAACTTCCTCTTGTAGATGGAAAGTCGACAATAACCATCGGGCTTTTTCAAGATGGAGTTCAAGAGCGTATGACTGAAACCGCTCGACTTATGGTGTGGAATCATCTCCCTCAAGTATCCGGAGTGGAGGCCTTTTCTATTTGGGCTGGAATTTACGGAATGGGGTGGACGAGAACAGAACGATTGATTCCGCGCCTCGGTAACGGGTTGGAATCGGTCGACCTCATTGTTCCCGAAACAAGTTTTATCGCTGAGGTACTACAAGTTGCGTACGAGCTCGGGAAAAACCTCAAGCCGAGAAAGTATTCTTGGCACGACAATATCGGATTTGTTCCTGAAAAAGAATATCGCTATGGTTAGTTTCGAAAACCCCGTCCTTTGTGGCGGGGTTGTTTTTTCTCGCAGTTTTTGTAGTCTATGTACTAGATGAACCAAAGGAGGTCGTTATGGCACGAAAGATGGCAAGAAGGATGACAAGGCGTTTCGTAAGAACGGTTTTTGTCGCGCACCCGATCAGTGGTAATGTGAAGGGGAACGAGGAAAAAGTTCGCAAAATATGCGCTAAGATACACACACGGAACATCATTCCCGTTGCGCCGTATCTCATATCGCTTCAATATCTCAACGACGAGGTCATTGAAGACCGCGAGCTAGGTATTGCCGCAAACCACGAATGTTTTTACCGAGGATTTGTGGATGAACTCTGGCTCTTCGGAGACCGCATCTCATCCGGCATGATAGAAGAGATAAAACTTGCGCGGGAAATGGGTATCCCCGTCGTCGCAAAAACGGAAGGAACACGCCGCGATTTGAAAAAGTTAGAATTATAAAATTTCCCCGCTAAAGCATCGCCTTGGCGGGGTTTTGTTTAATATATAACTTTATAAAAAGCCAACATCCTCCCGTTGGCCTTATTTATATTCAATTCGGGGGTAGCGGTTAATTTAGGACTCACACCTTGCTCAAATTGCGTAATTCCCTCGCCAATTTTGACAGGAAGCTTGTTTAAAATAATTCTATCAATAAGTTTCTCGTTCAAAAATGCCGTATTAAGCCCCGGACCACTTGAGAGGAGCATATTAGGGTAAAGTGTCGCCGCTTCCCGCAAGGAATTTATCACCGAGTACCCATTTTTAGGTTTGAAATTTTTATCCCTCGTTACTATGATTTTATGGATACTTAATTTCTCAAATGGCGCCACAAGTTCTTTGTCGAACGATTGTATCGCCGTATAGGCATTTTTGCCCAAAATAATGGCGTCATGTTTCGTGCACAGTTCCAAAAAATCACCCCACACCTCGTCGGGAATAAAATCCTCGCCCCCGTCTTTTGTGGCAATAAATCCGTCGGAAGACAGCACGTTGTAGAGAGTAAGCATAAAATCACATCTTCTTAAACTCCTCCAACGCCTCGGGAAGTTTTATGTAGCCACTTTCTTTATCAATATGTCCCGCATTGTGAAGGACTATAATTTTTGAACCAAGCTCGGCGAATTTCTTTTTATTTTCCTCAAACGCGCCGAAGGGGTCGTTGTCGGAAATGATAAGCGTGGAAGAGGGGAGAACCTTCGTTACTTTCGTAATGTCTATCGGAGTTTTAATCCACGGCGCGGCGATTTTTTCCGCTTCGTCATCTTCAAGATTCTTTAAATCAAACCACCCGGCGACGAATACTGCTTTGCCTACTGGAGTCGAAACAGTTTCAAGGTAACGGAGAATTGTTTGGCAACCGATGCTGTGACCGACAAAATACGTATCTTTGTCGGGCGTGCCCACCAATTCTTTCAAATGACCAACCCATGCTTCTATCACAGGGGCATCAGTGTCGGGCATTGCGGGAAGAAAAACCTCATACCCCAATTTTTCAAGTTCCGATTTAAGCCACTTGTGATAATGGTTGTAGGGAGTTCCTTCCCACCCGTGGATGATAAAGACGCGCTTCATTTTTATTGGACTCGTTTATAATTTTGGAGTGAGACGATAAAAATTACTGTGGATATTGGTGTAAAATTGAACTGATGAAGGTCTGGTAGGGGAGACCCTTTTCCGCGGCGAGTGCCTTGATGCGTTCAAGATCACGCTCCGAAACTCTGATGTTAATGTTGCGCGGCTTGCTCAGGGTGTACTTGGCATACGCCCCATAACGTATTTTTTCGCCCGATACATTTTTTACTCGTCTCAACCCGCCCCGGTCAAACTCCTTAAGTATCTTCTGTTCTTCTGTCGTTATAAATTGTTTTTTCATAATCTTTTTTTATTGCTCGTAATATATTTCTCTGTTGCCTTGCGGCTCGGAATAATCGTTTTTAAAAACACCTTCTCCTCATCCTCAACGAACGGCACGAGGTATGCATACTCTTGAAATTTGACGATAAACACTCGTTGATTCGGATACCTGCGCTTATTTGAATGTTCCACGATGTCCAAAATACCCCCTTCCTCTACGGCGACCACAATGGCCTCAAAACTGATTCCCCGTTCCCGTATAAGCCACTCATTTTTGTCCTGGTTCCAGTCAAAGTATTTCATGGGGTAATATACAAAGTATATGCTCTACATATACTTTGTCAATATATCGAGATTCTCGCCTTTCTTCCTAGCCGTGGATAACAAAGACGCGTTTCATCGGGTAAGTATAGCAAAACTTTTAATTTTTTGAGAAAAAAGATATGATATTGAAATCCATGGAACCAGAAGCTAACTATTTTAATGAAAGAAAAGAGAAAGCAAGGGTAATTTACTCTACCCAAAAATTAATTTATAATCCTTATTTTAAAAATAATATTGTTTTAAATTCGGATGGTTTTCATCACCTTCAATTTTCAGCTCGCAGGGAAAGAAACAAAAGGGAACAATTGTTGAAGTTTAGTTTACTGCCACTCGCCTTAGAAATTATCAGAAAAGCGGGAACCGTTCAAGAGTATAGAAAACTTTTAACACCTATCGGGAAAAGATCACCAAGGGGTGGGTCGATTAAAATGAAGGAAGTTGAGTATTGGGGGCTGATTGCCATAACGGGAGCAAGGGGAATAAAAGTACGAACAGTATTAAGAAGGGTCGGAGACGGGAATATTATTTTTTGGAGTACAATGCTTTACTCAAAAATAAAAAACGGCAATCAAAAATTATTTACCGAAGGAATAGAAGACGAATAAAAATTAAAAACAAAAATACCGCCCGAAGGCGGTACTTTTATATGCCTGCCTTCAGCTTAGGAATACCTTAGCTGAACGGGGCTTGCGCCCACAGGCATGGTGTAAATATAGCAAAGTCCAGCAAATTATCAATAGGGCTGTGAATTTCTTTTATTTAGCCCTATTTAAGCGAAGGAAGCGAGTCGCTCTTGTGGTTTCCTGCTCAGCCGTGGATGATGAAGATTCGTTTCATGGGGTAGTATAATTTGAGCTTCTATTCTTTCCAAAACTTATTTTGACAATAATTAATGGTGTAGAAAAACAAAGTACAGAAAATAGAAATAGAGGAAATAATACTTAACACGTAAGAAATACGCATTAATTTCTGTAAATCAAAATACTCAGAAAGTCCCAACCCCAATAGAGACACAACTAGTACCCAAAGGTTTTGGTTCAAATTGATTTTGAAGTTATCCATAATTTTATTCATAAACTGTTTATTAACTGTTTATTTCATATAAAAAAATCATCTGGGGACTAAAAGATTATTACTCAAAAACATAATCTCCTTACCAATTTTAGGGGTATGAGCTGTATGTCGAAGAGCGTATTGTTTTGAATAACAATATTTGTAAAGTTTTCTAATTGGTAGAGTGTTGTCGTAAGAAACTACCCATTTTGCATTTTTAATTTTTTTTATTTCAGCACTGACCTTTTCGTGATCTTCGTGTCTGTAGTGATTCATGTAAAGTGAAGGCCCTTTTAAATAATAGGGTGGATCAAAATAAAAGATAGTATTTTTATCCTTCCTTATTTGTTTAATTAAAACTAGGGCATCCATGTTCTTTAATTGAATATGTTTCTTGTGTATTGCTACAAACCTTATTCTTTCAATCAATTCTTCCTTATTGAAACGGCAATTAATTTTATATTTTCCTTTTTGTGAAACACCCCCCATCATACCCCCATCGATAATCCCGGAATAATTCGTTCGATTTAAGAAAAAGGTTGAAAATCCAAGCTCCAACATATCTTTCTCATTGTTTTTATTAGCTTGAATTTTTTTCTGCTTTCTCCAATTCTCTAAATTAACACTAGTATTTTTAATCTTCCTACAAAATCTTTCTGTGTCATTTAGCACCGAATACCAAAATGCATAAATAGCTCGATCGTAATCATTAATAGTAATTTTCTTCACGTACCCATTGAAAAGTAAGTAAAGAGACACAGAAGCACCTCCAGCATATGGCTCAACATAATGACCGTCGATATTATTCCCTTTGCATATAGAGGCAATAAATTTGGATATCTTATTTTTTCCGCCGGGGTAACGTAGTGGACTCAGATGAAACTTCTGATTTCTTTTTTGAATAATATACTTCATCAAGTGTTTTTGAGGTTTAACTACCGTTTTTTGTTGTTAGCATTTCGTAAATCTTTAGCATAAAATGCTGAATATTATCCCAATTGGCCATTAAATCTTTCTCGTTAGGTGAAGCATATCTGCTATGTATCCATGCATGCCAGGTGTCTACTGAAAAAATACTACCCACGCTACTGCACAATGATCGGACAGAGGTCAAATCTCGTTTCGTAAAAATAGATTTTTTAATGAAATAATCGCAAGCCGAATTAATTTTTTTATTCAAGTTTGCATCATTAAGATCTCGCGCATTCATTATCCCGTGAGCATCAATAAATGCATCAACAGAAATTTCTACAAGCACACGAAAGCCGATTCCTGCCAAATGAGGCGAGTCAGTGCAGTTAATATCCTGAAGCTCTTTGTGAAGTTTAGAAATTTTGGGATATTTTTGGATATATGGTGGAAGGCACTCTTTCGGAATAATGCTATTACGAGCGACAATAATGTTACTGCGCATAGGTTTTCTTTTTGCTGTACCCTCAGCTCCATTAGTGATTGCTATAGAGACACTAGCTTCACTCGGGATACTCGGTAATTTCACTGTGGGAATAGAATTCATAAACTCCTCCCTTTTTTCTTTCGTGTAAATTTCGCTGACGGTAAATTTCGGTGTAGTAATTAAATCAATAATTGTACCAAGTCCTTTGACAGCCTCTTTTTCTGAAATAATTCTTTTTAGTTTCCCGGTTTTCTTTTCCTTTTCCAAACCCAATCGCTCTCTGACGGCGTTGTCGCTCAATAGCCGCTCGAGATTTGTTGTGGGGACTTCGCGCAGCTTTGACTTAGTTGAGTCTGATACATACTTGCTTTCATCAAGTAATTGTATTGCCTGTAACGCAACGTTTAATTTCCCCTTGACTTTATTGTCCCATCGCGCAGTTTGTTTTGAGTCCCACTTCACAAGGCCGGCTCCGGCGTTTTCGCCAGTATGTTTTAATGTTATCCAAGGGTAGGCTTCTTCTTCGGTTTCGAATACCTTACAGGTCATGCTTGTAATGGGATTTTTTTTGGATATATTTTGCAAACGTTCGAATTTTTCTCTGAGTTTCTCGTCTCGGATTTCTTTTATTAGGTTAGGTTTATTCAATAATTTAAGTGCAACAGCTCGTCGATTGCCCTCAAGAAGTAGAAAACTATCTTTATCCGGGGTAACAGCAACCAATTCAAGGGGGTTAAGTCCGTTGGTGATAATGTGGTCAGCGAGTCTATATACTTTTTCCCCTTCTTCGTCCATCATTTTCTTTATAGAAGCTATTTCTGTTTTTGACGGATCGAACCGAGGATTCGATTTATTGATTTTCAGTTTATCGACACCAATAGACCGCTCATAGGTTGCCATATAATTATTTATTTAAGGTTTATAGTATTTCTGCGAGTTTAAAATCTACCTAGCCTATTTGGGATTTTAACATCCTAGGGCGGTTAATTCTAAGATAGATCAGTACTATATGAAGAATCAAACCTGGCCCCCTTTACCTTAATTTATTTTAATATTGCTCCGTTAGGGGCGTTTGGTCAAGGGGTGGGGAGTATCGACCGCCTTCGGCGGGCTTATTTCCGGCAGTTCATCGGTCACGAGTTACTAATTCGCTTCGCTCATAAGTACTCTCGACCCCGTCTCGCCGTCGCTTTGCGACATGCTCCGACTTTCGATTCCTGCACGCAAGCAAAGAAGTTTGCTTGCTCGGGCGGATTACTCCGCTTCGCTACGTAATCCGCCCGGCAGGAATCGAACCTGCGACCGTTTGCTTAAAAGGCAACTGCTCTACCGACTGAGCTACGGGCGGATGTATTCACCAAACAACCCTTAAATTACAATAAAATTGAGGAAAAAGCAAAATTTTGTGTCCGCGGTGTTCCCCCACAGAATAAACACGGGAGTATGATATAGTTTTATTATGATTGAAGGAATAGCGGTGGGAATTATTCAGGGGATTACGGAATGGATACCCATAAGTTCGGAAGGGATGATAATGCTTGCGGAGGTCAACTTTTTCGGAAAGACCGGGGTTGAAGAGATTATTCATTTTGCACTTTTTCTCCATCTTGGCACGCTCGTTGCGGCGCTCGTGTATCTTAGAAAAGATATTTCAAAAACCTTCATGTCGCTTGTGCGATATAGCGCAAGTTCCCGCGACGAGAAAAATGTATTGCATTTCCTCGTTGTTTCCACAGCTATAAGCGGGGTTCTTGGGCTTACACTTCTGAAACTTCTGGGAGAATTTGAACAGTACGTTGAGCTTTCCGGCCGCACTCTCACGGCAGGTGTCGGCGTTCTGCTTCTGTTCACCGCATGGCTTCAGATCGTGAAAAAAGAAGAAAAAACCTTGAGAAGTATGGGGGAGGTGACGCTTCGCGATTCAATCATTCTTGGCATTGCGCAGGGACTGGCGGTTCTTCCCGGGCTTTCCCGGTCGGGACTTACGATTTCCGCGTTGCTTATTCGCGGTATAGAGGATGAGGCGGCGCTGCGATTGAGTTTTCTTATGTCGATCCCCATAGTATTTTTGGGAAACATTGTTTTAAATTTTGATATGTTGAGAAATCTTGAAAGCGCGTCGACAACGTCACTCTGGGGACTTGTCTCTTCATTTATTTTCGGTCTTGCGACAATTCACCTTCTCATAAAATTTTCCAGAAAAATAAACTTCGGATATTTCGTCGGTTTCTTCGGACTACTTATGGTCCTCGCGTCTTTTGTCTAAACCCTATTGGCTAACAACTAATCCTTAGTGGCTATTCCTACAGCGGCAAATCAAACGCAAAGAAGCCGGCGCCAGTGAAGAGAAGGGAGAGCGCTACGACAAAAAGTAGAATATAAAATTCAATATCGTTGCGAAGCGACTGTGGGTGGCGCCATTTGATGAACACCGCCGCAAGCATAATAAGTGCCGCGGCGATTGCCGCAAGCTGGGTGTAAAACCCAATCAAGAGCATTATCCCTCCCGTAAGCTCCGCCGCTCCCACAGTGCTTGAGAAAACGCTTCCGGGCTTCATTCCAACGGAATCAAAAAAAGCCGCCTTATCGTCTCGCTCGGAGAAGAATTTAAGGTAGGCAAAATAAATCAAAATTCCTCCCAAAAATACGCGCAACAGAAACGGCGCCATCAAACTATATACAAGAAGATCGGGGAATACATTAAGCGGATTTGGCATATAAGCACAGTATAGCAAAATATCCCGTAACTTGTAACCTAGAACCCGTAACCTATAATACAGAAACCATGGTAAAAAAATATCCGGAAACATCTCTCATTCTGCACAACATCAGGAGCACCCACAATGTTGGCTCAATTTTCCGTACCGCGGATGCTGCCGGTGTCTCAAAAATATATCTCACGGGCTACACGCCCACCCCTTTGGATAAATTCAAACGACCGCGCAAAGACATCGCGAAGGTTGCTCTCGGCGCGGAAAAAACGATTTCGTGGGAGCACGTTCCCAACATCAAAATACTTATCAAAAAACTCAAAAGAGAAAAGATGCAGATTGTCGCACTCGAGCAGGCGGAAAATTCAATCGACTACAAAACAGTCAAACCCAAGAACTCGCTTGCATTCATCCTCGGCAACGAAGTAGGGGGGATTGAAAAAAGTGTTTTAAAGGAGTGTGATGAAATATTGGAAATTCCCATGAGGGGGAAGAAGGAATCGCTCAATGTTTCCGTTGCGGCAGGAATTGTACTGTTTCGGGTTTTGAATATATAAAAGAATAACCCCACTATTCCAATATATTGGAATAGTGGGGTTGAGGTTTTTTGCCTATTTAAATACCACGATATCTCGAACGATGTTCTTCTGCTCTTCCGTTCCATGGAGCTGAATGGTTCGTATCGCAGTGTTCACCAGATCTTGTCTGGCGCGTCGACAACCCCAACACGCTCCATTCATGGCAAAATTATGCTTTTCAGGAGGACACGGAACCTGTGTCTCGTAGTCTTCACCATCATAGCGACCCATTTTTCACCTCCGTTAACGATTTACCAAACCGAGTCTACCACAGAAGATTGTGGAAATGAATCACCTTACTTAATGAACCTTCTCAACTCCTCTCGCGCCACCGTTGCATCATCCCAAGGCAGTTTGGTTCCATTTGGCCCCATGATATACGGGTCTGTTCCTTTTCCAGTAATAAGTACCACGTCATTTTTCTTCGCAAGCTCAAACGCACGGCGAATTGCCTGACGCCTGTCCATAATGACCATATGTTCCGTTTTGTGAATCCCTTCGGAAATATTGCCCACGATTTGGCGGGGGTCTTCGTCATACGGGTCTTCATTGGTGAGAATTATCTTTGAACAATATTCTGCCGCGATGCGCCCCATCTCTTTTCGTTTCCATGTATCTCTTCCACCGCCCGTGCCGCCCAATACGCACACTTTTTTATTATCACCGAACGCATGATACAGTTTCTCCAGAGAATCCGGGGTGTGTGCATAATCAACAACGACGGTGAATTTCTGACCCTCTTCTATTTTTTCCACGCGCCCGCGCACACCTTTAAATTTCCCCAGTGCGCGGCGCACGGTTTCCATATTTATATTCTGGCTTTTTGCGAATGCCACCGCAGCAAGAATGTTGTATATATTAAATTCCCCCTGAAGCCCCACAAGCACCGCTTTCCCCTCAAGGGTGATGGTCACATTATTATCTCCGAGGGTGAATGGCTTTGCGCGTTCAAGCGAATACGTGATTTTTTTAGGAACATCAATATTTAAAAATTTTTCTCCTTCTACATCATCACTATTTACAATGACCGCCTTCCCTTTTTTAGGAGAACGCTCAAGCGCTTTTGCGATCTTTAATTTTGCCGCCACATAATTCTCATACGAACCGTGCGATTCAATATGTTCAGGAGAAAGATTGGTGAACACCAGTGCATCCAGGTCAAGAAATTTATGACGAAATAATTTGGTGCCCTCGGAGGTCATCTCAAGCACTGCCCAACTGCATTTGGCGTGTACCGCTCTGCGGAGGAATCGCTGAATGAAAAATCTGCCCGGCATTGTCATCTTGAACAGATTCGGCTCCGACTCTTCCCCCACTTTGATACGAAGTGTTCCTGCAAGCGCGGTCCTTTGCCCTGCTTCCTCAAGGATCGCGTTAATGAGCTCAACGGTGGTCGTTTTTCCTTTGGTTCCCGTTACGCCAACCACTTTTATTTTTTCGGAAGGGAAGCGATAGAGCACCGCTCCCACTGCGGCGAGCGTGTAGTGATAGAGTGGCGCGAGCACGGTAAAGATTTTTTTCGGTATGAATCGCTTTATTGAAAGCAAAATATCGTCTAATTTCATTCAGTTTGTTTTCCAAGATTTTTTAATGCCGCCTTGACGCGTGCGCTCGTTCCCTTGATCGAATCGGGAACATCTTTGAGCGCCTCACGCGCTTCTTTGTGTGAATACCCGATCGATTTCAATGCTTCCACCGCGTCCACCTCTTCTTTGAGCCCCGGATGTCCCGTGCCGTCCGCGCCTCCTCCGCCCAATTTATCTTTAAGCTCAAGAACGATCTTCTCCGCGTTCTTCTTTCCAATGCCGGACACTTTAGTGAGATATGATGTGTCGCTGGACGCGATGGCGGATTTGAGCGTGTCAACAGGGGCGACCGAAAGTATTCCGATGGCTGATTTTGGTCCCACACCCGAGATTCCAATGAGCATTTCAAAAAGCTCAAGCTCTTCTCGCTCAACAAAACCAAAAAGACTTTGTGAATCTTCCCGCACCGCCATGTGCACCCACAAGCGCACCGCACCTTCTTTTTGAGAGATCGCTTTTCGCAGAGTATCGGGCGATACCATTATTTTGTATCCAACGCCCGAAACATCGAGAACGACGTGACGGTCTCCTGAAAAGATAACGGTTCCGGTAAGATGAGATATCATGATGTTGATTATACCATCCCTTTCTTGTTCAGGAATGAAAACGCGATTTACTTGCTTTCTCTAACTCGTTTGTGTATAGTATCGCATTATGCCAATCATAGAAGGAGCAAAAAAAGCACTGCGTGCGTCAAAACGAAAAAAGGTGTATAACGACACCCGTCGTGCCACGCTGAAAGATGTTACTAAAAAGCTAAAACGTTTGGTAACTCAAGGAAAGGCGAAAGAGGCGCAAGCCCTTCTCGCACAAGCGTATAAAGCCCTTGATAAAGCGGCAAAGACTGGTGTTATTAAGAAAAATACCGCTTCTCGCAAAAAATCTCGACTCGCGAAGTTTTTGAAAAAGACCGCAAAGTAGAAAAATCTCGACCATAGTCGGGATTTTTTCTGTATGGTAAAATACACTTATCTATTTTCAAAGACCATGGACCCTGAAACAGAAATTACCGTTCTTGACGCATCAAAAAAAATCGCAGAAGGCGAAGTATGTGTACTTGATGTTCGTGCACCCGAAGAAAGAGCGCAAGGGTATATTGAAGGAAGCGATAATATCAATTTCTACGACGCAGATTTCAGGAATAAAATTGAAAAACTGGATAAGTCAAAAACGTATATCGTTCACTGCGCCGGCGGAGGACGTTCCGGGAAGACGGTAAAACTCATGAAAGAACTCGGCTTCAAATCCGCTTACAATCTCATTGGCGGTTTTAGTGAATGGGTGAGAAAGGGGATGAAGGTGGGGAAATAAATTAAACTAAAGTTTATCTAAAACAAAAACCTTACGATATATCGTAAGGTTTTTGTTGAATTGAGTTCTTCGAGCACAAAATTAGCATGGTCACAAGTTACTAAGCTCACTCCTCCGCCTTAGCGGACTCGTTCACTAAGTACTGCTGGTCGCGGCTCGCATCGCTTCGCGATATGCTCCGCCGTTCGATTCTTGTCGAAAGCAAATAAATTTGCTTTCTCCTTCGGCGCAGATTTATCATAGTCACGAATCACTAAGTATTTTATTTCACTCCGTTCATAAAATACAAAGTGTTCGCGACCCCGCCTCGTATCGCTTCGCGCGTCCCACCTTCTGGCTTTGAAAAAGCCGTTGAGTTCTGTATTGGTGCCCTCGGGGGGAATCGAACCTCCATCGTCAGCTCCGCAAGCTGATGTCCTATCCATTGAACGACGAGGGCAAATCACTTTAACAGGCAAAACTGTATCACACAGAAACTAAAACCTCAAATAGTCCATGACACGCTGGGCAAACGGTTCCACGCGCTCATGTTCATCAAGATAATTGAGTAGAAATGTCCGTACTGCTTCAGGGTTAGTATCGCCAAGCGGGATGGAAATAAGAGGAAGAAAAGATTTTTTTGATTCAATAAGGATTTTTGATTCTTCCGCACCTTCAATGATCCAAAACGAGGAGAGTGAGGAATATGGATACAAAACCGTGTCTGAACGAACGCCGCGACGGCTCACCTCAAATTGAACCATACGCGGGTGACGTGCCCCGTATATGGCAACCGTGAATGCGCCAATAAGGATGAGAACGGCAAAAAGGAAATTTCCCATAATATATGCCGCCACCGCTCCTGCCACTGCCATAATGCCGAGTGCCCAATACCAATCCGTCGTTTTTTCCCTAAACGGATATTCTGCCGCGCTCCAAGTGATTGTTTCTTCCATAAAGTGCTTTTGTTCAGAATAGATATGTAATAGGCAAATTCTATCAAGAGGACCCGCTTTAATCAATTCGCCCGATAGTACCCGCCTGCCGGCAGGCATGGAATTTGGCAAAACACCTATAGTGCAAGGCGAAGCCATTGCCGAATTTCACTATGGGATCGGAATTTTGTATACTAAAGAAACGGAATCCCGTAGTAGAATTTTAAGTTAGTCGACACACCTTAATTCTTTTATAGAAATTTAACTTACGATGAATATTAAAAACAAGCAATTTAATTCTTAGGGAAGTTCGTTTTTAGCGGACGACCTGAAATTTCACTACGGGATGGAACAAGAAACTGATCTCACGAAGAAAAAATGTGTCCCTTGTGAAGGAGGGATGGAGCCACTCAAACTGGAAGAAGTGGCTAGTTACATGAAGCTCCTTAAAACTTCTTGGCGTGCGGAGGGGAACAAAAAAATATCGCAAGAGTTCAAGTTCAAGGGTTTTAAAGAAGCGATGATGTTTGTTGATAAGGTTGGTCGTGTGGCGGATAGTGAAAATCATCACCCCGACATACATATTTTTTACAACAAAGTTTTAATTGAGCTTTCCACACACGCAATAGAGGGGCTTTCGGGGAATGATTTTATTATGGCGCGGAAAATCGAAGTATTAGTAGAATAATTAAATTAAAAAATATATGAAACATAATATTTGCAACGGAGAATGTGATGGAGTTTCAGAAGAGTCGGGAGTTTGTCGTACAGAGAATTGCACGATGCGCGACGAGCCACTTAAAGAGTGTTTGTGTCCCAGCAAAGAAAATCATCAACCGTATAAAAAAGAAAGTTCTCAGTCTGACTAAAGAACAATAGAGGTGGCAACAAGTCCGAAAATTAAAACACTCAATGTGTCTTGGATTACTGTCGCAATAGGTCCTGCTCCAACGGCAGGATCTTTATGTTCGAGCTGAACAAGCTCGGTAACAAAAATTGCCACCAAGGGCGCAATCGCGACCGCGACGAACATGGCAAAAGAAACTGTGCGAGCGAGTATGAGTGAGTCAAACCATATGACGGTGATGATAAAAGAACCGAGCCCTGACAATACTCCAAAAAAAATTCCCAACACGCCTTCCTTCCAAAAATATTTTTTAAAACTCGCGCGCCCCGTTCTTAAATCTCTGGTATAGATACTTTGGGTTTGTGCTCCCACGGCGGCGGCCATATAAACGATAAGAGGAATGAAGAACGCAAGACGAATATCTTGCGCGAGCACTTCTTCAAAGCGCGATACAACGAACGAAAGAAGGACGCCCAAAAGAAGGCCTATAACAAGAGAGGGGGTTCTCATGATGATGAGTCGGCGGATTGAGACAGTGTCATCATCGGCATAGACCATGCGTTTCGTTTCTTTTGGCTGTACCACTTCTTGGTTTGGTATTTCTGTGTGTGACATAAAAATTACTATAAGTTCATTATAGTATATCACCAAGTAAGACTATTATTTAGAAATCCTAATAGCTCATAAAAAACATCAGTGTAGAACCGTCGTATAGCTCATAATTCCTGTTA
>Ga0209542_10008707_pt1 | contig 18858 bp, 17 predicted proteins | sample RifCSPhighO2_01_FD_184028 | JGI IMG/M metagenome (GOLD analysis project Ga0209542, IMG submission 184028) | Soil microbial communities from Rifle, Colorado - Rifle CSP2_plank highO2_0.1 (SPAdes) (version 2) | ecosystem: Environmental > Terrestrial > Deep subsurface > Rock core/Sediment ...
TAAATCGTCTGGATGTTTGGTTACAAAAAATTTAAAAAACGAAGATTGGTATTTTTGTTCAATCTGCCCGGCAATTTTTTGAGCCTGCTCTCCCGCCCTTTGCTCGCTTGCCATAATTACCAGCATTTTTTCTTTCGGGTAACTGCTGGCAGCGACTGAAGCCAGGGTTGAATCCAGCACCTCAAAACTTTCGTCAACAAATGGGATTAAAATAATATGATAAAAATTTTCATACTCCAAAACCGTTTTGCCTGCCTCGATTAAAGATTTTAACCTGATAATTTCCGATGCCAAATAGTTTTTCCAAATTTTTTTGCCGAAGGCTGTTTTTTGAGCGTCTAAAAAATTTAAAAATTCCGGTACCTGTCTAAGCCTTTTTAGGTAATCCATCCAGTCGACTTTTACAAAAACGCGAAATTTTTTGTAGCTGGCAACCAAATGGGTGGCCACGTTTACCGCTTTTAAAACCCAATATAGGTCAAAACAAATAATAAACAGTGCGGCCCAAATGGGCTTATAGTAAGAAAGCAAAATGGCGCCAAAAAAAACTAGCCAGAATTGCAAGCCTGGTAGAATTTCCCAAAATCTTTCTTGTGGTGTGCGCTTTCTAAACATGCTACAAATTTACGAATTTATCCAAGTCTACAAATGTCTACAAATATTCTAGCCGAAGATTTGTAGCTTAGTTGATGGTGGATAAAAACAATACCGCTATCATTAAAATTACTTGGACGCAAAGGCTAATAAATCCGGTTAGAAAAGACAACAGGCTACCTGTGTCTTTTAGGGTTCGATATAAAATAAAATTTACTGCGGAAATTAAAAAGCCCACGAGCGGAATAAGGTATAAATTTTGGCCTTTGCCGTACCATTCTACCCCAACCAATACGTTGTAGTGCAAAGCCAAGGTTTTTCCGCTTGGGCTAATTTTGAAAAAAATCAGTAAAAATGTTATAATGTTTATTAGCAAACAAAGACCCCAGAGAAACCAAATCTTTGAGAAGAATCCAGTGTATTTTGCAGGCCCGGTTAAAAGCATATCGGCTTGATTATAGCAGGAAAACGCCTGTTTCTCAAGCCACTTGAGCCCGAGCGCAAAATTTTTCTTTAAATGACAACAAAACAAAAATTTTTATTTTTCGGCATAATTTTAGTCGCAATCTTTTTTAGGTTTTATCAAATTGGGACTTTACCAGGCGGGTTATTTCCCGACGAAGCGGCTAATGGGCTGGACATAAATTTAATGCAAACCGGGCAATTGCAGCCGTTTTATGAGCGCGGCAATGGGCGGGAAGGCCTATTTTTTTATATGCTCTGGGGCAGCGTGGAAGCTTTTGGCAAGGGCCCATGGCAACATCATATTGTTTCGGCTTTGGTGGGCGTTCTCTCAGTGATATTTTGTTTTTTGGCGACCAGGCGGTTGTTTTTGGTTAATCCAGAGGCAATTGATGAATCGTTTAAAACTAGGGCTACGCATATTGCCCTGCTAGCAGCTTTCCTTATGGCGGCTTCGACCTGGCATATTGTGCTTTCGCGCACGGCTTTTCGGGCAAACCTTATCCCGTTGTTTTCAACTATGACTTTTTATTTTTTACTTTGTGCTTACCAAGCTGCTACCTTAAAGAAGCAGCTGTTTTATGCTTTTTTTACTGGAGCAGCTTTTGCCTTGGGTTTTTATACCTACATTGCTTTTCGCATAATGGTGCCAATTTTAGCAGTTTTAACCTTTTGGCCCCTGCTCGCTATTGGTTTTACAGATGGAATTAAACGCTACTGGAAGCAATTTTGCATTTTAATTTTTGCGTTTTGCATTTTTGTTTGGCCATTGGCTAAATACTTCTATACCCACCCTGGCTCGTTTGTCGGCCGCAGCGGCCAGGTTAGCGTGTTTAATCCGGAGTTAAACCAAGGAAATTTGCCCGGAGCAATTTGGGAAGTTTTTAAGCAGAGCATGCTAGGATTTTTTACGCACGGCGATTTGAACTGGCGGCATAATATTTCAGGACTCCCCCTTCTTTCCCCTCTTATTAGCATTTTTTTCGGCCTAGGGTTAGTTGCGGTTACTTTTTTGGGGCTACGGTATATTTTTTCTCCGCGTAAAAAAGCCCACTACTGGAAGTATTCTCTTTTGGCCGTTTGGTTTTGGGGAATGTTATTGCCAGTTATTACTACTGCCGAGGGCATTCCCCATGGCCTTCGCTCCATAGGCGCTATCCCTGTAGTTTTTATTATAAGCGCATTGGGGTTATATTATTTTGGTGTTTTGGCCATATGGTTTCATAATAGGGCTCATCCTAAGCAATTTAAGGAAACCGGAGGCGATTGGCAGCAGCTTTTAATTGACAAGATGCACGTTAGAAAAACAGAGATATCCGAACAGGTAGAGACTTTTAGGTCCCGAGTAGTTATAGGGTTTTTTAAATTAACAGTGGTATGTTTTACGGTTGCAATTTTTTTACAGACTTATTTTTTGTATTTTGTTTACGCTGCCAATAGCCCGGAAAATTATTATGCCTTTCGCTCCGATTTAACGCCGGTTAGTAAATATTTGGTACAGCGTTGCCAAAAAGACAGCACTTATTTAATTCTAGACAAATTTTCTGTGCAAACAACCGATTATTTAACCTCGGATTGGCACGGTAATTTTAATAGCCCCTGTAATGTCCCTTACAAGCAAGTAGACCCGGAAAGCGCCTGGGAACTAAAGGACTTAAAAAAAGACGAACAAATAGTTTTTACGCAGTCTAGTATTTTTGACATTAAGAAATTTAAAGAGTACTACCCGGAGGCCTATCTCTCCCTTGAATACCGCAATAAGTTCAACCAAGCAGTGATGGCGGTGTATAAAGTGTCAAATTAACATTTAAACATATTAACAAAACACAAATCACAATATGAAAAAGTATTTTTGGCTCGCCGCAATTTTAGTTTTAGGCATTGTTTTAAGGTTTTACCACAACACCGATATTTCATTGTGGCACGACGAGGCTTTTTCAGCCTTGCTGATTAAATACCCGTGGGGCGAGATGATGCATAGGATTGGTTTAGACGTCCATCCGCCAATGTATTATATTTTTTTAAGACTGTGGCATTATTTATTCGGGGATTCTTTGCTCGCCTTAAGGTCTTATACGGTATTTTTTAGCGCAGGGACTGTATTTGTAGCCTATGGTTTTGTTAAAGAAGCTTTTAAGAACGAAAAAGCGGCTTTGTGGGCTGCACTGCTAATTGCCATTAATCCTTTTCAACTGCAATATGCGACCGAGGCGAGGATGTACACAATGGGCGCGTTTTTTGCCGTTTTAGCGGCGTTTTTTGTGAGCAAAGCCTTAAGGTTCCAGCACGAATACTACAACGATGAAAAGCTAAATATCCCGAATTTCCCCCGCGATATTAGTCTTAAAAGAAAAGCTCTTTGGCATTATTTAGGGTTTACTTTTTCGATCATCATTTTAATTTACACTCACTACTACCTTTTGTTTACTGCCGCGGCAATTTGTTTTTATGCCTTAATTTACCACATATACCATTATCGCTCGCAATTTAGGAGGTACTGGTTATTATTATTATCTTTTATAGTCATAGTCATTTCCTATTTCCCTTGGCTCAAGACTTTTTTGTTCCAATACAAACAAGTCCAGGGCGGCTACTGGATCCCGCATATGGACAAGTGGAGCATCCCAACCACGGTGTGGAAAATTTTTATAGGTACAGCCGCAGACATAAGCAAATCATCCACTCAAATTTTTGTTGTTTTGGGAGTGGTTTTTGCCTTGTATTTTTTATACAAATTTTTAAGGAAAACCCAAAGTTTTGAAAAATGGCTGGTAGTTTTGTGTTTGTTAGCGCCTTTTGCCGGAGCAGTTTTGTTTGCGCTTTTAGCTAGGCTTAAAGGCAGCGACTCCTCGGTTTATTTGGAAAGGTATTTTTTATATACTGCCGCGTTTTTTAGCATTGCCTTGGCGGTGTGGCTGAAAGAAATCCATTTTAAATGGCTGTCGGTTTCTTTGCTGGTTGCTTATGCAACCGTAAATTTATTTGCCTTTGGCTCTTACTGGAGCGATATAAATATAAAAACGCGCCCTGGGATGAACGGCGCGTCTAAATTCCTTGAGGCAAACGTTGAACCAAGCCATAAGCTCTATGTCGGTAGCAGCTTTATGTTTTTTAATTTAAAATATTATATTTCGCAGTTTCAAAATGCTACGAATTTTCCAAAGCCCTTACTTGAAAGCGGCGGCAACACGACTATTGCCAATATGCCGCATTTTGCTGGGACGGCCATTTTAGTAGACGCCGATTTACTTCCCCGATATAGCGAGGGCGTAAGAAATGGGGACACCGTATGGATTGTTTGGACTAATGGTTTTGGGGCCAATAAACCCGAGGTGCCAGCTAATTGGACTAGGATAGATGAGCGTGTTTACCCAGAAGTTAGGCCCTACCTTTGGGCGAATGTTTATGTGAGCGAATATAAAGTGAATTAAAATTTTAATTCATCCCAAGCACAGCCAGAAATCTTTTGAAGTGCTGATGTTGATCAGCTAATTACAGTCCCCTGAAAAGCCTTGCCTTCCAAAATATTTTTAAGATTGTTTAAGTTTTTGCCATTAGTAATTATTACCCTTTGTTTATTTTTGTAAGCGGTGCTAGCCGCAGTCGGGTCAAATGGGACGTTAGCTCCCGGATCCCACTTGCTGCCAACTAATTTCCTGAATCCTTGCCAGGAAATATTGGTAATTTTTTTGGCCGTCTTAAATTTTTTTGGATCTTTGGTATAAACAAAATCTATATTGCTTAAATTGATTATTGTGTTGGCGCCATATATTTTGGCTAAGCGTACAGCATCGTCATCTGTGCTTCTGCCTGGCATCCAACCGCCTGCAAGCAAAATTTTTTCTTTAAAAGCAGTCTTTTTATTCGGATCTGTTATTATTTTCGAATGTGCCAAACTGCCAAAAGCCAGCCTGATTAATTGTGCATTTGTCCAGGTCGTATAAATTCCCATCCAATCCAAGTCTTTGTTTGATGCTTTTGACGTAGTTTCAAGCGCTTTTTGGTATTTACGGCAGGTTTTGCCTCCGCCGGTGATGATGATGAAACGATGTCCTTTTCTAATTTGTCCAAAAATCAGCTTCCTAAAGTTTTTTAAAAAGTTAACATCAATTTCTTCCGGCACAATTAGCGAACCGCCTAAAGATAATACAAATAGTTTGGGCATAATTTTTTAATCATCAATTCTTAATTCTTGGCTTGGGGTAGAACTAGCTATTGGTGATGCTAATGCGCAGGCAGTATTTTTGTAGCATACGTATCCCCTGTTTACAATCCGCATATCCAAATAGTAGAGCCTTTGTTTGTCTGCTTCACTTATTTGACCGAGCAATAGCCTTAGGCGCTCCAAGATTTCTTTAGCATCTAATTTTACATCAAAAAGAATTTTAAACCCGTTTTTTGTATTAACGGTTAAATCTGGCTCAGTTAAGCCGAATAATTCAAAAGAGTCAAGCTCCAAATTGGTCTGTGTTTGTAGATTTTGGCTAATAAGACTTATTGCGCTAATTAGATGATCATCCAAAATCCTTTGACCGTTTGCCGGTTCTTCCATTCTTTTGACGCTGATTTTGAGTAACTTGTTTAAGCTGCTTGTGCTTTGCGCTTCAAGGAGACTCGCCACAACAAGCCCATCGTTAGATATTATATATTGATATCGGGTATCTTCGGCTGTTAATAAGTACTGGTCGACCCTTGGTTCAAGATTTAAAATTAAAGTCGAAGGGAAGTCTTTTTGGATAGTTTTTACAGCAGAAATTTTAGCGGAATTTTTTTCTAAATAATTTTTTAGGCTAACTTTTGAAAGTAAAAGTAAATTTTTTTGCGGCCAAAAAAAGTTTTTATTAAAATAGGCATTCAGCGTTTTTTCAGCTTCCACTTTATACTCGCCTTCAACATTTTCTATGCGTAAAGTTTTTACAAAAAGAAAATTAGGTATATAAATTAAATATATTGTAAACAAGGCTAGGCAAGTAGCTAAAAATTTAGCTGGCCAAGAACCAAGACCAATTTTAAACAAAAAGCTTCCCCACTTGCCTTCGGGAAGTGTTCTGGCTGATCTTTTGTAATATCTGGCTTCTTGTAAGCGTTTTTTAAAACCTTGATGATGAAAGCGGATTTTGGAATCAATTTTCATGCTACTTTTTGGCAGGTTTAGGCACAGGGATATTTTCGCGGTCGCTCCTTATAACTTCTTTGCCCACATAGGCCTTTAATACTTCAGGTACAACTATACTGCCGTCTTTTTGCTGGTAGTTTTCCAAAATCGCGATTAAAATCCGCGGGGAAGCAATTACGGTATTATTTAACGTGTAGACAAAGTGAGTTTTGCCATCTTTACCTTTATATTTAATATTTAGCCGCCTGGCTTGCCAATCGGTGAGGTTGGAGTCGGAATGGGTTTCGCCATAATTATTCCGCGCCGGCATCCAAGTTTCTATGTCGTACATTTTGTATTTGCCCGCACCCATATCGCCGGTGCAAATATTTACCACTCGGTAGGGCAATTTCAAATCCTGCAGCATACTTTCCGCTATTTCGCGCAAAGTTTCCAGCCACTTGTCGCCCTCAATAATGTCTGCCTTGCAGAGCACTACCTGTTCAACTTTCATAAATTCGTGGACGCGGTACAGGCCTTTAGTGTCCTTGCCGTAGCTGCCGACTTCGCTTCTATAACAGGAACTAACCCCGCATATTTTTATTGGCAGATCTTTTTCATTTAAAGTTTTATCCGTATAGTAGGCCAAAAGGCTAGGCTCAGAGGTGCCAGCAAGGTAAATAGATTCTTTTTCATCGGCATTTTCAATCTTGTATATTTCCTCTTTGCCAAAAGGAAAATGGCCGCTGCCAAATAGCGCGAAATCGCGCACTAAAACCGGCGGCACCATTGGGGTAAAGCCGGAAGCCACCATTTTTTTAAGCGCCAGGTTTATTAGCCCATATTGCATTAAAACTGCTTCGTTTTTTAAATAGTAGCCTCTAAAGCCCGAGGTTTTTACTCCAGCTTCGGTGTCAATAAGGTCCAAGCTTTTGCCTAAAGCCATATGGTCCTTAATTTCAAAATCAAGTTTGGTTGGTACTTGCCCGACTTTGTCTGCATCTTTAGGGTCAACGCTTCCTAAAGCCGGAGACCAGTAAGCCCAAGGGACATTAGCAGAAGCGTCCGGCCCTACCGGAGTTTCGGGGCTTGGAATATTTGGCACAATTGACATTAGCCTGTCATAATCTCCCACAATGCGGTCAAACTTGATTTTGATTTCCGCTTCTTTGGCATCCACTTCCTTCATTTCTAAAAGTTTTACATTCTTATCGCTTGCGGATAATTTAACAATATCTTTAGAGAACTGGTTTTTAGTCGCTTTCAGGCTTTCTAATTCCGTTAAAAAGTCGCGCCTTTGCGCGTCCAAATCCAAAAGCTCTTCTAAATTTAAATTAATCCTTTTGTCTACAATTGCTTTTTTGACCGCTTCTTGGTTGTCGCGGATGAATTTGATGTCTAACATAAAGTTAGTGATTAGTGAATAGTGCTTAGTGATTAGTGAAGCATATCAATTATTTTATCCACATTTGGTAGACATTCGTAATTTTTGATTTCTTGAACAGGAACAAATTTAAGTTCTGAGACTTCCGAATCTTTTGGCTTTAATTCGCCGCCGACTATTTTACATTCATAACTTATAATTATTATGTGTCTTTCCGGTTCTTGCGCTTTCCAGATTTGAGTAAAAATTTTTGGTAACAAACGAACAACTTCTATTTCCACTCCAGCTTCTTCTTTAACTTCCCGCATTAGCGCTTGTTCCGGGGTTTCTCCAAAGTCTATACCGCCGCCAACAAATTCCCATTTATTATGCTCGCTCGGTATATCCGGCTGGTTCCTCTTAGCCAATAAAACTTCCCCTTTTTCATTAGTAATAATTGCGACAACAATCGTAAGCTGTTTTTGGGACATAATTAGCTGTATAAAGGAAATTGTTTTGTCAGTTTTTCAACCGAGTCTTTTTTTCCAAAAACCAAAATGCCGTAATGTTCTATGTCTTTATGGTGTTTTTCTTTTGTCCAAGCAATAACTTTTTTGTCACTGGTGGATTCTATCATTTCTTTGGTAAATTCAGCCACCTCAAGACCTTCTTCTTTGGCTGTTTTAACAAGTTTTTTTAGCTCCGCGTTTGAGTTGGCTGTTTTTATCATTATGGCATGTTGGATGTTTAACTTAATGGGCGTGCCGTCTTTGCTTTTTATTTCATCTTGATAAAGAAGTTTTTTTCCCTGCCTGGCGCCAAAAGCCGCGGTTAAATGCGCCATTGTGTTCATTTCTTTCCATGGCTCCATCCTGGCTCCTTTGTTAACAACCGCGACTGCTATAAGGTTTTCTTTGGTTTTTTGTTCATTGTTCAACACTTCTTTCATTAGTGGGAAAATTTGCGCTTCGCGGACAGACCTGTCTGCTAAAACAGCAAACAATCTCTCTGACAAGCCAAAACCCGCAGCGGGCGGCATACCGTATTCCATTGCTTCCACGTAATTTTCGTCTAGCTGCTGCGCTTCGCTGTCCCCGGCAGCGCGTAATTTCATTTGCTCTGCAAACCTTTCGCGCTGGTCAATAGGATCGTTCAGTTCCCCAAAACCCTTGCCTAATTCCGTGCCATAAGCAATTATTTGCAAGCGCTGGACAATTTTTGGATTCTTAGGGTCCTTTTTTGCAAGTGGTTCAAGCTCAACCGGCTGATTTATTAAAAATACCGGCTTGCTAGTTTTTATTTCTGGCCGGACTTTCTTTTTAAAAATCAGATCAATCAAGCGCCCCCGTTTGGCAAAGTCTTCGTAAGTTACGTTATTGTCATCCGCATATTTGCAAAGATCATCATCAGAAACCGTTAATAGGTCAAGACCAGTTTGTTTTTTAAATAGTTTAATGTAATCAACTTTTTCCCAATCGCCGCTCCAGTCAACTTCCGTTTTCTCACTTATTATTTTTAGTGTGCCAAAAGTTTCTTTTATGACATATTGATACAATTCTTGTAAAAATTGCATCAATTTTTCAAAATCACCGTAAGCCCAATAAAATTCCATTTGCTGGTAGTCCTGTAAGTGCTCGGTACTTATGCCCTCATTTCTAAAAATCCTCCCGATTTCAAAAACTTTTTCATAGCCCGCAACCAACATTTTCTTCAGTGGAAGCTCAAGGGATATCCTAAGGTAAAAATCGCGGTCCAGTGCGTTGTGATGCGTAACAAAGGGTTCTGCCTCGGCCCCGCCAGGAACAGCTTCTAAAATCGGCATTTCCAATTCTAAAAAGCCTTTTTCAACCAAGAACTGCCGCATACTCGCCCAAAATTTATTCTTTTTTACAAATAGCTCTTTGACTTTTGGGTCAAGCAAAATATCTAAGTATCTTTTACGCAAGCGCGTTTCTTCATCCTGCAGGCCAAAGTGTTCGGAAGGAAGGGGTAGTAAAGACTTAGACAGTAACTTATAATTGACAACTGATAATGTTTTTTCGTCGGTTTTGGTTCTAAACAGCTTGCCGGCAACCTCCAAAAAGTCGCCAATATCCAAATTTTTAAGAGCGAATTTAAAATTATCTTCACCAACATCGTCCTGCTTGAATAAAACTTGGATTTTGCTGCTGCCGTCTTCAATATGGACAAAAAGGATTTTGCCCATATCGCGAAAGCTGCGTATGCGGCCCACTAAAGTTATTTCTTTTTCTTGCAAATTGTCAAAATCATCCAAAGCCTGTTTATTGGTGTGGGTGCGAGTAGTGGAAGAAGGATAAGGGTCAACCCCAGCTTTTTTTATATTTTCAAGCTTTAGCTTTCGTGATTTTATAATGTCTTCTAAACGCTCTGACATCAGGCATTAAAGATTAAGGATTAAAGATATCGCAGTATGCGATTATTATATCAAAAACCGCCCTTTTGAGCAAAAAGGCGGTTAATGAATTCAAATTTAATTACAAGAACATTTTTAGGTCTCCATTGCTTGTTCCAAATCATTCTCATGTTTTGGGTAGTAAGAAGTCTTGCCATCAGCACCAGTAACTTCGACTGCGTACCACCAGGCCCCATTTTCCCAATTTACACTTTTTACTATTCCAGTTAAACCGTTATTCATAGTTACTCGTGTATCTGGATTGAATTTAGCGTTTTTAAATTCAGGACGATGTTCAGTGTTTCTCAGATTCTGTAGGCCAGACTGGGGCGGATTTTTTTCCCGTTGTGACATTATTTATTCAATACTTACTATTTCGTATTCCATCTCCCCTGCCGGGGTTTGGATTTTGAACTTTTCTCCGCTTTTACGGCCGAGTAAATTCTTGCCTACTAACGATTCGTTGCTAATTTTGCCTTCTTTGGGGTTAGCTTCGTTACTTCCTACAATAGTGTAGGTTTTTGTGTCGCCATTGGTTTTTACGGTAACAGTTGAGCCAATTGTTACGCTTGAGTGGTGGGTGTTGGTAGCAATTATTTCCGCATTTTTTATAATGTCTTCTATTTCTAGAATTCGGCCCTCTATAAAGCTCTGTTCTTCCCGCGCTTGGGCATAATCCGCGTTCTCGCTTAAATCGCCGTGAGCAGCAGCCTCACGGATGCGCTCTATAACTTCCTTGCGCTTGTCGTTAATTAGGTGCTTTAATTCTTCGTTTAGCTTTTCCAGGCCTTCTTTCGTCAGTAAATATTTTTTGGACATTTTTTCAGTTTAATAAATAGATTCCCGCTTTGCGCGGGAATGACTGGGTATATGATAATAGAGTTTTATGTTTGTGTCAATTGTTTTGCAAAACTGTCAGCGTTGATTAAGGCTTTTCCTTTTGGTGTTTGAATTACAAAGAGTACGTACTCTCTATGAGGATTCGCCTCTTTTTTAATTGATAAAATTTGGAAAGGCCCTTCACCGTAACCAAAGGCATGGCTGGCAAATTGTCTTTTTGTCTGATCATCTTTCCAAATAACCCAATCATTGACTTTAAACTCTTTCCATTCAGTAAGTCCAGGAAATTCCCAACCAGATTGTAGCGTACCGCCACCCCCCTCATATTGGTGCACAATTCTATCGTCGCCCCTACTATGCCCTATTCTAGTTGTTCCTTTTTTCATAATTTTATATTTTATTCGGTAATTATATATCTAAATTCTTAACAGCCTTTGCGTGGGTGGTTATAAAGCGTTTGCGCGGTGCTACCTCGTCGCCCATTAAAACTTCAAAAATCTCGCTGACTTTTTCCGCGTCTTGGATTTTAACTTGGAGCATTACTCGGTTTGCCGGGTCCATAGTGGTTTCCCAGAGTTGGGTTGGGTTCATTTCACCCAAACCTTTGTAGCGCTGTATGCTGTATTTTACACCGTTTAAGTTACTCGAGGTTGCGCCTTCGTCTGCTGTATTTTCCACATTCTCCTCTTGATCTTCATCAGTGGCTTTGGATTTGGGACTGGGAGCCTTTGTCTTCTTTTTTTCCTCGGATTCTTTTATTAAATCCTTTAGCACTTCATCTCTTTCGTCATCACTAAAAGCATATTGCGCAGCTTTTCCGACCTGCACACGGTAAAGGGGTGGCTGGGCAATATACAAATACCCCTGTTTAATAATATCTGGAAAATATCTGTAGAATAAAGTTAAAAGCAGGGTGCGAATGTGCGCTCCGTCTACGTCAGCATCAGTCATAATAATTACACGATGGTAACGGAGTTTGGCAATGTCTAGTAAGTCCCCTACGCCCATGCCAAGGGCAATAACTAAATTTTTAATTTGCTCGCTCCCAAGCATTTTGTCTAGGCGCGCCCGTTCCACGTTCAAAATTTTTCCTCGCAAAGGCAGCACAGCCTGAAAGCGCCTGTCGCGGCCTTGTTTAGCGCTGCCGCCGGCGCTGTCCCCTTCCACAATATAAAGTTCGCTTTTAGCTGGTTCGCGTTCACTGCAGTCTGCAAGTTTTCCAGGTAAGGCCAAGCCTTCCAAAACGCCCTTACGAATTACAGAATCGCGCGCAGCTCGTGCGGCCAACCTGGCTTTTGCGGCTAGTATACCTTTTTCTATAATTTTACCTGCATCAGCCGGGTGTTCTTCCAAATAGTTTTCCAGCTCCTGCCCAAGTACAGCCTCAACCGCGGTTCTGACCTCGGGGTTGCCGAGTTTAGCTTTAGTCTGGCCTTCAAATTGGGGGTTTGGCAATTTTACCGAAATAATCGCAACCAGCCCTTCTCGTAAATCTTCGCCAGTTAATTTTTCCGACTCCTTAACATAACCATTCTTTACGGCGTAATTATTTATGGACCTAGTCAAAGCTGTGCGAAAGCCGGTTACGTGCATACCGCCTTCAGAGTTAAATTCGTTGTTGGCATAGGCTAAAACCCGCTCGTCAAATTCGTCAGTATACTGAATGGCAATTTCCACCATTATGTCTTCTACGGTTTTGTTTATATAAATAGGAACATGTTTAACTTTTTTACTGCGGTTAAGTCTTTTAATGTAGCTAACCACACCACCTTCAAAAAAATATTGATAGGTTAAACCTGCTCTTTCATCAGTAATAATAAAATGCAAACCTTTTGTTAAATAAGCCTGGCTACGCAAATGTTCTAAAATAGTTTTGAATTTAAATTCCGTAGTTTCAAAAATGGACTTGTCCGGATAAAAAGTTATCAGGGTGCCGGTTTGTTCCGGGTCGTTTTTATCCACTTTGCCAACCACCTTAACAGCGCCTTGGGCTTTGCCAATTTTGTACTTTTGCTCATAAACTTTGCCGTCGCGTTTAACTTGTGCAACCAAAAGCGTGGAGAGCGCGTTAACTACGCTAACGCCAACGCCATGCAAGCCCCCTGAAACTTTATAGCCGCTGGCTTCGCCGCCGAATTTTCCGCCTGCGTGAAGAACTGTCAGCACAGTTTCAAGCGCGGACTTTTTGGTTGCCTTATGCACGTCCACTGGAATTCCCCGGCCATTGTCTGCCACAGTCACACCGCCGTCTTTCTGAATAAGCACGCCCACTTTAGTGGCGTGCCCAGCCATGGCCTCGTCAACCGCGTTGTCCACTACTTCCCACACGAGGTGATGCAACCCGGTCTCAGAAGTGCTTCCAATATACATCCCAGGTCTTTTTCTTACTGGCTCAAGGCCTTCTAAAACAGTAATGTTTTCCGCAGTATAACCGGATTTAGATTTTTGATTATTATCTTCTTTTTTTGCTTTATCTAGTATTTTTGTCATTTCGATGTTCGGTTAAGAATATTAAATCGTTTTCCAACAACTCCCCAGCAGAGATTCCTGATCGGTTTCCCTCTTTTATTGCGAGCAGAATAGAGTTGCAGAGCGTTTCTGGGACCGACACCCTTCCAGCAATAGTTCTTATGCCAGGAAACTCGATTTGTTTTATTGCGGTATCGTAGCCTAATTGTTCTAATTGCCTTGCGAAAATTGTAGGATCTTTAAAAATTAATTTTCCATACCTGGAATTTTTTCCAGCATGATGGAAAGTTCCCTTGAAAACTCCACCTGGCGCTATTATCCGGTCAATACTTTTTATCGCAAGACTGGGATAAGCAGAGTAAGCTATGGAATTTACCGCCAACACACCTCCAAAATCCCCATCCTTAAGTCCTCTTAGTGTTTCTGCTCCTGTAATATGAATATGTTTGGAAGGAAAGGCTTTTGAGGCTTGGTTATCCCTAATTAGGTTGGTAATCTCAAATTGCAATTGATGGCCTATGGCCAGTTTGGAAATTTCCTTAATTCCTCTGCCGGTTCCTGCTCCAATGTCAAGTATTTTTTTTGTTGGCAAGCTCCTGATGTAATCAAAAAGCCTGGAAACCCCTCCTAATCGCCATATGATTTCGTTTGCGTCTTTATCCTTTCTGTATTCATGCGTATTTGTTTTTTCGTCATTGCGCACATCTCTAATTTGTTGAGCAGCTTGGTTTCTTTGATACCATGATGCAGTTTTTTCGGGGCTATTCATAGCATTTTTATCAACTTAAATGCAAAGCGGTTTTTATACTTATCATTTCTTTTTCCAATTTTTGAACACGCTCTTTTACATCTAAGCGTTCGAGAACGTCGTCAAATCCGCTTTTGGTCATTCTCGCCAGTTCTTCTTGCGCTTCGTCAATTCTGGTAATAATTTTTTTCTCGCTGGCTACGATAGCTTTTTGTAAATCGTCCTTAGTGGGGAGGTTGGTAATTTTTTGATCTAAAACCTGTTCTAATTCCTTTTTTGTAAGTTCCATAAATTTGAGCCCTAATTCTTAACATTATTTTACCATATTCTGGGTAAAAATTCCACTACTTTTATCTACAATTTTAGGCTTATTTAAGCGTAAATGAATGGCTCAACCGACGGTTGAGCCATTGATAAAAAAACTGTTGATATCTTTGTTGCTACGCGCGCGTGTAGCGTGCCCATTCATGGGCGATTTTGAAATCGTGGACGCCGATAAATCGGCACGCTACGCCATCATAGTTATCGTAACTCCGCATTAAACTGCGCTTTTGTTTGCTCATAAAGCTTGTTTTGGAGGGGCTCAACTTCTTTAGTTTCAAGGGTTCGGTCGGGGCTTCTATACACCACTCTGTACGTGTAGCTCACTTTATCTTTTCCAAATTTTTTTTCGTCTTCGTATTTATCTAAGAGTTCAACCTGCTCTACCAAATCCCCGCCTATGTCCCTTATCAGATCAAAATAATTATTTGGGGCGAAATCTTTGTCTACAACAAAAGAGATATCGCGGGTAATCGGCGGATAAGGGCTAGGTACAACAACGATGTTCCCTAATTTTAACTGCTTGATTACTCTCGGATCCTTGCTCCATAGTAAACGGATGTCAGGCAGATCCATGCTGGCAATCGCCAGCCTTTCCAGGCCAAAGCCAAACGCCCAGCCAGTGTAATTCTTGGAATCTACGCCGAATTTTTCAAGCACGCTGGCCTTAACTACGCCGCAGCCCACGACTTCCACCCATTTTCCGCTTATTTCCACTTCCATTTCTAAAGAAGGGTCAGTGTAAGGAAAAGTATCTGGATTCAGCCGATATTTTGCATTAGGTCCGAACACTGCTTTGGCAATATTGCCCAAGGCTTCTTCTAAATCTGTTTTGGTAATAGTTTTAATGGCTTTTGGCGATAAATACCAACCATCGATCTGGTGGAACACGTTCATATGTTTTGAGTCAATTTCGTCTTTGCGGTAAACTTTGCCAAAACAAAAAGCCCCAACCGGTTTATTTTCGGCAACAAGTTTTTTTACTCTGGGATCGTTTATATGGTAATACCACATTACAGTCGTGTGCGTCCGTAAGATGTTTTTATCATTCACATAGTAAGTATCGGACTTGCTTCTGGCCGGGTGATTGGCAGGGAAATCGAACAAATCAAAACTTACGTCTGCTGGTACGATTTCTGGAGTTTGGATAACATCTAATCCTTTAAAATAAGGGTAAGCCAGAATTCGGTCAACAATTTCTTTTATCGGGCTTCCCTCTGTGCGCGACAAATCAGGCATATTTAAATAGCGCTTAATGCGTTCGCTTTCTACGTCCCGCCTATTTTCCAGTTCTTTTTTTAAACGAGTTTCGTCGTCGGAATTGATAATAATTTCCATAAGATTTTTATTGTATCATTTCGGGCGAAAATTGGCTACCAGTTGTTATATCGTTTTTCAAGATCATAATCTCGGGTTTTTCTGAGAGTGGACCGAGGCCAAGTTCGAAGCTGGCGCAAATCATTCCCTGGCTTTCTACGCCGCGGATGGTTGCTTTCTGCAAAGTAAACGGCCGATGATCATCAGAATGAATATTTTGGGCAATTTGGGCACCCGGCAAAGCTAGCACCACCATATCCCCCACCTCAAAATTAAAAGCGCCGCAGACTACGGGTTCTACGACATTATTACCAATATCCAACTTAATTACTCTTAATCGATCGGCGTTAGGGTGCTTTTGAACATCCAAAACCTTTGCCGCAACAATTAGCGGGTCAGTGATTTCAGATTTTTTTGTATTGAAAAGATTTTTAAAAAAATTTAACAGTGAGCTCATTATTATAGAGTAAACATTTGACATTTAACCTTTGACTTTAAGTCAATTGTCAATTGTTAATGGTCAATTGTTTGTCAGTAGTCTCTGCACTCTTCCTGGTTGCACAAGTACCCGGTTTTGCCGCTGCTCGGGTTGTCCAGCGTGACCTTTAAAGTAAAAGAATCAAAGGTTTCCGATACTTTATACTCATAGTCCACGGCAGTTTTTGGGTCTTTGGGGATTGAAGTAATATAGTCCGGCACTAAAGAAGTTTTATACTTGTCTGGAGTGGGGAAAACATACTCTTGGTTGCCGGCTGCATTTTTGTTGGAATAAAGCAGCAGCGCCGAACGCAATGTTTCCAAGTCAGTCTTTCTCCGTTCGTCGTAAACCGCGGCTTCTTCGGCTGCTTTGTCTTTGCGGGCATCGGCTGCGCGCTTTTTTATAACCTGGCCGGCGGTTTCGCTGTAAAAGCTTAAAGTAAAATCATCGGCCTTTTCGTTAGGAAGGTAAGTGTAGACATAGGGATCTTTGTTTATTGGGTCAACCGGGTTTAATGCGACTTTAATATAGGGTTTAACCTTGTCGTAAGTTTCTTTAAAGTCAGTAGTTTTTGGAAAAATTTTGTTGTCGTCAAAATATTTAATTAGGGCGATGCCAATATTTTTAATGGTATTGGTCCTTTGCGCGTCCCGGTCCTGTTTGGCCTCCAAACTTTGGTCTAAAGTCGAGCTGGCGTTGGTATTATTTTTTGGGTCAGTTGCCGGGTTTGGCGCGCCAAAGTTATAGACTTTAACAAGCACGTTTTCCAAGGTCTTGAGTGTGGGCTGGTGCAAGCCTACGCTAGTCATTTTTTCGCCTAACGCTTTTATCTGCTCGATTGTAAACTGCCGCCCAGGATTTTTAATGTCATAGCCGCCCTTTATAAAATCGGAGTCAGAATATTTGGAGTCTCCAGCAGTGTGGCTGTTAGTCGGGTCGCTTTCAAACACATTGATTTCGTCGCCGTCAGCCAAACCATCTTGGTCCGAGTCAGGATTATTGGGGTCGGTATTAAGCTTAAATTCCTGTAAGTTATTTAACCCATCGCGGTCTGGGTCGGCGTCGTCGCCGCAGACCGACGTCGATTGGCAGACTTCGTTGTTAAAATATTTTAATTGCCAGTCTTTGGGCGTGGTTAAACCGCTTCCAGAGTTTTGGTCAGGTTTGCCTGTAGCATTTGGGTCGGCAAGCAAGTTTTCTTCTTCGTACGGGTTGCCAAAGAATTTTGGCACAAAGATATATATTAGCGGTCCAACAATTAACAACACAAGGCCGATAATAAGGTAAAGTTTATACTTGGCCAAAAATTTAGCGAGAAAGCTTTGCTCGTCAGGCGAAGCGGGGCCGCTGGCATTTTGTACCGCGGTTTGCATGCTTGGAGACACGAGTTCTCCCGAGGCTTTAATTTTAGGCATAACATTAAAAAATAAATAGTCTTTGCCCGACTGTTCGGAGCTATTTTGGCCTAAAGTGGAAGCCTGACTGCTTTGCTCGTCATTATTTTTTTCACCAAGTGTCTCGCCCATTGTTTTTTAGATAAATTTAATTTTAGTTTCAGGCTATATTTTTAAATTCAAAAATATTTCTAAAAAAGCTAGAAAAAGGATTAAACTGGCTTCCACCCACCAAAAAAGCAACCCTTGGGAAAGCAAAAACAGAGAAAATATTATTAGGATAGCAACTAAAACTGCCTGCCTGAAGCTGTTGGAAAAATTAATTATATACAAGCCCTTAAAGAGCCAGTTGCGCAAAACCAGGCCAATTAGAGTAAATGCTCCTAATACGCTTAAGAATAGGCTTATGTATAAAAAAACAAAAGTTACCCAGCCAGCCTTTTGTGGATCGGTAAATTGCAGTATTGCAAAGCTGGAAAAGGCTGCCAAAATAGTGCTTAGGCCTATATAAAAAGCGTCTTGTTTTGCGTTTTTAAACATTTTGATTATACCACGTTTTGGCTTTTAGCCAAAATTGAAGTTTTATTCCAGGTGTTCAAAGTCGCAGTTGTGACTTTTTGTGTTTTTATGCTCTTCTTTAAACAGGTCGTGTTTAATAGTTTCCCTAACTTTATGCATTATACCCAATAATTCCCCTTTAAGCTGGGCAATTTGCTTGGTGTCTGCTAGCTCCTCAGTTAGGAATTGGTTTTCTTTGTCCTTTAAGTACCAGTATTTTAACCCCGCCACTTTTTCTTTTAGATATTCCTGCACCGCCCATTGGTAAATATGCAGCTGGTCAATGTCTTTTTTTTCGCTTTTTTTTGGGGTGGCGCCGGTCTTGTAGTCGTAAATTATTAGCCCTTTGCCGTCTTCATCTGCACGGTCAATGCGCCCCACTAAACGGAATTTATCTACAAATAAAACAAAGGATTGCTCAAGGTATTTTGGTTTTGGCGGATTGCTTTTGCATTCCTGGTAAAATAGTTTTAGCATGTCTTTGCCTTGAAGCTTATAACGCTGTTTTTCCGCCTTGCTTTCGTACCATTCGTCAATCCAGTTTTTTTCGTACAATTTCTCTAGAAATTCAAAATCAGGCAAGCTGGCTTGCCGTTTGCTTTTGCCAAACAGGTCCGGCTGGCTAAAACTGGAATCTTCCTTAAACTTCCGCAAATACTCTTCAAAAACTTTGTGCATAGTGTTGCCAAAACTCAAATATTGGCTGCCCGGCACCGGGAGTTTTAAATAATATTGGTATTTATATTTTAACGGGCAAGTTTCAAAGTCTTTTAGCTGGGAATAGGAAAACTTATCTGGCAAGAACT
>Ga0209542_10008709_pt1 | contig 18855 bp, 19 predicted proteins | sample RifCSPhighO2_01_FD_184028 | JGI IMG/M metagenome (GOLD analysis project Ga0209542, IMG submission 184028) | Soil microbial communities from Rifle, Colorado - Rifle CSP2_plank highO2_0.1 (SPAdes) (version 2) | ecosystem: Environmental > Terrestrial > Deep subsurface > Rock core/Sediment ...
ACGTTTTCTTCTCAAAAAACGGTTTTTCAAACCAATGCAAAAAATACGCCGAACAAATAAACGCAGAATTAATAGACTTAAAACGCCTTTCCCAACTATTCGAAAACAAACAATAAAAAACAAAAAACCAAAAACCGCACGGCTGCCCTCTCTGTTCCGGATAAAGCGCGGTCTGATCAAGCACGACAAACGTGCCGCTCTGAACGCTCTCAATGCGCGCATCGAACTCACGAAGGTAATAATCTTTCAACCAGAGTTTTTCTGTCATAATAAAGCCTGCGTTGTTTATGGGGAAATTATTTTTTTTGTGCCGATTTTTTGGGAAAATCTTAGTAAATACCCGTCCGGATCCTGCACCAGCAATTCTCTGAATCCTAATAGTTTGTTTGCTTTTCTGTACCAGTTGTCTTCTGGTTTTCTGAATAAATCGTGCCTGTTTTTTTTCAGGGCTTTTTCAATTGGTTCAATGTCTTTGACTTCAATCTGAAAGTTTATTCCTCTTCCAAATGGGTGTTTTAATTCTCCTGTTTTCCAATTGTTGTTTTTTTGTTCAATCATTATCTGGCTTCCCTGGAATGACAGAAAAGCGAACTTTTCCCTGAAATACTCTTTTTTGAAGCCGAGAATTTTTGTATAAAATGCCAGGCTGTTCTCAAAATCAGACACGCCCAATTCAGGGATTAGTTTATTGAACCGCATAATAACAGGATATAAACTCCAGATTATAAATTTTGTCCCAAAGCAATTGAAACTCCCAGCGGGCATCAAATTCTCTAAGGTAAGAATCGGAAAGCCAAAGCTTTTGGGTCATAAAAATCACTTGGATAAAAGAAAGGAAGAAAAGGGGTTAAAAATGTTTTTTTGGATTAGCGGAAGTTTGGCTTGGCAAGGTTTTTAATGGTGTTTTGCCAAACTATATTCTGCAATTTTTGAGAGGTGGTTAAAATGGAAAAGCAATTTGCCAAATGTGTTGTTTGTGGGTTTTAGTATCAAGTATTTTTTTTGTTATGTGTAGTCTGGGTTTTTGTATTTTTTGTATTTTTCGACTCTTTTGTATGAATATGATTTGCAGGGTGTGCTTATTTCTTCTGCAAGGTATTTTATGCCTTTGGGGCTATTGGTGAATGGGTTCATTTTGAATTTGATTTTTAGTTGATAGCCAGTATTTGTTTTTTCCATTTCTAAGTATTTTATTTCGAAGCATTCTGCGTATTCGAATTTTTTTCTGGTTTTGAAATTGTCTGTTACTTCTTTTTCTGCTTTTGGATTATTTAATTTTAGTATTCCAAAATGTTCAAAACCGGAATAAGGGTTGTTTTCTATGACAAAAATCAAGTCGTTGTTGGCTTTTTCAATTTCCAATAATCGGCGAAATCTCTGTTTTTTTGAATCGGAAACAATGTCTGCAGGAACAAAATATTTTTTTCGTGCTTCTATTTCTTTTTTTACTTTTTCTTGGTCTTCTATTTTGCCTTTTTTTACCACCCGCTGTTTATAAGCGTTCACGCCGTTCTTGTTGTACTCGTAGCTTTTGCAAATTGCTTTTAGGTCTTTGATGTATGGGTGGTGAAAATTGCTTCTTACTTCAAACCCGTTTTTTATCTTTTTTATTATAAACTCGTTTGGCCCGCAGCCCTCAAACGTCTCGCCAGCAAGTTCTTTCTTCCATTTGGTTGCTATCTTTTGAGCGTTTTCAACTTTGTATAATTTGAGTAATTTTAATGGTTTGTTTGAAGGACCACCAGCCCAATCATCTATTACTATGACTAAATAGTCCTTATCTAAGACAACATCCAAAACCCGGGTATCCTCCGCCCATTCAATATGTTCTTCAATATTTTTAATCATTCAAAAACTTTCTCCTTTAATTAGAAATATTTCCCGTTTGTTTTTTTAAACCCCTTTTTTTCACCTCCCACTCGCTCGTTTTTTACTTTAAACTTGATAACCAACAAAAAATTTTAATGGATTAGCGGAAGTTTGGCTTGGCAAGGTTTTTAAAGGTGTTTTTATGGTAAAATTAGTTAACTCAAGCGATGTTTTCTGGTTTGCATTTGACAAGATATTGCCAAGCGCTTAGGCTGGAAAGATGGGCAAGAACGGTTCCTGCACCCGGGGCCTTACAACAAAAAATCATTGTCGAAGAAATGCCTCAAAATTGAAAAAAGGTAATAAAAAATGACTATATTGATGCGGTTTTGGAAAGGCAAGAAACCAAACGATTATGCAATGCATTGTGAGTATTGCCTCAAAAGACTTGAAAAAAGCAAAGTGATGTACGCAATAATAACTGAAGGCTATCGGGATTGCTCAGCTTTCAAATTTTGCTCATTGCAACACAGCATACTATTCATAAGAAAAGGTTTCAAAGATTGCCTGAAAAAAGAAAAAAATTTGTTTCAGTACGGCGGAACGTTGACGCAGACTGCCATTTTGGAACTCAAGAAATAATTGTTTGGCAACAAAAAATTATTGTTTTTTGTATTTGCCTTCGATCTCAAAAGCAATTTCATCCGCTTGGTCAATTGTTTTGCCCTCGTTCAACAGCAAAATAAAATTAACCAATTTTCTTGTAGTTGCCCTGCCGTACCGGTAATCACCATTAGGGTAATCAATTTTCCAATCATCATTCTTGGTTTTGTACAAAATGATTCCTCTTTTTGTTGAAACAGGCTTTTGTCTCTTATCTTCCATAAGTTCACCTCTCTTTTTAGTGTCAAAAATAATTGAAAAGTAGTTATTCACTCCTTCCAAAAATAATATGTTGGATTGCCTTTGGCATTGCTGCCAACAAACCCGTCATCTTCTAAAAAATCCAAAGCGTGAGCGACAGCCCAATAATAATCCCTGAACTCTTTGCCTTTTGCTTTTGGATTAATTAAGTCAACCAATCCATTGCGGGTATATGCCTTGTCTTTGTTTTCTTTCAAAATTGCTTGAACATGAGCATAAATTGATTTTCCCCTTTTTGTTCCAGTGCCTTTGATTTTTTCTTTATCAATCCAAAGGCGGTCTTGGCCTTTTGCCATATTAAATCACCTTTTTTACAATAAAACTTTGTTTTATTATTATAAATAAATAATAAAGAAATGTTTTTAAATAAGCTTGTTTTAAAAAATAACAGGGCAGTTATTTACTAAAGACGAGACTTGTTTGGGCGGGTTTAAAACCAAAACAGACTAACCGATTATTCTTTTCAGAATTTTTTTAGTAATATTAGACTTTTGTTGAATGAACCAAAATCCACTTTAAAGCAAGCCGTCGCACTTCTTTTATGAAAGACAAAGTTTTGATTGGCTATTCCGGCAATTCCGCTTTTGGAATCTGCAGTTTTTACAAAATTAGCGGGTTAAAAGAGCAGTTCGAAAAAGCGAAAACAAAAAAACCAAAAGCTAAAATCAGAAAACAAATTAAAGCGCTTGAAGAAAAGCGAAACAAGTCAGGGCAAGCTGTTTATGTCAGCCGAGAAAAATACGAAAAAATCAAGGAACACCAAAAACTGCACGAATACGACTACTTGTTGGAATGATAAAAACAGAAAATAAGAATCGGAAAGCCAAAGCTTGGAAGTCATGGAAAAACGCCTGAAAAATAATGGTGGGGAAAAGGGTTAAAAAAGTAGGTCAATGGCAAGCAAAAAATAAAAATCCGCCTATGGAAAAGTCAAAAAATGAAAAAATGCGCAAATTTCTGATTGGCCTATTGTAGAATGCTCATTTTTTTCAAAATTTCTTCTGCGGATTTTATTTCAATAGCACCGTAATTGGCGATTGCGTCTTTTATGCCGTCATTTGGAAGAATATCGAGCGATATGCTCGGCACAAAAATAGGTATTTTTTGTTTAGCAGCTATCTTTGTCTGAATCATTGCCCCGCCAGATTTTGAACTTGCAATATTAACAAGTGCCTTAGATAAGCCAGAAGTTATTCTATTTCTTTGAACAAAAGAGTAATCCGAACCTTTAAAATTTGGCGAGTATTCGCTAATTAAGAGACCCTTCTCTTTTATCTCTTGGAAGAGAGAAATATTTTCCTCTGGATAGAAATTAAAAAAGCCGGTCCCCAAAACAGAAATTGTTTTCTGGTTAAAATCCAAAGCCGAACGATGTGCGACGGTATCTGTTCCTTTGGCCCCCCCACTCACAATAGTAAATTTTTTTGATAGTTCTTTTCCGATTTCTTGCCCCCAAGTCTTAGCTTTTTGCGAAGGTTCTCGTGTACCAACAATGGCGATTTTTGGTTCTTTTAGCAAAGATACATTTCCTAATAAAAAAAGGAAAATCGGAGGTGATGGGATATTTTTAAGTTCCGCAGGGTACTCCTTGTCTTTTATAGTAAATATTGTGATTTTATTTTCTGTGCAATCTTTTATTGTTTTTAGATACCTCTCGTCAGAAGAATTTTTTAGTCTCTCAAACTCTTTTAGCATATTTTCTGTGAACCCTTTTGTGCGTAGCAAATCGTTAGAACTTGCTTCAAATATAGCATCTATATTTTCAAACTTGTCCAGCATATACAACATTCGTACGGGGCCTAATCCAGTTACATTGCTTAATTTCATTAATTTTGTCAGTTGTAAATCAGAGAAGTCAGTCATACTCCCAACCTTTTTTATTTATGCCTAGACAGAGTGCGCCAATATTTAAATAATTAAAGGGCACATTATCATGCAATATTTTTGAACATTCTAAAAGATTTACTCCTGATGCTTTTGTGTCGTCAATTAAAAGAATCTTAGTTTCAGACTCTTGTAAGTCTCTTTTGATTTTCATTGTTCCTTGAATGTGATTAAACCGGTCTTGTAATTTTGCCGTGTGCGAACACTTTTCTATAGACTTTATTCGCTCAATAATGTTTTCATTTTTAATAGAATTTTCTTCAGATAATTTTCTTGCAATGGAAACTAAAGTTGGAGAGAAATGGTGCTCTTTCGAAGATGGTACAACGATTATTAAATCTGTCTCACTAAAGCGTTCCTTGAATATTGGTCTAAGTTCTGGAAGAAAGAAATCAGATAAATTTGTGTCTTTTGACTCTACAATCTTTCTAGAATAATCGTCTGTTTCTGCAGACTTTCTAATGTACAAATGCGGTGCATGAATAGGCACCTTTAGTCCGGGGTAAAGCTTATCCCAATTGGCGGAGTCTGTGGGCCAAGGATACTCTTTCCTGTCTTTCTTAAAAAATTTTCGGAAACTGATTCCCATAATCATTTATTATAATAACAAAATCATATTATAATAATCTTTCTATGGTGTGTTTCCTCTATTATACAAATATTCTTGATTTATTTGAGTATCTAGGCTTTAATAGCGGAAACCCGCTTTGAAAGTGTTTTTAAATAACAAAACTGTTTTCCTTATTGCAGGCTTATCACTCCAATGGTGCAAAAGGAGTGGTAAAAATGAAAATCCCTAATCTCTATTCTACCGAAAATGTGCCTGTTGAGGAAAAGATTTTGTATGTCAAATTTTTCAAAGTTCAATTCAGCTGGTTCATTGCTGAGCGAACTGCCAATTTGTGCTTTGGCTATGTTCAAAACCTTGCTATGCCTGAATTCAGTGAATGGGGCTACTTTGACATGCAAGAATTGCAAGCAAACAACGCAGAAAAAGACATCTGCTTTGAACCAGTAAAATTCAAAGAATTATTCAATGATAAAAATACTAAGCATAAAAGATCCGTCAAATCATTCATTTATTTTTTATTAGGGGCTCCAAATATTTTATCGCCTCGCTAATTAACTTCCTTAGGTGCGCATAAACAATTTTAGCATATTTTAAAATAAAAACTATGCCTCTTTTTGTTAAGTGGCTAATTGAACGACTTAGTAATACTGCTTTTTTTGAGATTAAATCTGAAAATTTAAAATATAAAAATAAAATTCCAAGGGATGCCAAAGCTACTGGAATTATTAAGTCAAATATTGTTGTTTCTAAAGGCCGCACTACCGGGGAAAATTGAGTTATTCCCTCCTGAAAAAAGAATATTATTAAAAGGAATTCAAATGTTTTTTGTCCAGTAAAAATTCTAGAACAGTAGAAACACAATAATACGGTAGCAAGAATTAATGTAAGGTAAAATATTGCAAAAATAAATGGTGCTCTTTTTAGTTTGATTTCAAAATGGGGTGGATCCTTATTAGTTCCACAGATAGGGCCAACTATTGCATAATTTGGTTCTTTTGGATTATTGGATTCATACACGTTAATTGTCTTTTGAATTGGAACCCCTAAATCCATTTCCGCGATTAGCTGTTCATTACCAGGCGAAGTTCCAATAAATACTCCTTTTTTTTGCAGGGAATAGCCTTTGGCATTCTGTAATCCGTATGCTTCAAAATCAGTAGGATATTCAAAAACGCCAGTATACTTTATGCTTAATTGTTTGTCTGGAGGTGCTTTTGAATTCGGGGCTTGTGGGATTATTCTTCCGTCAAACGGAAACCAAAAATCATTGTCAAGATTCCAAAACCAAAACTTGAGATTAACATTTTCAATAATATTGCCGTCTAAAAAAATCAAGCCTTTTTTTACTTTGTTTGTCGCCTTAAATTCTTGTTCTATTATATTAATTGTATTTGTATCAAGGTCAAAACAAATTGGTTGGCGGGAAGTGTAATAATTGCCTATGGGAGAGTCTTGTTTTTTCCATTCTACGATTGAAGTTGTAATGTAAACAGCATTATTTCCTGATTCGTATTGATTTTGTACCTTCCCATTAAATTTCGTTTCTATGTCCCAAATGTCTGAAGGATTATTTTCATCCAAAAACCATTGAAAGCAAAAGCGGTTCATATCAATTGGAAAAATCTTTGTTGTTCTTTTAACATTATAAATGTCGCCAATAATGCTGACTTTTTCATATGTGTCTAAAATGATTGTAGAGTCACAAGACGAATCAATCAAAAGAGGCACTTCGATTGTTTTTGCATAAGCAATACTTTCAAATCCAATAAAAATGAGGAGAATTAAAAAAATTTCTTTTTTCATATATCCCACGTTAAGAATTATTTCAACAAAATTATTTGTGTGACTTTAAACTGCTTCAGCCTCAGACTTCTTGTTTTTTTAAGTCCTTTCTGATTGCACGTAAAAAATTTATAACTCATTTGAATACCAGCTGTTTTTGATTTTCTTCAATGGCATTTTTTATTTGAGCAAATTCTATTTCACTGAGTTCTACTAAATTTGAGGAACCGCCGGAAGATTTTTGCATTAAAATTTTGCTTTCCAAAGGTTTAGCTAATAACCCTGTTTTGGTTATTGCGACTGCGTTTAATTTTACTTGATATTTGTATGGTTTTTGCCAGCCTTTAAATTCATTATCGGGCAAAGCAGTAGCTTCAAATAAGCCAAAAATAATTCCATTTCCAAAATAAGCTATTTTATCGCCTACTTTGATTTTATTTCGTTCTGCTTCTGAAATAAATCCGCAATATTCCTGGGTTCTTTTGAAAGATTCCCAAGAATGATTGACAAGCCAGAAAGACATTTTTTCACCCAGTAGTTTCCGCCCAGTCTTTGCAGATTAGGCTGGCCTGTTCGAGTACTGTTTCTGTTGCTTTTTCTTGTTTGTCTGGCGGATAACCATACTTTTTCAGTACTCTTTTAACCATTACTCTGAGTTTTGCCTGAATGCTTTCCCTTAAAGTCCAGTCAATACTTATGGTTTTTCTAATAGTTTCTAAGAGTTCTCGGGCTATTGTTCTTAGGGTTTCATCTCCAAGTATTTTTACTGCGCTGTCATTTACTTCAAGAGCATCATAAAATGCGACTTCGTCTTCTGTCAAGCCGAGTTTTTTGTTTCTTTTGTTTTCTTCTCTCATTTTTCTTGCAAGTTCTATTAGTTCTTCTATTACCTGCGCGGTTTCAATGTTTTTGTTTGTGTATTTTTTGATTGCTTTGTCCAAGAGCTCTGCAAAAGACCTTCCTTGTATGAGGTTCTTTTTTGACCTGATTCTTATTTCATCGTTCAAGATTTTTTTCAGCATTTCGAAAGCAAGATTCTTTTGAGGCATTCCCTTTACTTCAGCCAAAAACTCTTCTGACAGAATCGATATATCTGGTTTTTTGAGGCCAGCTGCTGCAAAGATGTCTATTACTCTGTCGGAAACAATTGCTTTGGAAACAATTTGTTTTATTGCAGTGTCAAGGTTTCCTGTGTCTTTTTCGTTTGAAGCAATATTTTTTGCTATTGCAGCTCTTACTGCTTGGAAAAAACCAACGTCTTCTCTGATTTTGAGTGCTTCAGGATGAGGTACAGCCAGAGTGAATGCTTTTGACAGTTCAGTTACATGCTTGAGTAATCTCTCTTTTCCATTTTTTTGTTTTAGCACAAATTCCGATGCTTCGAGAATTACGAACATTTGTTCTTTTGGTTTTACTTCAAAGAATTTTTTGTAATTGAAACCATGGAATAAGTTTGTGAGTATTTCATATTTTTCCAAGAGCAGTGCCACTGCTTCTTCTTGAGGTATGCCGGTTTCTTTTTTGTCTCCTTCAGTGTATTCTGCAAGAGCTTTTCTTAGTTCTGAAGCAATCCCAATATAATCAACAATTAGTCCGCCTGGCTTGTCTTTGAATACACGGTTTACTCTTGCTATTGCCTGCATTAAGCCATGGCTGCGCATTGGCTTATCTATGTACATTGTGTGCAAGCTTGGAGCATCAAATCCAGTAAGCCACATATCTCTAACAATGCCAAGTTTTATTGGGCTGTTAGGATCTTTGAAATCGTCTCCTATTTCTTTGCGCCTTTTTTTGTTTCTAATGTGTTTTTGCCATCCAACCGGGTCTGTTGCAGAACCAGTCATTATTACTTTCAAGAATCCTTTTTTGTCGTCATTGCTTTCCCATTCTGGTTTCAATTTTATTATTTCGTTGTAGGCGTCAATGCAGATGCGCCTGCTCATGCAGACAATCATTCCCTTTCCATCTAGTATTTGCAAACGTTCTTCAAAATGTTTTACAATGTCTTTTGCTATGCGTTTGATTCTTTTTTCGCTTCCAATGACTTTTTCTAAACTAGCCCACTTGCTTTTGAGTTTTTCCTTTTTAGCTATCTCTTCTCCTTCAGTTACTTCTTCAAAATTTGGGTCAATTTTTGGTCTCTCCTCTGGCTTCAAATCCAGTTTTGCTAGCCTGCTTTCAAGATAAATTTTTACTGTTGCTCCGTCAATTACTGCTCTTTGGATGTCGTAAGTGTCAATGTCTTTTCCGAATACTGCTCTTGTGCTTCTATCAGCTTTTTCGATTGGTGTTCCAGTAAAACCGATGAAGGAAGCTTTTGGCAAAGCGTCTCGCATGTGTTTTGCAAATCCATCAATAAAATCATATTGGCTTCTGTGCGCTTCATCAGCAATAACTACAATATTTTTTCTTTCAGAAAGCAAGGGATACTTGCCTCCTTTTTCTTCTGGCAAAAATTTTTGGATAGTAGTAAAAATTATTCCGCCAGAAGCAACTTTCAATAATTCTTTTATCTTTTCCCTTGACTCGGCTTGCACTGGGTCTTGTCTTAACAAGTCTCTGCATCTGCTGAATGTTCCAAACAGTTGGTCGTCTAAATCATTTCTGTCAGTAAGCAAAACAACTGTCGGGTTATCCAATTCCAAAACGAGTTTTCCAGTATAGAACACCATTGTCAGGCTTTTTCCCGATCCTTGAGTGTGCCACACTACTCCTGCTCTCTTATCTCCTTTTGTTGCTTTGATTGTTGATTCGAGTGCTTTGTTTACTGCATGATATTGATGGTATGCTGCAAGCTTTTTTGATATCTTTACTGCGCCTTCTTTTTTTTCTTTTTCAAAAACAACAAAGTGCCTGACTAAATCCAATAATATTTTTTTGTCAAACATTCCTCTTAGCAATACTTCCATTTGAGTCATGCCTTTTGGAGTCTTTTCGCTTCCGTCAATTGTTTTCCATGGCATGAATCTTTCTTTATCTGAGGTAATTGTTCCTGCTCTTGCTTCTAATCCATCGCTGATTACGCAGATTTCGTTAAATCTGAACAAGGACGGGATTTGCTGCTTGTAAGTTTCAAACTGATTAAATGCAGTCCAAATTGTTGCATTTTCATCTGCAGGATTTTTTAGCTCAATCTCAACCAATGGCAGACCATTTACAAAAAGCAAAATATCTGGTCGTCTGTTGTCGTTGTTTTCAATTATTGTGAACTGGTTTACTGCTAAGAATTCATTGTTTTTAATTGTCTTATAATCAAATAGCCAAACTTTATCTCCAATAATGCGCTCGCCTTTCCTATATTCCACGTCCACTCCATTTACTAGCATGTCATGGAAACTTTGATTATTTTCCACGAGATTCTGGCTTTCGCTCCTCAAAACTTTTTTTAATGCATCCTCCCTTGAACTCTCTGGAATGTTCGGATTCAACTTGTCAATCGCTGTTTTTAATCTTTCAACTAGAACAACTTCCTGATAACTCTTCCTCTCAGGATTCGGGCTATCTGATGCAATGTCTGGTCCATAAACCTGCGAGTAGCCAAGCTCTGCTAAAATATCAAGAGCGACTTGCTCAATGTTAGACTCTGTAATTGCCTTAGGCATTTTGTTTACCTTCTCCAATAGTATTTTTTAACCCTTTTATTTCAGTTATTAGATATGCCAAAATTATTCCCCAAGCAATTAGAACTGCCACTACTATTGGGAATCGAAACGAATACATTGTTTCCAAACTTAAAGACAGCATAGTTAATGGTAAAAACACTCCTACAAGCGAAAAAAAAGCCAAATTCATAAAGGTTTTATTTAAGTCAACACCCGCTTTTTCTATTTGCAGTTCATTTTCTTTAGTTTTAATTGTGCCCTCAATATATTTTATTTCTGTGTAAGTAGCACTTATTTCATCGTTATATTGCCCATATCTAGCCCATTTTAAACTGGTTATTTGTGGGTTTATTGACCAGTTAAGTTCTGATAGGTGCAACATTCCAAGGTCCAAGGGAAATTTTTTTCCATCTTGTTTTGCCCTAACTTTTTCTAAATATTCTTTATTGTAACTATTTTCAAGCACAGCCCAGTTTAAGTTATGAAAATCTTCATTTTTAGAATCTTTAGCCATTTTCACTAATTCTTCTATACTTGGAGGCGCATCCACTTCTATTTCATCACTAATCTCTTTAAGGAATTGTTTAACATTAATCAAATCTTCTTCATCATCTATTTTTTTAACCCAGTTTTCTTTTTCAGCTACTTTCCCCTTTAGAAACTCTATTTTTGCTTTATTGTCTCTAATTTGTGTTTCCAATCCCTTTATGACTGATTTTTTGGTAATTAATTTCGTTGTCAAAAAAGCACCCATCAACCCGACAATTGCAGCCGAACTTTGGGCAATAGAACTATATAACCAATTTGGATCTATAGTTGAAATTAATGCGGCTCCATTTTGTGTAACTATGTTAATCATGGGAATTACTGTTTCATTCATGTTCTTTCCTCGACAGGAACTCTAATTTGTCCAGACATTAATTTCGGAAGCAAAGAATCACGAATATTTATAAGAGTACCAATCTCATCTAAATTTTCTAATATTTTATTAAAGATTGGTTGTAAATTTGTATTAAATCGGAATATCATTTCTTGATTTTTTTCATTAGGTAATACAAATTTTATGTCTGGGATGTGTTTTCCAACGTGTTTTATGGTTGTTTCATTACCAATAAATGACTCAATTTGTTTTTGGACAATATTTGATTTCACTAATAAATATGTAAAAAATTGTTCGAAAAGTGGCCCCTTTGGTTTTATCTTTTGTATGCCTGAAGAATAAACTCCTTCTAACCCTATTCTAATTATCCCCACAGTACCGTCAAAAGACATCAATACATCGCTCTTTGAGCAATAAACACTACTAGGTATATCCACATAGATTTGATCGTTTCTTTTTCCAGTCAAATTTCCAACTCTAAAAAATCTCTTCCCCCTGTTTTCCGTATTATATTGTTTGTGCCCCGGCTCAACGCCTTTTATAAAATCGAAATAATCAATCATTGCCGCCATATGCCAACCAACAGGTATTTCTCCTAACTCAGAATCAATCATTTTTCCCCCCTCAGACTTGTACGGTTTACCTTTTTCGTTTGGAAATTCAAAGTCAACAAACCAATACTTGAAAAAAGCTTGGGCTATTGCCTCTAAAGTTTGATTCATTTCCTGGTTTAGCTCTATTTTTGAGTCGAGATCAGAGAGGATTTTAGCGATGGCTTTTTGTTCTGTTTCCCTTGGAAATTGCTCATTCAAATTTGATAGATAATTCCAAGAAGCCCTAGGCATTCTAGTTCCTTCTGCCGGGCGGCTTGCTTCCTCAATTATTTTTGGATTCGCAAAAAAATAGAAAAGAAACGAGTTGGCAGTTCCTTTTTCTGAATCAATAACAAAGATATCTGTTGAACAAACACCATCAAAAGATGGTCTATAAACTTTTCTAAAATACGGTCTCAACTTTCCAAAAAGAATTTGCCCCTTTTTGAATCTAAACTTATTGCTAATTGTATCTGATGAATTGCCTATCGAATTTAGTTTCAAAGTTCCCTGTTGTATATGTTCAAGTCCAATATACGGAAGATTTTCGCTTGATTTTGGTTTGTATTGATCTTTAACTAAATGGCACACTTCACCTATTCTCTTTATTTCCCAGCCTTCAGGTATTTTTCCTATTTCTGTTTCTTTGAATTTATTTTGTTGTTTCATTTTCGCACCTTGCAGTTTATTTGATGTAAATAAGCTTCTCGTCTCAGTGAATACATTTTTGAACTAATCCAGTACTCGGCTTGTAGATTTGTGTTCGGGTGCTTGGTTTCATTTAATGATTCAAGCAATTTTATCTGGCTTTCATTTAGGAGGCATCTAATTGAAATTAATCTCGATTCTTTTTTCTTTATTGTATCCTCATTAATTACGGGATATCCAAGCAGGATTATGCTCCCGTTATATTCGGAAGTTAGCGTTAGACTCGCTTTCTCGAAAGTTGTGTCAAGATACTGTGATTGGTTGCGGATTTTAAGAAAAAACTCTAATCGCGATTGATTGCCTTGGTCAAGAATTGCTTCTATTTGGCTTTTTTCAACTTCAAAAGTAACATCTTTTTCAAATTCTTCTTGTTTGTACAATTGTTTTTTAACGAACGGTAAAATATATCCGACAGAATTGAACAAAATTTCTTTAGCAATTTCAAAAAACATCTAACTCGCTTCCTTTTATGTAAGTCTAATGTGCTTCAAGTTGTCTTCTATTTGTTTTTCCAGTTCGTGGGATTTTTTGAATTGTTCTGCCAATTCAAATGTAAGTCGTTTCATTTTTTTATCAAATTCTTCTGGGTCTTCTTCTATGTCTTCAGTTCCAACATATCTGCCTGGTGTTAAAATGTGACTGTGTTTTTGGATCTCTTCAAGTTTTACTGATTTGCAGAATCCTTTAACATCTTGGTATTTGCCTTTTTCTCCGCGCCAAGCGTGATAAGTTGAAGCAATTTTTTGAATGTCTGAACTTGAGAGCTCTTTGTGCCTACGATCAATCATTGTGCCAAGTTTTCTTGCATCAATAAAAAGCACTTCGCCATGTCTATCTCTGAATTTATGGTTTTTCTTATCTCTTGCAATAAACCACAAGCAGGCAGGAATCATTGTGTTGTAAAACAGCTGCGGGGGTAAGGCAACCATGCAATCTACGATATCTGCTTCGACAATGTTTTTGCGTATTTCGCCTTCCCCGGATGTGTTGGAACTCATTGAACCATTTGCCAGAACAAAACCAGTTATCCCCGCTGGCGCTAAGTGATGGATGAAATGTTGAACCCATGCAAAGTTTGCGTTCCCAGCTGGCGGAACGCCATACTTCCAGCGAGCATCGTCTTTCAATAATTCGCCTTTCCAATCACTGTCATTGAATGGAGGGTTTGCAAGAATAAAATCTGCTTTCAAGTCTTTGTGTGCATCATTCAGAAAGCTTCCTTCATTGTTCCATTGGATGTTGGCGTCAATTCCTCTTATTGCTAAATTCATTTTGCATAAACGCCAAGTTGTTTGATTACTTTCTTGGCCGTAAATTGAAATGTCTCCAATTCTTCCGCCGTGTGCTTCGACAAATTTTTCGCTTTGAACAAATATTCCGCCAGAGCCGCAGCAGGGGTCAAAGATTCTTCCTTTGTATGGTTCGAGCATTTCTGTTAGTAATTGTACAATACTTCTTGGTGTGTAGAATTGCCCGCCTTTTTTTCCTTCTGCGTCTGCAAACTGACCTAAAAAGTATTCATAAACTCTTCCAAGAATATCTTTGCTTCTGTTTTCTTTGTCGCCTAATCCTATTGTTCCGATTAAATCTATTAGTTCTCCAATCCTTTGCTTGTCTAATGCTGGCCTCGCATAATTTTTTGGCAAAACTCCTTTGAGTGTTGGATTGTCTTTTTCTATTGCATCCATTGCATCGTCAAGTGTTTTTCCAATTGTCGGTTGTTTTGCATTTTTTTGCAAGTATTCCCATCTTGCTACTTTTGGGACCCAAAAAACATTCTCGGCTAGGTATTCATCTTTATCCTCAGAATCAGCTTGAGAGTCTTTTAACAATTCTTTTCTTTTTTCTTCAAAAGCATCGGAAATATACTTCAAGAAAATTAGCCCTAAAACAACGTGTTTGTATTCTGCAGCATCCATGTTGTTTCTCATTTTATCTGCTGCTTGCCAAAGCTTTTTTTCAAAGCCAAGATTGGCTCCATTTGAATTATTGTCTTTTGTTTTTGCCTCGGAATTCATAGTAAAAACAGTAGGTAAAAGTCTTTTAAAAATGCTTAATTTGAACAAAATACGGGTTTTCTCAGATACTGCTTTTGCTGGCTCTTTTTGGAAAAATGCGATTAAACTCAAGCCATTGCAAAGTATTGTTTTTTCGTTTTCAAATAGATTTCTTTCAAAAACGCGTTTTTCCTGTTTTTCTCTTCTGAAATCTTGCTTAACAGGTTTTCAATTGTAAAAAGCGTTTCCCGTTTTAACAGGTTTTTTGCCGTTGGCTTTTCTCTGTGAGTTTCGGAAACAACAAAGTTCCATTCTCTTTCTAAATCAAAAGATTCTATAAGTACCCCCTCCTGATAGAATAATTCTCTTGGGCTTTTTAAACGCTTCTTGAGCGAATTTCCGTTATTCTCTTTTTTCCTCCCAGAACGCTTTGATGTGCATTCTTAGTTTTTGTGTGCTGTCGATTGTGCGCGAGAATTGTTTTAAGTAATCGGGGATTGTTTCATAGTAAAAGCTTCCGAGGAAAAAGTCTTTTTTGTAGCGCGAGTCTGCTAAAGTGATTGTTTTCGGGCTTGAGAGGTCACGCGTGATTCTGCCCATTAATTGTACTGCGGTATCAACTGCTTTTCTGTTCAAAAGCTTTCCGGCCTGGGTCTGCCCGTATTTGGCTTCTAAAAAGCCTTTTCTCTGCTGAAAATAAAAATCAGAATAATCAGGCAGGGGAAGGCCGACAATAATGCAGTTGCGCACATTTTTTGCCTTGTTGGTAGAACGCGCGTGCTTTGTGCGAATGTTAAGAGCATAACCCTGTTCAGAAGAAAGATTATCGGAAAACTCTGCGTTTTCAAGAAAAGGAATTTCTTTCAAAAACTTTTCTGTTTCAAAAGAATTACAGCAGCCCACAAGCAAAGAATTGTCAACAGAGCGGATGGCATTGATTTTTTCCTTAAAACCAACAAAATTCCTTTCCCTAGCCTTGAAAGTAGTGTTTAATTCAGTGTCAATCAACAACAAAAGATTCTGGTGCGGCATAGAAGAAGTTTTGAAAACCATTGTTTCCTTTGGGTTTAAGCCAAGCTCTTCCTGCAAAAGAACAGGGTCTCCCAAAGTGGCCGAAAAAAGAATAGAAGAATCAAACTGTTTCAGGGTTTCAGAAAGAGAAAGATTGTTTGCAAGAGTAACATTATTGATTTCAAACGGCTTTGCAAGAATTCTGTTCCTTGTTTTCGGAATAAAAACAAGGTATTGGGAAGAATCCTTTATTTTTTCAAGGTGAAAAAGAAAAGAATCCGGGCGCGCACCGACTTTTTCAAATTCTTCGGAAGCAAGGATTGTTTCAACAATAGTTGAAAGGTTTTTGATAATAAGCGACAAATCAATTGTTCCTTCCAAACCCTGTTTTTTTGCGTTTTCCTGAAACTGTGAAACAAAAAAATCAAGCACGTTTTCAGCACGCAAAGGCTTTTCAGAAGCATTTTTATCAAGAAAAAACTGGGTATAAGAAACAAATTCTTCCAAAAAATCAAGGTCTGTTTTCTGCAGAGAACCATTCTTTTCAAGGATCTGGGCCTGCCTGAAAAGCTTTTGAAGAGCAACAATGCTTAACTGGACCTGAAATTCATTGTAAAGCCTGTCAATTAACATGTCTGCCTCGTCAATTAACAAAACAAATTCCTTTGGATTGATTATTTTCTGCAGGATATTGTAAATGCCGGTAAAGCACCAGAAATAATCAAGAATAACAATATCAGCATCCTCAATGATTTTTTTCATTATTTCATAAGAACAAAGCCGCTGCTTTTCACAGATTTTCTCAAACCTCTGAAAAAAAACAGGCTCTTTTTCAATAATGCCTGTTCCAAAAAAAACCTCGGGAGAATCAGCAGTATCGGATTCTATTTTTTCAATTGCGCTTAAAGCCAAGGGAGAAAAATTCTTTGTTTTTCCAAGAAAAGTATTGGAAAAAAACTCGCAGTTCTGCTTTATTCTCACGGCATTCAAACAGGCTTCATGGCTGAAAAAGCCAGTTTCGAATTTTTTGCACATAACTTGTTTTGCGCGCAAATCCGCAATCAAAAGCTTCTGCCCCTTTAACTTGTTGATTTTCAGGGCTTCTGCAGTAGCGGCATTCCTAGCGGAATAGCTTGGAGTGAGTAAAAGGACTTTTTTGCCAGCGGCAAGCACAGGCGCAAAAGTTGCAATTGTTTTTCCAAAACCACAATAGGCTTCAATCAGGCCAATGGCTTTTTTTTCAACTACGCTTGAAACAAAATCCATTGCATTCAACTGCAAAGGCTTGAATTCAGGATAGGGAAAAAAATCAGAATAGTCCTTCATGGAATAAAAACAAATCAGGAATAATACTTAAAACAATTGCAGTGCGGATTTCCGCTGTTCGGAAAATTTCAGGGCTATTTCTTGTAAAGCCAGGCGGGTCACTTTTTAAACAATTTATCAAGTTCCTGCATGCTAATTTTTCTGTGCCTATGCTTTTTGAAATACTCTTTTTCAATTCTGAGCATCTCTTTTACATAGCTTTCCTTTAATTCCGGTTCTTTTTTAGGCATAAAAAACACTAATAATAAGTTGAAGCAAAATTCTTAATGCATTATCTTTTGTAGGCGTCGTCATGGTGCTTTATTTTGTCAAAAAGAATGTGCTTTTCCTTTTTGAAAACCTGAAAAAACAGGACAAAGCTTTTGGCAATGTGAACGCGCTTGTAATCCTTTAACTCGTAGCGGAGATTTTTGTAATGCTCTATTGTTTCCTCATTGCAGTTGATTATTTCTTTGACTTTTTTGTTAATAATTTCAACTGTTTTTTTGTCCCGCCTGGCTAAAACTGCAATCTGCTGTTTAAGTTCCTCTGACAATTCGAAAGAAAAAGCCATTTATTCGCCTTTGCACAATTTATCGAATTCCTCAATGCTCATTTTTCTGAAACCGTATTTCTTAATGTGCCTTTCACAGGAATCTATTACTTCCTGGACAACTTCGTCCTTGACTTCAGGCTCGACAAATTCCTCGCCGTAAATCTCGGCAAACTTGTCCAAAGCAGCCGCTTTGTCCTTCAAGCCGTATTTTTCCTTTACAACGCCAAGCACCCTGCTCGTATATTCCTTAACTTTCAGATTCATGGTAACACTTTTAGCCATATTAGTTCACCTAACATAATGTTAGGCAAACTAATTTTTAAACATTCTGCTTTCAGCAGAAAAATAGTTGAGCCGAAGAGGCTTTAAAAAACCGCCGATTGATTCGCTGATTGACGATAAGCCTTTGCAATTGCGGGTTAGCGCTTATGAAAAAAAATCAGTTGGGGCAGGCAATCTGGACTGCCTTTCCGTTTTCGAATGTCATGTGGCAGCTGGAATCTGTCCTAAATTCGCTGCAATAGCCAGAAACTGCATCTGCGCTGTCTGCAAAGCAGGGGCCCTCGCACTCGGAGCTGTTGGAACAGGCTTTTCCGAAATCATTGGTTTTAAAATTGCAGGAAAAAGAACTGCTGATTGTCTCCGTCTGCCAGGAGCCGTTCTCGGCTTCGCACTGCTCTTTAGTGCGGGGAATTTCTCCGATTGAACAGGAATTATTAGTGCAAAAAAGCGGAACAGCCTCGCACTCGCGGGTGCAGGTAAGATCCGGCAAAGGAACAGGGCAATTATTTTCAATACGCCATTTTGCAACAAAATTCTTGTTCACTGCATCAGAAGCGCAGCTGCAACTGTTGCAGCTGACAGCAGTGCAATCCTTCCAGGAACTGCAGAACTTCAAATTGCAGTCCTGCGGGCAGTTGAGCGTTGATTCTGTTTGAGTATCACATGTTCCGTTTCCGCATTTTGCAGTGCAGATTCCTGAAATTCCTTCAAGCTGTGTTTTTGGAGGAATCAAAGTCAGGCCTGAACAGCATGCAGGCGGGTTTGGAATTACTGGAATTGTCTGGCCTTCTGCCTTGCATGCGGGAGCTTGAGGGCAGGGAGCAAAATCACAATTCGGGGCGGCTCGCCCCACTGCGCTTCCATCGGGGCAAATTTTTGCATCTGCAGTGCAGGCAACAGGCTGTTGAGTGCAGCCTGCAAGGAAAATAACTGCAAGGATTAATCCCGCAA
>Ga0209542_10008710_pt1 | contig 18853 bp, 9 predicted proteins | sample RifCSPhighO2_01_FD_184028 | JGI IMG/M metagenome (GOLD analysis project Ga0209542, IMG submission 184028) | Soil microbial communities from Rifle, Colorado - Rifle CSP2_plank highO2_0.1 (SPAdes) (version 2) | ecosystem: Environmental > Terrestrial > Deep subsurface > Rock core/Sediment ...
TTACAGTTTCACAAACAAAACAATCAGCATTTGGAATTGTTCCACCACAAGTATTAGTAGCTCTCATTGGAAGATTATTACATTGTGCATTAGTAGTACAACCAGAGTCTTCATTCTGGCAAATGCTGGAACAGCCATCGCCACCTACAGCATTGCCATCATCACACTCTTCAATACCTTCAATGAGACGATCACCACAGATAGGTTGAGTTGTACATCCGCTTGTATCTAAAGTACAACGTGAAGTGCATCTTAATGTACCGCCAGAAAACCTTTGATTTTGACAAGTGGCAACGCCTAGACTGCTTCCATCACATAATTCTCCTGGTTCAATGATTCCATTGCCGCAAACTGAAGATGGAGCTGTAGTAAATTCTACTAGAATTCTTTGAGCTTGTTCATTGCCCGATATATCTCCACAAACAATGTAATATTGATAACGTCTTCCTGGGTTAAGACCAGTAAGCTGTGTTTCAAATTTCGTCTCACCGGAATTAACGGCTGACATCGGCACAAAATTAGGTGGTGCTGGAAGAGAATATCTACAATATCCTCGTTCATTGATTTCTGCATAAATAACTGCACTAGACTGAGTAACTTCCCTATAATTTGGATTTACTACAAACGTAGGAGGAGTTGTTTCTGTACATGCTGAAGGTTCTCCTGTACAAATATAACCAATATCAACTCTACAGTTGGACCAACAGCCATCTCTTGTTGCAGTATTACCATCGTCGCAAGCTTCGTACTGGCTAACTCCCGTATTACTAATATCAGTTCGGATAATACCATCACCGCATCTGGCAAACAGACATTGATTAGTACAAGAATCACGGTTATTAGTATTCCCATCATCGCATTGCTCACCAGTTTGTAACCTTCCATCACCACATCCGGGAGCAATTTCTATTACACAAGATCTACTGCATCTGTCGCCATCTACTCTATTCCCATCATCGCACTGTTCGTTAGTTTGTAACCTTCCATCACCGCATCCTGCAAGAACTTCAGTTCTACAAATACTAGAACAACCATCATTGCTAACAGTATTACCATCATCGCATTGTTCTGTTCCAACTGCCCGATTATCTCCACATATAGGAGTACAAATTCCAGTAGCAGTAGGTGCAGGACAAGTCCATCCTGCTACTATTCCATTACAAGCTAAGTTACAACCTTCTGCACCATCAATGTTGCCATCATCACAAACTTCAGTACCTTCAACTATACCATTACCGCAAGTTTGTTGAATTTCACAAGCATCACCAGCAAGCCCCCCATAAGTATTAGCTTGGTTAGTATTAGACACAGCAGGACAATTATCACATGAATCACCAATCCTGTCTACATCACTATCTGTTTGTATTATATTAGAAACAACAGGGCAGTTATCACAAGCATTTCCAATATCATCATTGTCTGTATCAGCTTGATCTGGATTAGCTAAATTAGGGCAATTATCAACTGGATCAGCAATACCATCTCGATCAGTATCAACATCGCAAACATCTCCAATATTATCGCCATCCGCATCTGCTTGATTTGGATTAGACACTGCCAGACAATTATCTACAGAGTCCAAAATACCATCGCCATCAGTATCAACTCCAGTAGATACACAACTAATAGTTGAACCTACAGTCCTACAAATAGCATTAGGTCCACAAGAGATAGGATTAGCATAAGCTGTTCCAATCGAGTTGCACTGTTGCCTAGAAAGACTATCCTGAGTACAGGACCAAGCATCAGGCGTACATATTCCCTGTACACATACAAAGTTCGAACAAACTCCAGAAGCGCACATACTAGGTAGAGGATAAATATCAGGAGTACAATCTGCGCCAGCTGGTAAATTTTGACAAGCCGGATCTCCTATACAATCAGTATCTAAACAATCAATACCACGACCATCACGGTCGTTATCATTTCTATCACCACATAAACCTAATTCAGAAGTTGGATAAACAGTGATTCTAGACGGATTGGATTGCGTCGGAAAATCAAGGCTTAAAGGATTAGTTCCAGGTGCAGCCGCAATATCATACACTTCAAAGCTGCTAAAAAAAACATTAGCTGTTCCAGTTGACCGGCCTGCAAATGGAATAAATGAAAGAACTGTATCACCAGCAGCATTTGAACCTAGATCATTACGATTTCCGGAATCCGTATCTGCACCAGCCGGCAGGTTAGCACAATTATTGGTTGGATTACAAGCTGCTACATACTCAACTTCTATCCTAGCATTGCTGCCTGCTGAACCAGGGATACAATCAACAGTACTAATAATAGCAAAAATATTTGTAGGATCTAAAGGATTTTTTCCAAAAATTCGATCTAGAGAACCTAATACTTGACTTTCACAATTTGCTTCAGTTCCAACTGAGAGAATGGTATCATCATATTCCAAAACAAATCTTAGGGCATTAATTCTGATATTTCTTCCAACATTAGCCTTTACTGAATAAGGCCTGCTCTCGCCTTGCGGCAGAATATTGGCAGAACCACGCAAATCTAAACCAGCTTCATACTGCACTCCGGTACCGGTATAAGCCTTCCCTACAAACTGATCTGTAAAAAGTAACAGTATGCCTAAGATAAGTACTGCAGCAATAGCAATCAAACCAATTACCAATGATTTTTTGCTGGAAGTTTTGGTTAAGACCTGATTATTATTTTTAATTTGCTGCCTCACAGCTAGAGCTAATCGGTCATTTCTTTTGACCAAACTATCCTTACTACTTCTCAATTGCTTTCTCATTAATTATCCTCATTGCAGCATACAATTTGCCCGGTTACCTGAAGTATAACATCTTAGCAATCTGACAATTTCCACCATTTGTTGAAATGGATTACTGCCACTTTCAAAAACCAATTTAATCCTTCCCAATAAAACAGTACATTGATTGTTCACTACATGCCGATTAAGCAGACCATTTCCAAACGAGATAGGATCACAATTGCAAGTAGCGGAATTGCCTACAGTAACAGTAACACCTTCGCTAGGAGTACAAGATGATAAAGCTGTCCCTGAAGAAACACAAGATCCGCTTCTACAAACCAATCCACTTGCTGAACAGTCAATATCAACACTAGAAACATAACCATCTCCAGCAGAATTACATAACCTAGCATGGCCATTAGTATCACAGATTAAAGTATTAGAAGTGCAACTAATCCCCGTACCTGCTAGACTACAAACTCCAGCATTACAAACTTGTCCAGGTGAACAAGCAGTTCCACAAGTACCGCAATTGTTATTATCCATTTGTAAATTTCTACAAACACTAATTCCACTAACAACACAAGCAATTTCACCAGCAGAACAAGACGGAGGAGGACAAGTCCTAAAGAGTATAGGCATAGTTATTTGGCCAGAGGTACAAGCCAGAGTGGGAGTAGTACAAGTCCTAACTCCACAACTATCGGCAACAACACTCCATGCACCACACCAATCTGATTCTGTACAAGTACGACCTGCAGATTGTACTGTAATTGTAACCGTAGCTGGAGTGCTTACTGCACCATCATCATCAGTTACTGTGTAAGTGAAGCTATCTGTTCCCGTAAATCCAGCATTGGGGGTATATGTTCTAGCATTTCCAGTTCCTGCCAAAGTTCCACTAGTTGGGTTTGTAACAATATTGTAAGAAGCAATAGTACCATCACTGTCTGTTCCTGTTAAAGTAACCTGAACAACTGTACCAGAAGTAGTTGTTGAAGTTACAGCATAAGCTACTGGAGGATTATTAGCAACTCCAATAGTTACTGTTCTCTGCAAAGCTGTTTGCGAAATGGAATGAATAGAGCTTGAAAGAGCAGTGACTGTAGCACTGGCTTGTGTGAAATCAAACCTAATTGTTCCAGTATTTCCTGCAGTACAACTACTTCCAGCCCAGGTTCCGGCACAAACAGTAAGAATCGCAAAGGATCCTGAACCACTTACCGGAGTTTGACTAGATCTCCCAAAATTCCACGATCCAGTACTAGGATCTCTACCATTAGATGTTTCGGTTGGAAATTGTCCCCCTAAAGAGCCCTGTGAGGAAGAAACTATTGTAACCAGTTGACCTGAACCACTAGATATAATTGGTGTCAACTGAAAGTTAGCAACTCTGATAGCCTCAGCAGATGGAATGTTTAAATTAACTGTTACTGTAAATACTTGACCAGGTGTAACTGTAGTTGCTGACGGCGTTAATGTAAACTCAACAGCAGCTAAAGCTGAAATTAAACTACAAAGTAAAACTACGAACCATACTAAAACACTTTTTTTATATCTCATTCCAATCACCTTTGATCCTAAGTATTATATTAACATGAAGCTATTTGCATATCTGAAACTCTTCCATTATCACAAACGTAGATTCCTCCTATCAAACAGGAAGCTGCACCATTATTTCCACAAGCCTGGTTGTTAGCCAAAACTACCAAAGCTAAGGCAGCTACATCATTGTCAGTAATTAAACTATCTAGAGTTAAGTCCCCCAGAGGAGTACAAGCTGTCGTAGTACAAGTTAGCGACATATCTGAAACTCTTCCATTATCACAAACGTAAATACCTCCTATCAAACAGGAAGCTGCACCGTTATTTCCACAAGCCTGGTTGTTAGCCAAAACTACCAAAGCTAAGGCAGCTACATCATTGTCAGTAATTAAACCATCTAGAGTTAAGTCACCGCGTGGTAAACAAGAAGGTCCAGCACTTAAAGTGCTCAAACTATTAGTCTGACTAGTAGCTTGATTGCCAGCAGCATCAGTACATCTAACATCAAATTGATAGGGGGTACTAGCAGTCAACCCTGTAGCAGCATGGCTATGTGATAACGCCGAAGTAGTACTCATTCTAACATAAGTAGTATCAGTAGTTCGTTTATATTCACAAGTTGCATCTTCATTATTTGTCATTAAAGAGATATCTATAGAATTACTCGTCGGATTAGTGGCTGTTAAATCACTTATAATCGGAGGAGTCGTGTCTTGAATAACCGTTTGAGTAAAAGCAGCATGAGTAGCTTCATTAGTTGGATCAACATTAACTGCAGAATTTCCAGCAGCATCTGCACCAGAAATTTGAATGTTTTCCCTAACTAACCCTACTGCCAAAGGGTCACTAATAATTCTACGGATTAAACTAAATTCAGTTAAAATTCTATTCTCTGGAGTCGTTTGGATATTAGTAATATGATTAGCAGCTCCTTCAGCAGTAATGCTAATTGTTGGTGATCCTGAAAGAGGTTCGCTGGCAGTTACCTTAAGATAATAAGTTCCAACACCTAAGCGAGGATCTCTTCCAAGTGATTGAGTAAAGCTAACATCTCTAAAGTACTCAACCATAAATGTGGGAGCTGGATCAGCGGGGCAATCACTATCAGCAAGATCAATATTCCCATCTCCATCATTATCCTTCCCGTCAGCACAAGCTAATTCCACACAAGTTCTGGAACCAGAACTACATACGGCGCTTCTACTATCACCATCAACTTCGCAAGCTTGATTACTGCAATCTGGATCAGCACAATTAGCTAAGTCATCACCATCATCATCAATTGCCTGAGCTGCATTAAAATTCGTACAGATTTCAAGAGAGGGAGGAGCACCTGTCGTTGTACAAATAGATGGCGAACCAATCACCCGAGTACAATCGTAACCTGGTTCTTCAGTACAAGTTGCAGTACATCCAGGTATTGGATTTGATATTCCTGCTACTGCTCTATTAACACATAACTCCTCCGGACCTGTACAATCACCATTAATATTACAAATATTTCCCACGGCATTCCTCCTGACAGCTGAACATTGTTTAGCAGTATCACATTGTTCTCCAGCATCGACAACACCATTACCGCAATAGCCGCATCTTCCATTTAGGTCACAAATTAGACCGCTTCCACAAGGTCCGCAAATATTATTAGGACCACCGCACTGTCTTCCCGCGCAACCATCTAATAAGAAATCTGGCAGAGGTGGACAATTTCTAAATCCTGACCAAGAACCACAACCAACTGCTGGTTGCGCGGAAAAATAATTATCGCCGCCATCGAGAACAGGTACAGCGCATTGAAACAAGCCAGCATTTCCATCACATAAAATATTTTCTTTTAGACGATTATCTGCTCCAGAAACTACATCAATGGCTAAGGCATTGTTAGCAAACTGGTTATGAATTAAAAAATTATTTCCCGAAATGCCACTAAATCTCAAACCAACTATCCTATGCCCATGGATATTGTTGTTAATAAAAGAGTTCTCATTGCTATTTTCAACCAAATCAATTCCAGTTGGATCGAAGGCTAACTCATTTCTGGTAAAAACATTTCCATCACTGCCTCTTATTTGCAGACCAGTTCCCTCATTGACATTTCCTTTAATTTGATTCCGATTAAAAATATTGTTATTAGAAGCGCCAATAACAGAAATGCCAACACGATGACCTTCAATAAAATTATCATTAATTACATTATTGGTGCTACCGGAGGTTAATTCAATCCCGGTTCCAAAATTATAAAATTTACAATCTTCAATCGTCACATCAGTAGACCGACTTAAAATAACACCAGTTTGAGCAGGAGTTCCACTGATAGTAAAACCATTACAATCTAATTTAAGGGGAGTTACTGAATCAAAAGTAAAACAATTAGTTCCTCCGGACGGTACAGCAATATTCCTATTTAAAATATAGACGGTGTCGGCCAACCATCCATTAGAAGGATTACCACACGCAGTTAAGGTAACAGGTCTGGTAAGAGCTCCTTGACTAACAGCTTTCCCAAACAAATTTTCATTGACATATAAAACTAATACTATTACCAAGACCAGAAGAAGAACAGCTGTAATCATAAAAATGACTAGTGATTTATGCAGTGGAGATTTTTGAATTTTAATTAGCTGTTCCTTATTCTTTTTATAAAATAATTCAGCCTTAGAATTCCTTAAGTCAGGAGTTTCATTACGCAGCTTTCTTACAACCTTCATCTATTCACCTATTTTTATATCTTTATAATAGTTGTTTTGTTTATATAAATTTTGTTTTTTGTACGTGTATTGATGAAAATTCTTTAAGACTCCCTTTAGAGAACTTTGTTGATAAAAAAAACTAATTATTCAAAATTCTCTATTGATTAAGTATGCTTCAGGCATCTCGTGAACTTAATTAACTATTAAAGCGTGTATCTGTAGGTAAGTTCAAGACTCGCTGCCCCGCTCTTATTGTTATAAACTTAACTACAAGAACTAGGCAGAGTGCCAGCAACAATGTTTCCTAATAATAACAAAATATCATTAACACTAACTCTTTCATCGCAATTAACATTAGCCTGCCTGCATTGAACCGGTGACAAATCTATACAAGTGTTAGTTGCAACTAATCGAGAAAGAATGATTAAATCTGCAGCAGTTAATTTTCGATCAGCATTCTGGTCGCCTGAAATTATAGTGGGACATCCATTATTAACCATTCCATCACAATCATTGTCGATAGTGTCTGTACATATTTCAGTTTGTGGAGTTCCTGGCGTACAACTAATACTCATTAGACTTTGGCCAGCTGCTTGCGGACAAACAGTCATTCCAGTACGGGCACAAGCCCCAACACCACAAGAAGCAGCAGTTCCAACAAAATCTTCATCAACACTATTGTCGCAGTCGTCATCTATCCCATTACAGATATTTTCTGATACCGTAGTTTGTGTACAGCGAGTAAGAACCACGCCAATCAATGGAGCTGATCTTGCAATATAATCATTATACCAATTGCTGATTTCTTCCCGCGACATAGCTCGTTTTAAAACAACAACTTCATCTAACTCGCCATTAAAATACCGAGGATAAGCCGAACCAAAATAGAATGTCTGGGCATTAACAACATGTCTCAGATTATCATCATCATGTAAAGTGCCAAGGAATCGTCCATTTAAATAAAAATGATATTTGTGGAAAATATCACGAGTAATTATAACCTGATTCCAGCCAGGGTCAAACTGATTCCAGCTAGCGCCATATTGGGCAGGAGCAGCCGTATTCGCAGCATAATAAGTATCACGGGCATTACTGCTAAATTCTTTTGAGGTTGAGTCTAAATTAAATCTATTCCCATCAGCATACACCGATAATATCCCGGTATTTGTTTTACCAACTGCTAAAAATGGATCTTCATTACATCGACTGTCAGAATCCAAACAAGGGCCATTATCATCAATAGCTAATGGCTGGCCTGGTTGAGCCCATTGAAATAATCCTTCTTCAGCTAAATTATTCTGCGGCTTAACCCAGAAAGAAACCGTAAATCCATCAGGAAAACGCTCCAGGAACGTATTAGAAGTGTCACCAGGGCCGGAAGAAGTTTCATAAGACAATCGCACTACACTATCATCAGTACCCTCCATCCTCAGCGCCGATCCATCTAAATTACTGCCCACAACTGGTGGATTTCCTCGCAGATCAGCTGCCAGGTTATGTCCAGAAACATCCGGCACGGAACCAGAAACCACACTATCAAAATTATATCTAAAGAAAGCATCAAACAATTCTCTCTGCTGCGGATTAACTATTGCCGAAGCTGAATGCGTCTGTCCGGTCGGCGAAGTGCACAACAGATCAAAGGTTGTCGGACTGCTTACTTTAGTATGAAATTTGCCAAAAGTTCCTTGTACTGACTGCCAGGAATCTCTGCTGCCGCCAATCGGAACATCTCTCTGCGCTCCGCCACTGTAGGCGCAATAACCAGCTTTGCTGCTGCTCCAAGTAACAGTTGATAATCCATGAAAGCCAGTTTTAGCTTGAATTTGTGCTGCCGGAATTAAAAACGGCGAAACCTCTCTGGCCTGACAAACGCCATTATCGCAATGGCTAGATTGACATTGTACGTCCAAAGCGCAGGCAGAATCTGTTCCTAAATTAGTTTGCTGGCAGTAATTATTAATACATAATCCATTTTGGCATTGTTCTTTAAAAGAGCATTGTTCAGTAGAGCCGATATTATTTTTAAAACAATACTTTACTCCTGGCCTTCCTTCCGGCTCGCGGCACACCCCGCCTTGAGCATAATCTGGCAGACCAGTCTCTTGATTAATTCCTGCGCATTGTTCATCAATAACACAGCTGCCAGTTAGCGTAATATCATTCCGTATAAACTGATACCCATAAAACGGATAATTATTTGTAGGATAAAATTGAGATACCGATAATTTCGGCAAACAATAATTGCCTGGTTGTTCTATGCGTTGATTCTGAACAACAAAATATGTTAATGATCGCGCTACCTGCCCAGGAAGAGTATATGTATATGTTTGCGGCTGCAGCATTTGAAAAACCGTTCCTGCTGGAACCAGTCCGCAAAAAGTAATCTGTCCTCGTGCCGAGGTAGTAGCCCTGGTGATTACCGTATCTATACATTTTATATTATCATCATTTCCCGCTTGAACATTCGGATTACAGGGCTGGTATAAACCAATACCGCCGTTCCATGGATTATGCGTAGCTATAACTGAATAGCTTGCCGCAATTAAGAAGAGAAATAAAAGTAGTACCGATCTCTTATAACATCTACCCATGTGGTAAAGATAAATTATTAAGTTTAAATAATTTTCTTTTTAAAAAATAATTCATCGACAATAACTAACCGTCATTTCGTATGGAACTTAGGCAGCTAATCAATTGTTTTTCCTCGAATCCTCTCTTCCAAATAATAATTTTTGCCAGCAATTATAACTCTTTCTTTAGAGAACTTTGAAAAAAAGGGATTTTGCTAATTTTTCTTCTTATTTATGAGCAAAATCCTGACTATTTCACAGTCTCTTAGAACATTTTTCTGATGAAAAACTAATTATTCAAACTTCTCTTAAGAAAGAGATAATATCTTTTTAAAAAAAATAATTATTTTCTTCATTATCCATTTAATATTTTATTCCACTAACTTGCCGACTTTCTTGGCATCCCAGCCCTGCCCGATTAAAGTCGATTTAATTTGCGCATTGCTTAATCCCTTGGTTTTAGCTTCAGAGATATAAGACTTTAGTGGCTGATACTGTTTTTGATTTTTCAAGTATAAGAAAATACCCAAACCAAATCCGACTAGCAATACTGCCGCGCCGCCGACAATTATGGAAATCCATGGAATGCTAGGCGTTCTAGTTACTGGAGCACCGTCATTACAAGTTAAACTGATTGAATTGCAGCCGCCAGCACAAGACCTAATAGTTGTCCATCTTTGTCCGTCAGGCGGACATTCCTGCAGCGAGTTAGCTAAACATCTTTTACTGCTGGGAGGACAAACTCTGTCGCTAACTGTTGGTGAGATACAAGCTTGGCTTTCAGATGGTTTTGGTATAGAAGTTATGCTTAAAACACTGCCTGCAGCTAACTGCTGATCGCAAGTATCGCTTCTAAAACAGGTTCTAGTCTGCCGGCCGCTTTGACAATCACTCCACAACTGACAATCCCAGCTTTGCAAACAGGTATTAGACGGCTGAACCACAGTTCCTTCACTATCTGATCTGCTAGCCCTATCTCTACTTCTACTTCTTCCAGTTGAATCAGATGTCCCCCCGGCAGTCCCTCCATCAGTTTGGCCGCCTGCAGTTCCACTGGCAGTTCCAAGCAGTAAGTTAACTGGCTTAACGTCTTGATGCTGATAAGTCACCTGCGGGCTAACTACTACTTCCGTAGCGGCGCCTGTAGCCGTATCAACCACAAAAAACCTAACTGGTTCGCCATTAGTTCCAGTCACATAAAGTACCGGTGAATACCCATATCTCCCATTAGATTCAACAGCAGTAACAAAAGTATTCATCCCAATTTGAACTCTCACTTGAAAATTACCGCTTGGCAATCCTGTAACAGTGCCAAATAATTGTTGAAAATTTGTTAAATTAGGAGGCGTATCGTGATTTACAGCCAAAACAAAACTCAAACAGATTAGCAGTACAAAAAAAAATATAATTTTTTTCATTTTAAGTACGTATTAAGTTTCTTTTCATTAAAGCAGGGCCGTCTAGAATCCGCATAATATTTTTGGCGTGGGAACGTTAAACTCGACCGCGATTCTATGAAAGCGCAACATTCAGGACTCGCTGCCCTGCTCTGTAATAATATTAACTTAATAGATATCATTTTAATTGAAAATTGAACTTCCTCTAAAGGCTCTTGCAGAGTATATCCAATAGACTTTACCAGGATCTAACGGATGATCCTTGTTTCTTCTGCTGCATTGTTCATTTTGTTCACATTCATAAACCTGAAAATCTTCACTAGGGCTAACAAAGTAAGTTAATGGCTGCGGCACTACTCCCGGCAAGGCAAATAAATTCCAGCCAGCTGAAAATTGCGGTAAATTACTAGGGGTGCCTGTAAATGAAGGCGGTAATCCTCGCACTGCTGATTGCAAACTTTTCACTTGACAATTTAATCTAACAGTAGTTCTAGTTGGGTTAACTAACTTAACGAAATAACCACGGAAAGGCTCCAGTTCAGTAAAGGTTCCTGATGGAGCGCCTGAAACCGCTTGTTCAGCTCTTTGAAGAGAAGGATCAAATCTGTAGATTCTAGCAATATTATTAATTCCCAACATTGTAGTTAAAGAACCTGGAACTAATTCACAAGGTGCAGCAAACGGCTGCAGCTGGGTAGTTCCTTTAAAAGTTACTTCAAGAGTTGCCGCATTGGCATTAGTCCTAACGAAGTCAGGATTATTAAAAGTAATATTCATTAAAGGATAATTATTTTCACTTAAATTATAAGTTAAGTTGCCAACAGCCAGCCTGTAATACTTATTAGTTATTCTATTCTCAACCCTCATTGATAAATTTAACAAAGCCGCTACTCTATTGTCTGGAGCTGTCCAAGAAACATTAATTGTAGTGTTAGGGAAGAACGGCGGGACACCATCTCCAAGAGCTAAATCCCATTCAGCAGAACTAACGCTGTTATTATACTGCGAAGGTATAATTCCGAAAATAACATCCGGCCGAGCAAGACCAGTAATATTAGCTATAAGCTTTAACTGGTTCGTGCTATTTAATCTGATTACTGAACCAAATATTTCTCTAGGGGCATTAGCATTAGAGTTATGGTTATATAAAGTTACGGTAAATGCATCAGCCGAGATGAAATGCCTATTCCTGATAGTTATCTGCCCAGCTATTAATGAAACTGTCAAATCAGGAATATCATCTAATGATAAAACCTGTACATTATTTCTTAAATAGATATCAGAACTGTCTCCTGTAACATCCAAAACTCCTTCTTCCAACAAAATTAAGTCTGCTCCAACTCTTTGGTTTACTCTATTAACCGGATCATATAAAGTAATGTTATATTCATAAGTATTAGCATCTCTTGGCTTAACCGTAAATAAGAAATCATCTGGTGTAAATTGCAGTCCAAAAGGCGATAAAGCAGTTTTAAGATGCACTTGTCGAGGTGTTGCCGGCAGCTCCGTAAAGATTAAAGATTCTTCCTGAGTTAAATCAGCAGCGCCAATTAAAGGCGCGGTACCTATGCTAATAGCCCTGCCAGCTCCACTTTCCAGATAAAGGCCTATTATAATCACCGCAGCTATCAATACCGCTACCGCTGCTAATTGTACTTTAGTTTGTTTTGGAATTTTTTTCTTAGTCATTTTCGTTTCATTGCAACATGGGCATGTATCAAATTACCATTATCTTGGTAAACTATTAGCGGAACAGAAATAGTCACAAATCCTGATCCTAATCTAATATCCTGGCGGTCGCCGGCAGCAAAATATCTATTTACATAAGTCCTGGCATTATCATCAACTAACTGTAGTCTTACTACATTAGCTCGGCTGGTGGTTGGCCTAGGTAATACATTAATCCTATAAACTGGCGATGGTAAATCAGTAACAAATAATTCTGTTAAGTCATTAGTAGTAGCATTGAATAACAAAATACTCTTATCATCTTTTAGATACTGGTAAGGCTGCAGGGTTATTTCAGCACTAGTCACTGTAGCCCTAACGCCTCTTAAACTATTTTCTTCTTGTACGATAGTTACTACATCATCGCCTAAGACATAAGTTACATTATACAAAATAGTCGTCATTTGATTCTGCTGCCTAATTGGATACCTAATGGCCGCAGCCGGGTAATCCCTAAAAGCAAAGCTAAGGATATCTTGACTCTGAGCTTCCGGCGAATACATCGTACCGCTAATGTTAAAGGCCGGGCCGAAACCAATTGAAACATTTCTTGCAAATAAGTTCCAATCAAATACTGTATAGCCAGTATTGCTGGCTGAAGTTGGCAGACGAGGGTTGTATAAATTAATTATTCTTCTGATGAAAACCTGCTTGGCGGCATCAGTTCTGCCATTAGTTTCCAAAATGAAATGTCTAGAGTTATCAGTATTAGGATCATTATCATCATCAACAGCAAATAACGTTGGCTGATTAACTTCAAAGTTGCTTACAACAGTACCGCCTGGCGCTCCTGAGATTGTAGCGCAAATTCTGGCTGCTGTTTGTCCTGCATATCTTTCTTCCTGACAAATATCTAAAGTCACATAAGATAAACCTGCTGCTGGATCACCAATACTAACTAAACCAGTTGAGGTTATAGGAACCATATATTCATTTGCTCCGAAGATTCTTGGAGTTAAAGCGCTAACTCCGCCCGAGAATCTGATTACATCGTTAGCCCTAGCTGCAATTGGATCCAAAATTAAATCAATTCTTAATTGGCCTTCAGGAAGATTAAAGGTTGCAGCCAGTCCAGAAACACTTGGCTGGAATGTTTGTGATTTATCTAAAGTTGATAACACTAATTTATCTAAAGTGAAAAATTGCGCCGTGTTAGCTGCTGCTCCTTGATAACTCAACAAGTAGTAAGAATTATCATATTTAATCGCAATTTCTTTTCCAGCAGTAAACGAGCTTAAGAAAGTTGAATCAAAAGAATGGTCTCTAACTGTTCCTCCTTCGGTTGTGACATCATATAATAAATATAATGCTACTGTTTTGACTAATCTTGAATTAGGTCCTGAACCTAAAGCATCAGCGCTATTGTAATGTAGTAAAACCTGGCTGCTGCCAACTGTTCTTACAGTAGTGCCAGTCTGAATAGCTGGCGTGTTATAAGATAAAGTAAAATCTTGACCTACTGGCAAAGGTTGGTCTTGATGCAGTCTTAACTGCGCTTGCAAAGCAATTCTATCATTATTACTTTTATTTAGAATGCCATAATTAATCGGTCCTGAAATACTAATTGGCAATTCCGAAGTCATGGAAGCAGAAAGTTCTCTTAATAAGTCTATTGGTTGATTAAGGATTTGCCGGCTGGAAAGCACGCTCATTTGGAAAGGCAATGGCGGCACTTGCCCATACCTTCTCTTAACAGTAATTCTTCCATCTAAAATATTATAGTCAACTAAGCCCTCACTTCCAACAGCATTAAAATCTGTAGCCACTCCCTCAATAAATGAGGTGAACTTTGTAATAGATTGTGAGAATGTAGGTTGTATAGGATGTGAAATAAGGTACAATTTAGTTGCATACCTAACCGCCAATCTTCTTCCGGCAACTAAGTTGTTGATGTAATTAGAATAAATAACATTCCTGGGATTAGCTGAAGTTGGAGTATTGATGTCGAGATTTTCTAACTCAAAAATAGATATAATTTTATCAGAACCATTAAAATCATACAACAAAGCATAGTCATCCAGTCCAGTAATAGTAGGGTTATAGTACGTTAAATTATTTCTCTTCAAGGCAAAAGTTAAAACGTCATCTACACAAAACAAAGCTTGATCTATATCAGCTACAACATCTTGGCGACAGATGGTAAATCTATTCTCTACTCCCGATTCCTGATGTTTTACTCTAACGGGAGTTTGAGTAGTAATTTGAACTTCATAGTCCCTACTGATATTCCTTTCTATAACTCTTCCCGCCGGCACTTCGCCTGGACTAACAGAAGAGAAAGTAATTGTAGCAACATCTGCTGTAACCACTATAGATCTTGCTCCAACATTAAAGATATAGCTGTTTGCTCCACTATAAGGTCTAGCCATAATGTTAGTATCTGTTGGCAGGTGAGAAATCATTAAATTGTCTACACTAAATAATAATTCACTGCTAGGGTAGCTAACTAAATAATATTCGTTATCTAATAAAAGCACTAAGCTTTGGTCCGCTAACATGTTTTGGGCTAATGTCCCTAATGGCATAGCTACAGGATTAGCTGAAATATCTTTTGTATAAACTACTTTTACTTCCTTCAGACCAGTTGTAGGACGTTTGTAAACAAAAGTTAACTCTGGATTTTGTAAGGAAGTAGTCGGAATATCTGGATTAACATTAACATCCATTGTTCTAAGTGAGTCCCCCGCTATTGAAGTTAAGGATTCAACTACAAAATCGCCGGCTTGTGGTCCAGCCATGGTTCTTGCATAACAAAGTGTAGCTCTATCTGCCACGCCAACCGTACTGCCACCGACACCAACATCACATAATTCCAAGTTTCCATAGTAATTTGATCTCCCAGCTAGATCTGCGTTAACATTAACATCGTAACAATCAGTTGATTTTAAGTTAACTGAGTAAGCATTATCATCATTAATAGTGACTGTTTGTAGTTGTGAACACTGATTATCTTGACAATTTGCTGCTCCATCATTATCATCATCTATCGGTAAATTATTTGCAGCAACATTATTACAAGCTAATTCAGTTACAGTTATCACTCCCCCAGTTCCACAATTAACTTCAACATTTGGATCACTTAATAAAGAAGAATCTGGTAATATTGGACAACTCACTACATTCTGTCCATCACAAATACTCCTACCATTATTAGTTAATCTAAATTTATGACTGGGCGCACAAGCTAAGCTGCTGAACCATTGGAAAATTCCTGGACTAGTTTGTGTGCAAACAAAACTACCTATTTGTTGACCAACAGTCCTAGAGTTAGCAGTTCCACCATTTGCATTACATTCTATCCAACCAACATTAGATTCACACAACCATCTGCCACCATCGCTAGGTACTGGAATTCTAGATGCTCCACCACTCTGACAGGATAGCCATTGATTTTGATTACCACAAACATTAAGCCCGGATCTCTCATCAAAATTAAAAGTATTAGGTGTTGTTGGATCACCATCTGCATCCAAATAACAACCATTTTGTGAAACACACCCCACATACCTAGCAGGATTTTCATAATAAGGAGTCGTGAATATAGTATCCACACCTGTAATTACATCTAATTCACTGCTGCCAGCACAAATAGCCGTAGTACTAACACCACAAACTGATGCAGGACAGTTTATAGTTCTCCAAGCAAAACCTCCAGCAGTTGGGAAGTTACTACATACATAATTATGAGCATAAATGTCTGGTTCAGCATTACTTACGCCCTGCCCTAATGTTGTTTGATCACATCTTACCCATCTTCCTTGATTAGTTGCAGAATCAATCACGCAATGGTGAGTTCCAGCTTCAGGATTGTTAACAACATTTCCAATAACAGTATTAGCTCTTTGTTGATTACAGATAAGCGACTGTGTTGGAGAAAATATCTGATCTGCACTGTTAGGACAATAAACATTTGTGCCAGTACAAGTTTGCCATCTAGTTCCATCACAATAAGCATTTCCATAAGATTGCCCTCTGTTGGCAGCATTACAACCTTGCGTTACCGGAACCCATTCATTACTTTGGAAGCAGACAAATCTACCGTTAGAACTGATAGCACCTCTGGCAATTGCACTTAATGAATCACATTCTTCCCAATTGCCATCTCTACTACAGACTAAATTAGATTGAAATAATGGATTAGTATCCCTAGGCCTATTTCCAACAGGATGACAACCCACTCCCAGAGCGCAGGAGTTAGCCTGGCAACAAGCTTGAGATGAAGCTGTATTTGTCAAAGTGTCATCAGGCAATCTTGATTCACTAGTTGTCCTGGTACATGAATTAGTCCAAGAAGTTCCATCACAGTAAGCTACTCCATTATAAGATTCTCCTCTATTAGCAGCAGTACAGCCCGTACTAGTTGATGCCCAAGTTCCTGCTGCAACATTTCCTAAACCGCTTCCACGAATTTGCTGGGATACACAAATAAAACCATCATTTATTATTCCATTATCTGCTTGAGCTGCTGCTGGAGGAGACGACCTGCATCTTACCAACTCTCCGGATGAACACAAATCAGTGTACGCGTTTACGGGTGTACCACCACTAGTCAGTACTTGTAGACCAGCCGCAACTTCACCATTATTAAAGCATTCAGCATTTATAAGACTGCTTCCAATCCGTCCTAGAGATCGACCACAAGCGGAAGTTCCACGAGGACAACACATTTGCGGCATAATACTTATTGGCGATCCGTCAGCGGCCTTAACTCTTGTAGATATTGGTCCAAATACATTAGGAGCTGTAGTGCAAGATCCTGTACTATCAACTGGTCCACCAGTTGCCTGCCCAGTTCTAACTTCTCTGGGACTAACTGCAAATAAGATTGCAACCAGAATAATTACTGCTAGTACAACTACACCTACCTTCAGAATCTGCTTATTCGCAGCTTTTCTATGCATCTAACATCATCCTTTTCTTAGAAAAAAGAATTCTTTAAGGTATATAAATATTTACTTTTTTGAAAATGAAATTAAATTTCTATAGAGAAGTTTGGGTAGAAAATATTGATTATTCAAACTTATTTCAGATTTTAGCGATCTATCTTTTATAGGCTTCATCATGATGGCCTAAAAAAATTAATGTTACAACTTTATTGACTTCGTTGATTTCAAATTTTAAAACAAAACAGTTCAAAAGGTGGACTCTTCTCTCTCCAGCCAAGTCATGTTTTAACGGTTTGTAATGGTTAGGATTTACTAAAATCTCCTTTATTTTCTTTTCCAATGCTTTTCCTAAAACCGAATTTTTGCTGCAAAGCTTTTTAATTTCTTTTTGACAAGATTGCTTAACCTCTAGAGAATACATTTTCAGTTAAACAAATCAGAAACCGATTTAATTTTTATTGAACTTTCTTTCCTACGACGATTCATTTTTATTAGAAATTCTTTCTTAAGAGGAAGCTCATCCACGGGATGCCAATCCATTTTTTCACAAAACTCCCACTCTTCCACAGTAATTGTCTCTTTGCTCAAATATTTCTCGAAAATTAACTTTTTCAGAGCTTCCTCTCTAGCAATTTCACTCCAATTTACCCACATAAAAGATTTTAACTGATCTTTCATTTCATCATTTACTGATATAGTTAAGCTTGCCATCATAATCTGCCCTTATTCTTTAATTCTTCAAATTTAGTTAATTCCTTAATCCTTAGTTCAAATCTTTTTTTTAAATATTCAGCCCAATTTATTTGTGAATGATAATCCATTTCTTTCTTTAGTTGTTCTGGTATTGAAACTGTAAAGGTCGCCATTTTTTTAATGAACTATTTTTAGTATACATACTAATGCTAGTGAGTATATTTAAATTTTTCCATTAAAAACTCAGATTTCTATACCTATTCTAATGGCTTCTCTTACTATAGACCATTCTTTTTTCTTAAAATTAAATTCAGAGGTAGTATACGGAAGCACATCTATATCTACCGGCAAATCCCACATTTTAACTACGCTGGAAATTCTGTTAGGCCAGTGTACATTCCTAAACTTATCCGAAACAATTACAAAATCATAATCACTTCGTTTCCTATCATCACCCCTAGCTTTACTTCCAAAGAGAATTATCTTTTCAGGAGAATCGATATTTAGTTACAAACATTAAAGTCATCCAATTATTTCTAGTATCTTTTTGTCTTGTCATAAAAATCACCTTTGTTATTTTTAGAAAATTTTTTATAGCTAAAGCTATTAAGAAAAAGTAAGA
>Ga0209542_10008712_pt1 | contig 18852 bp, 13 predicted proteins | sample RifCSPhighO2_01_FD_184028 | JGI IMG/M metagenome (GOLD analysis project Ga0209542, IMG submission 184028) | Soil microbial communities from Rifle, Colorado - Rifle CSP2_plank highO2_0.1 (SPAdes) (version 2) | ecosystem: Environmental > Terrestrial > Deep subsurface > Rock core/Sediment ...
GCCTCCCAATGTTGTTGATCAAAATTGCAATACGGTTGCCTTTGAGACATTAAGAAAACAAACTGAGGAAAAAAATTACACCAATGAACTTCAATGCGCCAATTTGATTATGAAAGAATTAGCTGAAAAAATTGCCAAAAAAAGCAAAAGGCCGTATGTGATTATTTTTCAGTCTGATGAAGGGCCATATCTTCCAAAAAGATACTTTGATGACCAAAGCATGCCAAATCCCATGACCGATACTTCTCTAGAAATTCATTCCAAAATTCTGCTTGCTATAAAAACAAGTGATGGGTCAATCAAAGCACCAAAGACACCAGTCAACATTTTTCCTTTAGTTTTTAATAATTATTTTGGATCTTCAATAAAAACTAAAAATGATCGATCATACATTGCCCCAAATCATGACAGACCTTATGATTTTATGGATGTGACATCACAAGTCAAGAACTAATTCTAGCTACTAAAGTTTTTAATTATTCCGGAAAAATTTCTAAGCCGTTCAATCGTTATTTGTGGAAGGCTTCTAATAATTTGTGGGAGTGACCAGTTTTTCATTATAACTATGATCCAATTTTTAAAATCTAACCAATTTTTGTTCAATGAGAGATCTTTTGATGTTTGGTGCTTATGATGGACAATTTCACTGTTTGCGACTACAATGTTTTTGTAGCCAGCTCGAGAAAGCCTTAAAGAAAGATCAATATCTTCTAAGTATGATCCAAATCGCTCGTCATATAGCCCCACTCTTTCAAGCGCTGTCTTTTGGTAAATAACCGCTGCGCCGTTGGTTGCATCAACTGTTATTATTTCTTTATCTAAGTCAAATTTTGTTATCGGCTCAGCTTTTCCTTTGGCCAGGATATGGATTCCTGCCGACTCAATCCCACCGACAGCAGTTTTAATAATAGGATTGACCGACCCTATATCATACGAGAAATATTGTTCGCATTTTTCTGCCCAGTCGTTTATGGCGATCGTGTCATCGTTAATGGTTCCCACCCACTCCCCCGCTGCTGCCTTAAAACCAGCATTAACAGTCTTTGCAAATCCTCGATTTTGATCAAGTAAGATAAATCTGATATTTGAATATTTGTTTTTATATATGTAAAATTCATTATTTTTTAACGCACTTGTAGTGATAATAATCTCAATATTGCTGGAATATGACCTATTTTGTTTTAGAAATTCGTCAAGCAGATTTTTTTTTAAGTTAGGGACAACGAGGCAAGTGTTATGATTAAGAGTCGGTAGCAGTTTATTTTTTGAAAAACGTTTTGCAATAATATTAACAATTATCTGTTGATATTTTGGAAAATGTTTCTCAGCATAAAGTTTTAGCGAATGAAAAAAGATATTCCTTTTGGTTTGATTATCTAACAATTTAAACGTCTCCCCTCCCTTATGTTTTATTGCAACGTTAACCCAACCAACTAGATATTGGTTTTGAATAAGTCGTTTTGTTAAATCACTGTCCTCAAACCACAAAAAAAATCGCTCATCCCACCCGCCAATCTGTTCTAAAATTTTTTTCTTAATGAGCAAGCATCCGCCGAAGAGAGTTTTTGTTTTAAAAATTGATAAGGGTATGACTTTACCCAATGGAGTAAATTCGGAAATAAGCGACAATAGCGAAGGAATCGGTTTTTGATAAGAGTCGGATCCTGGGTTAGGACTTACCGCATCGTACTGTTTATTCTCTGCCTGCTTAATGCACTCATTTATTGCCTCATCTGTTATCTCAACGTCAGGGTTTAGAAATAGAAGCCACTCCCCTACTGCGTGTGTTGTTCCTTGGTTACAGGCAAAAGCAAATCCGTAATTAATGTTATTTGCAAGAATTTTAACTCTTGGGTACTCATTTTCAATCCACCCAAGACTATCCTCCGAGTTATTATCAACAACAATTATTTCAAAACCACTTTCATGAAGTTGTTTTAGCTGGTTTTTCAACAAAAGGGGCGTATTCCAGTGGATAATAATTATTGAGAGCTGTCTATTCATCTCACTTATTTCATTCCATGAGTAACTGTAATCAATTAATTTTATATTTTTCCCACCATGTTATGTTTTGTTTATACCATTCTATTGTTTTAGACAAGTACTCATCAAAAGAATATTTAGGTCTCCAATCAAGTACCCGTTTGATTTTAGATGCATCAATAGCGTATCTTAAATCATGTCCTAATCTGTGTGGGATATACTCAATCCAGTTCTTACCTTTGCTAAAGTGTTTCAGAATATCTATTGCGATTTCTAGGTTACTCTTTTCCTCGTTTGCTCCAATGCAAAAAGTCTCACCTATGATCTTTTTGTCCTTAAGACCGCTATGAATTATCAAATCAATTGCGCTGCAATGATCCTCAACATAGATCCAGTCGCGAACATTTTCCCCCTTACCCATCAGTGGTACTTTTTTCCCAAGAATTAGGTTTGTAACAATGCGGGGAATCAATTTTTCAGGGTCTTGATATGGGCCAAAATTATTACTTGTATTTGATATGGTAATTGGGAGTCCATATGTTTCATAATATGCACGCACAAGATGGTCTGATGATGCTTTTGATGCAGAATAAGGGCTATGAGGATTATAAATACTTGATTCGCTAAATTTTTCATTACCTTTAAGAGGAAGAGAACCAAAAACCTCATCTGTAGATACATGATGAAATAATTTAATTTTCATTTTGAGAGCGACTTTTAAAAGATTATGAGTACCTATAATATTAGTTTTAATAAAATCATCGGGTACGCTTATGCTTCTATCAACATGCGACTCGGCAGCAAAATGCACAATTACGTCCTTGTTTTTAGCTACTCTTTCAATAGGATTATTATTACAAATATCTCCAATATGAATTTTAATGTTTTTAACATTCTTAATATTTTCTCTATGCCCAGCATAAGTGAGTTTGTCAATTACTTCGATTGAATCGAATGGGTATTTATCTCTCCAGAATCGCACAAAATTGCTACCGATAAATCCACATCCACCAGTGATAAGTAATTTCATTTTTTAATTAATACTACAATCCCCAACTGTATAATGTTGCTGGCCAGATTGAATAAGGATTATCATCAAGGGGATAATGGTCAAGATAGAGTTCTTTTTTAAGATTCTTCTCAGCATAATCAGTGACGTCCTTAGGAAGAGTCAAGTCATCAATGAATATGAATCCTTTACTATATTTTTTCATAACATTCTGTAAATCATTTAAGTTACCAATGAAACGGATGTTTCCACTTGTGGGAATAATTTTTACATCCTCTTTACTATAAATAAACCTTGTTTTTTTTTGAGAATCCTGTTCATTTTCCCATCTAAAAATGTAAATCGCTGGATTGTTATTGTTAATATACCATAGAGGCCTGTCAAACCAGGTATCAATTATGGCTGTTTTATTTTCTTTTAGATCACCTTTGGTTTTTATAACTTTATAGATTTTGTAATAATCAATATTAGCTATTTCCCTGAAATCATGATTCACTGAATAGTATTTCTTTGGTTGGAATGTGAACTTATATCCATTTACAACTATAAAAATAGTTACTAAAAATACAGTCGAGTATAACAGCCACTTTTTTTTTACTACAATTTTATCTTTAATAATAAACTGAGAGAATGATGCTATAAAATATCCTGCCCCCATAAGTAAAAATGGAAAAATGGGTAAAAGATATTTACTAATATAATGATCATATATAAGTGATACAAAAAGAAGATGAAGTGTTATATAAATCAGTATCAAAAGCGACCATTTGGCTCGATTTATAAGACCAGTAACATAACCTAATAGTGCAAGGAATGTAATTAATCCATATTCTCTCCATAAAAAAGAGTGATAATAGGAGAAGTTATTGTGGATACCAATCAGACCAGTTTCGAAAGATCGATATATCGCTTGAGGGGTTCCTATTAAAATAAACATCAGTACTAACACCATAATAAGGACAGGAATATAGCGATTTTTTAAGAAAGAGAGTAATGAGGTCCAGTTACTGACGGCAGCATGTATAATCAAAGACATAAGAAATATGTAATAAAAAGCATGAGTAATGATACCCAAAAAAATAAGCACCCCAAACATAATAAATAACAGTCTATTTTTCGTACTGTAGAGTCTTACATAGCAATATAGTGAAAGAAGAATAACTAATTGAAGAAGAGGATAACCTCTTGCCTGGCGTGACCAAACAATCATATAGTAAGAGAAAGTGCATAGTAGGAGAGTGCTAAGAGCAGCTCTTGTATCAAAAATTTTCTTTGTAACAACAAAAAGAGCAATCGGAATGAGTGATCCAATAAAAACAAATGGCAGACGAGCAGATGATTCAAAAATTCCAAATATCTTGAATGATAAAGCAGCTAAAATATATGTTGAAATGTTGTGTGGTTCATTATTGTAAGTTCTATCAAACAACACAGATACTCCCTTTAAAAGGATAAGTTTGGCCTGATGGGCAGTGCTAAACTCATCAACCCAAAAAGGATAGTTGTTGGTAACACCATAAAATCTCAAAAAAAATGAGAGTATGACAATACACATTATAAGTCCAAACAGTATTTTTCCTTTATACATCCTTAAAGTTGTAATTTTTTTAATCGTTTAATAAATTTTATCCAAATTGGATCTTTATCCTCAGGATAATAATCAAATCTCGATCTTACTGTTAAGTAAACAGTATTACTTTTTATAATTCTATTTCTACTATCTTCAAAAGGTTTCATGATTGTCAATGCGATCCTTCCCTCTTTCCAATGGAGTGGAATTACAACCTCAATTTTGTTATCTGTCCAAAGACTGGTCGTAACCTTTCCAAAGGGACTCATTAGAGCATATTTATTATTTGTTCCCCATCCGAAATTATATCCTTCTAGTGTAAAACGTTCCGCTACAGTTGTCACGCTAGGATCAACATTTGTGATGTACAGGAGACTCCTCACTTTGTTTTCGTAAATTCGATGTCTGAATGTTAAATAGCCTATTAGAAAAAATATTATTATAACAACTATGATGTTTAAGAAAAAAAATAATGATTCTGTCTTCCTAAATTCGTTAATGACTTTCAGTAATTGATTTAGTCTAAAAACTGCAAGGAAATTTATGATTTGGGGTAATATTATGAATATTCCAATAAAAAAAATAAAAAAAATAGTATCAACATATGAAGAGTACTGATATATCTGATTTTTAAGAAAGTATGAAATGGATATAGAGGTTGTTGTAAAGATAAGGAATTCACGCTTAGACAGTAAGAGAACGTTTGTATATTTATTTTGCTTACTAACTATCTGAATAAACCATCCTATTAGCGTAATTATCAAAAAAAGAATTACAAGATCAGATATATCTATAAAGTTGTCTATATCTCCGAAGAATAACAAATACGAGTTAGGTATTAGATTTTGTAGTGACCCAAGGATAATTATAAATAGAATAATTACTGAAATAAAGTAAAGGAAATACATAGCTAATGTAAAATAAAATCTTGCTATATTACTTATTGTGGACATATGTGTTTTTTTTATGGGGCGTAAAAGTTTGAATGATGGCCACTACGAAGTAAAAAAAGGAAGCGTCAATGAGAGTCTCTGCTAACTTATAATATTTTCCTACTAAAGCAAAAGGTGCGATAACAATACACAACATGCCAATGAGTATTGTTAGTCCAACTGGTAATTCTAGCCATATTAGGATTGGTATATAAATTATCAGTATAGTAATGCTTGAATTATTAGTAAAAGCAAAAAGTGTTCCGTTATACATAATTCCTAAACAAAGCACCAATATAGATATAAAGCGCCTTTTTGTTATTGGATTACGTATCTGTGGAATACTAACATGGTTTCCTAGCCTTCTTATTATTGTGTAGCTGTTGAAATGTAAAACAACAAGAAAAGTAAGTGCACAAAGTAAAATGACTAATCTAATTTCTGAAGAAATTACTTGAAAAAAAAGAAGCAGGGATGCCAAAAACATAAAATAGCTATAGGTTTTATTAATTTCGTTTTTTTCTTTCATAGAGTACTAAGCCTCCGCTTATCATCAAAGCAAGAACTGATATAACTATTCCAATATAAAAAAGCCTTTGAGGCCAAAACTCCAAAATTAAATTCATATTATAAGTCCCATCACTATTTCTACTACAAAAGGAGCTATCGCAAATTTCTTGTGGATTAATAAACCATGCGTTAGCATAACTATTTGCATATGTATGATATTTACTGTTAATTTCTTTCAAAAACCAAGTATTCAAAAATGAAATTTTATTACTAGACTCATTGTTAATATATGCCTTCCAGCCACTATGATATCCTTCAAGAAAAATTAACGGAAAACTTTTCTTAGAATGGAGGATCTTAACTTTATATTTTACCGGAGAAACACGATCGAATGTAATTGTAGGGTTTACTTGGTTCAATGTTGAAGACTGTATGTGACTTATTTTATCAAATAAAGAGCGTATTTGAAGTTGTCCTGTAATTATATGTCCAACTTGAATAATTACTTTTTGATGAGGAGGTATAACTATTGGAAAATTTACCTCTCTCATACTTCCAGCTCCGATCCAGTTTTTTTTCCACCAAACTCCAATAATATCACTTAATTGATTATTATTTTCAATTATTGATTCAATGATAAAAGGCTCTTTACCGGTTACTAAAAAAATCAACGTTGAGTCGAATCCTGTCCACCTGCGAGAATTATCAAACGATAATGTATCGTTCTCCTCATTGTTTTTTGTGCCGATAATCACTTTACTATCTTTATAGTAGCGAGAGTATATAACCGTTTTGTCGGGTCTCTTTTCGTTTTCACGCCAATCAAATTTAAATTGATTTCCATCTGACACGCTTACGTTATATAACCCGACACTAGTATCGATCTTCCAATCGTATAGTATTTCATCAGAACTTGATGAGTCGCTAAAGAGCCCAATCATGTTCTTAGGTTCAATAGGGATTTTATTCAAAGAGTAAATTGATTCAACTTCATTGTATACAATATTCGTTTGAGGAACATATACCATGGGATATGTTTTGTCTATACGATATAGATCCCACTTTCCTTTTGAAAAAGCCAAGGTGATGTCTTTATATTTCTTCAGAGCTTGCTTAATAAAGTAAGGTGAATCTGTATCACCGTAAAAGTTATATCTGAAATCATTTCTCTGAAGAATATACTTAACTCCAAGAAGCCTGAGTAGTATTGGATCAGTTGAGTTCCCGTAATAAAGTTCATTAATGAAAAGTTGGTAGAGTAGCTCCACAGTTTGTGGTGGGGCATATCCTTCTCCATATAATCGTTGGATTATCCCCTTATTAAATAAAATATCAGTTATATCAGCTGTACCGCCGTAACCCCAACTATAAACATTAGTCTTATCGTCCGGAAGTAATAGTATTTTGTAGTAGTCCTTTTCTAAATTAATTTTTGATTTTAACTCATATATATAATCAGGAAATTTAATATGGAAGCTTAGATTATATTTATGATTAAATCCCGTACCTCTATCATTTGAGGGGAACATATGACCAAATAAAAAAAAGAAATTAAATCCAACTAAAGTTATCAGCAAAATAATTAGGATTATGTAAGGAACAAATTTTAATAACAGAAGATTTCTATTTTTAAACCTTGACGAAATAAATTTCACAAATAAGTCAAACAGTTGAACAATAAAAAATCCACCTAGGAAAGCATATCCAATGATAGTGATTGCTGTAAATTTTTGCCAGGGAGCTCTTTGTATCCAAAAAGATGGTGCATGTTTAATTAGCCAACTATAAATTCCACCAAAAGGTTGATGGGTTCCTTTACTTAAGAAAAGGCTTCCTAAAACTATAATAATGAAAAAACGAATGTAATTATTCTTCTTATAAAATAAAAAACTACCAAATACCAGCAGTGGTAATAAAAAACTAAGAAATATCAATATGGGATTGGTTTCATAGATCTTAAACATTTCTAGATACCTTTCGCCTCCCCATGACTCAAAATATGAAACGTCACCGAATAGTCTAAAGATATTTAAAAAGCTTGTTGACTTACTAACCCACTCAAGTAATTTGTTGACTGAATATACTTCCAATCCTACTCCGGTGTTTATATATCCAGAAAATATGATAAAACTAATTAAAGGTATAAACCAAAATGAACCCCCAATAAAAAACAAAACGATCAACATTATAGACGTAACAAACTTGAAAAAAATGGTTCGTACACTCTCGCTCCTCAGCTTTAGTAAAGATTCATAGATAATAAAGAAAACTAACATTAGTAACATTGCGTAAATAAGAGGAGGCTGAATGCCTATAGGAGCTGCAATGAAACTTATACAGACAATATAAAAACTACTTTTTATCAGCGATAGTTTACTGTTATAAATCTGGTGAATAATTGATAAAAATATAGGAAATAGTACGAGAGCTGCAACAGCTAATTGCAATCGAACCCATAGAAAAGGTTGGTAAAAATTAAACATATAGATAACAGAGCCAAATAGTCCGGTGAGAGATTTATACTTAAAAGAATTGTCAATAAAGGACGTAATCATCCAATACATAGCCAAACCAGAAAAAAACATCCAAAAAACATACGACAATTTTTCTACAGTAATAATGTCAATCGGGAGTAACGACAAGATGGCTTGTATTGCAATATAAGGAAGAGATGAAAAATTATTCGACCTATCCGATCCACCTGCTACTTTTGGATACCACGCATAGAGACGTTCAAAAAATCTTTCCCACGGAAAAGGACTGAAATTTACATCTACCCCAGTTATGAGGAGATTTCTAGAAAACCACAAAAGCGGAACAAGACTAAAAAGAAAGATGATAAATATATAAAATAGGTGCTCCTTCCTCTTCATAATACCTTACTTGAAACCTCGGGCGTAAGCCCGAAGGATGTAGTTTGCTCCAGAATCCTCGCTTGTTGAGGGTATACTGGAGACATGAAATGTGTAAAGCTGTCTCATTGTGTTTACTACTGTGATTATCATATAACTATTACTACTAAATATCGCCACCAATGGTTGAACAAGGGAATTTTTGCATATCTCTCTATAAAACTAACAGAGATTCGTAAACATTACCCCCTTATTGATTTTAAAACTGTTAATTACGATCTAAAACATCCAGATCATATCCACCTATTACTATCAATTCCTCCATCCATGGCTGTAGGATCAGTTATTCGAGTTATCAAGAGTAATACCTCAAGATCACTCAAGCAAAAATTCCCTTTCCTTAAACAACTATATTGGGGAACAGATGGTATCTGGTCTGATGGATACTTTGTTTCAACCATTGGTGTCAATGAACAACAAATCAAAACCTATATTGAAAATCAAGGCAAAGAGGATTCTGGACAAGCTTGGCTTGATCTTACCTAAAACCCCGAGCGTAAGCTCGTGGGTTGTTTATAGTTTAATCTTTACTTATAGGATTTTATATTACTTCTTATAAAAACAAAAATAAAAATCCCCATTAGTAATGACGCATAAAAAATATTTATTAGTATCACCTGTCCCATGGTCTTTCCAAATAAAAGAAGACACCCAATATATATGGGGGCCGTAAGGAAGCCAACCAACTGAGCATTATCTTTTTTGGCCACAAAATAAGTGTTCATAATATTAACTCCGGCATACAGAATTCCAAATATAGCAGCACTAGGAATAACCGGAGCGATATCAAGAAAATTTTTACTCAGAACAATGCCTATCATGTGATTAGTAAATGTACTGTATGCAAATAATGCTCCAATTCCTATTATTAACAATACTATTAAAGTAAGGGCCATAACCTTTTTTTGATTTCTTTGTGTTTCTTGCGCTGAAAAATAAATCAATGCAAGAGTATTGACAGGACCCAAAACATAGAATATGGTTTTTGCAAACAAACTCCATGCACCATACATTCCTGCTTGGGTGTCTGAAAAAACCCGTTTTACAATTGTGATATCAGCATTTCCAATAAGGGTTATTCCTAACAGAGATGCCGATGTTAACAACGTTGCTCTATTAGTTATTAAAGAAAGGGCACCTTTTTTAAAAGTGTAAGTTGTTTTTTCACTTGTTACTTTTAAACTTTTGATTACCATATAGGAATATAAAACACCGATAGAAATACTTATTCCAATACCAACATAAATAGTATTAAGACTTCCCAATCCAAAAAAAACTAAAATAACCCCCGATAATTTTAAAAAGGCTGTTAAGACAGAAAGAATACTGCTTTCTTTAAACAATCGCAATCCTTGTAAAAGTGAAAAGTAAACACTGGCAACAACTCCAACAACTACTGCAAATATTAAAATAATACTCGTTGAAAGACGTAAGTTTGTAATTGGCGGAATAATAAACGTTACAAGAAAGAATAAAGGAATAATAAACCACCATCTTGCCAGTCGTTCTAAGAACCATGATTCAAAAGATTTGGCAACACTTAATCTTACCCCTCCTGCATATCCAAGTCTTCTTATAAGCAGTGATGGAATTGTTGAAAACGGGATGCTTAAAATAGTAAGATACGAAAATAAAGTAACAATTTCTCCATATCCTCTTGGACCAATAGTTTTTGCCGTCAAAACATAAAATAAATAATTACTGACATTAACAACTACACTACTTACTGTAAGTAATACTCCTCCGCGGACGAATATATTACTAGTAATTTTTTTCATACAATTTTTGGAGTTAATATCTTTAAATTCCTTGGGGTTCTAATAAGTCGTCCATGTTTGCGATAGTGGTGCAGTAAGTACGCACGGTAAAATATTGCCATGGTATCAATAAACATACCCCAAATCGCCTTTAAGGTAGCTGCTGACGAGATTCCTGAAAAGTCATAATCGAGCTTTATCGGTGCCTCATAAATTCTTTTAAATCCTAAAATTTTAGAAACTACTAATATCTCAAGATCACCAGTGAAACGTTTTTCAACAAGTCTTGGCAGAACTTTAATCATCACTTTTCTTTTTAAAATTTTAATGCCAGCCTGTGTATCCTTTATTTTTACGCCAAATAGTACTTTAACCAAAAAATAATATCCATAACTCAAAATCTTTCTTTGCCAAGAGTAGCTAACAACTGACGCAGGGTGTCGTTTTGAACCAACAATAATATCAGCGTTATACCATTCCATATGTTCAAGCAACATAGAGATACCATTTGGATCAATCTCCTCGCCCGCATCAATAAACATTACATAGTCTCCTCTTGCATATCTCATACCAAGTCTGATTGCATAACTTTTCCCCTGATTTTTGAGGTATGAAAGACAATAAGTTTTTTTCGGGCGAGATTTTTTAAGCTTATCAAATGTTTTATCTAACATCCCGTCAACAACGACAATTATCTCGTAATCATATCTAATAGTATCTAGAACTCTCTGCAGCCGGCGGATGTTTTGAATAATGGTTTTCTCCTTTTTATGTGCAGGAACAATAAGAGTTAAAAAATGAGTTTTTGAGTGAGCATCCATACAATATCAATATATAATTGTAGCATACCCATAAAATTGTATTTGCGTATAATCACTTTATGAACAGATTTTTACTTACTATCAGTATTCTCCTTGTTATTTACTCTCGCTTTGTTGGGATTAATTGGGGACTTCCCTACCCAATGCATCCCGATGAGCGCAATATGGCAAATGCAGTCCAATCTTTGAACTGCAAATTTTCAATTTTCAATTTTCAATTTTCAAGTCAACCACTTAGTGATTGTCTCAATCCCCATTTTTTTGCCTATGGGCAGCTGCCAATTTATACGGGATATGCTTTAATTGAAACATCTCGATTCTTAAGACTGCAACCACTCAGCAGCCCGATTACATTTGATGAGGCAACACTTTCCCTAAGGCTCATATCGGCGCTTGCTTCCCTTTTGACAGTTTGGGTCCTATACAAGATAATATTTGACTTCTTTATTAATAAAAAAAATATAAATATTATCTTGAAAATTACAACTCTTCTGATTTTGTCTTTTCCTCCCTACGCAGTTCAGTTGGCGCACTTTGGGACAACGGAGTCGATCCTTATAATGCTTTACAGTTTAATAATTTTTTTGAGTTTAAAATTGTCTGAAAAATTAAATACTAAAAATATTGCGCTTATAGGTATTATTACCGGCGTTTCTGTTGGTGTTAAGACCTCATCTCTTATTTTTGCCGGAGTGCCAATTGTGGTTTTGATTTTTTGGTTCGTTACCCTTTTCAAAAAAAATAAAAGGAAGGGTTTGCTTTATCTTGTTAATGCAGCTTTTTTAACGACACTACTTTTTGTAATTGGTTATGTTATTAGCTCTCCATACAACATAATTGCTTTTAAAGATTTTTTAGGCTCAATGAATTACGAGTCGGCTGTGGCACTTGGGAAAGTTGACGTATTTTATACGCGGCAATTTTTTGAAACACTCCCCTATTATTTCCAATTTATAAAAATATTTCCCTTTGCTTTAGGGTTACCTATGTTGATTATTTTTGTTACAAGTTACTTGTTATTGCCGTTTAAAAACTTTAAGATTTGGGTTTTGAGACTTTCATTTTTGATTCCATTTGTAGTACTTGGGGCAACTTATGCCAAGTGGAGCAGGTTTATATCCCTGGTTTTTCCAGTAATGTCAATCATTGTGTCTCTTGGAATTTTACGGATTTATGAAGTTGTAGAAAACAGAAAAATAGCAAGTTTAATAATAACCTTGCTAGTAATAATTTCGATAATTCCGGGACTTGCTTATATGTCAATTTATCAAAATAGTGATGTAAGATTTAAGGCATCTGAGTGGATTTATAAAAATATTGAGAGTGGTGAGACTATTTTATCTGAGACTGCTAACGTTGTTGATATTCCGCTGGCACTGCCAGAGAGGCTACGAATTACAGGTTACAAGTTACAAGAGAGACATTTTAACGTGATCTCTTTTGATTTTTATAACGTTGATACTGACATTAGATTAGAGAAGGAATTAACAAATCACCTACAAAATATTAATTATATGTTCGTTCCGTCAAGACGAATATTTGCAAATCATACGTGTCTAGGCCCAAGTACTAGCGACCAAGCATTAAATACTATTTCCTATAAATTTGATCGCTGTGAGAAACTAGAGGAAAAGTATCCTATATTGAATAGTTACTACAAAAATTTGTTTGATAGAAATAAATACCAAAAAATAGCAGAGTTTACATCATACCCAAAAATTTCATTATTTGGAAAAACATTCCTAGAATTTCCTGACGAAAATTCTGAAGAGACTTGGACTGTTTTTGACCACCCTGTTATTCGAATATACAAGAAAGTTAAATATTAATTATTATTTATTAACTATTACACATTAAAAAATGCCAGAAATACATGATTTTAAGGATATTGAGATATGGAATATATCTAAAAAACTATCTGTAAAAATCTACAAAATCTGTTTGTCTGGACGGTTAAATAGAGATTTTGGTTTAAAAGATCAAATTTGTAGGTCATCTGTATCTATTCCGTCTAATATTGCAGAAGGTTTCGGTAGAGGAAACAATAAAGAATTTATTTATTTTTTGAGAATTGCTCAAGGATCTTGTCTTGAAATAATAACTCAAATTATAATTGCTTTTGAAGTAAACTATCTCTCTCAGAATCAAAAGGAAGAACTAATTATCGAATATGAAAAATTATCTTTAAGTATGGCAAAGTTTATATCCTATCTTAGGAAGAATAACAAATTAAAAATTAATAAACAATAACTAATAAATAATATCTAATAATCTATGAATATTCGTAACTTTGCAATTATTGCCCATGTTGACCATGGAAAATCAACTCTTGCTGATAGGTTGCTTGAATTGACTGGTGTTGTCTCGCGCGATAAGCATGAAGATCAATTACTTGACAGAAACCCAATATCAAGGGAACGGGGCATAACAATAAAACTGGCACCAGTAAGGATGCAATATCCTGTTTTAAGTTCTACGTTAAACGTGTCACGTGGAACGGAGTACGATGAATATATTTTAAATCTTATTGATACTCCAGGTCACGTTGATTTTTCATATGAAGTTGAAAGAACTTTAGCTTGTGTTGAAGGAGCAATACTTTTGGTTGATGCGACAAAAGGGATACAAGCGCAAACAATTGCCCATGCATACAAAGCAATTTCCCAAAATCTAACCATTATTTCTGTTGTTAATAAAATTGACTCCCCTCAGGCTCAGGTCGAAAAAACTGTCTCCTCGCTGTCAAATTTCTTAGGGATCGACCCCCAAACCATCACAAAAATTTCAGCCAAAAATGGCACAAATGTTGAAATATTGTTAAATCAAATTGTTAAAGAAGTCCCATCTCCCGGGGTGCCAGGAGGAGTTCACCCTCGGGGTGATCTAGGTTGGCACATCGGGAGTGAAAGTGCCCAGGCTCTTATTTTTGACTCCTATTACGATCCATATAGAGGCGTTATTGCGTTCGTTAGAGTTTTTGGCGGCAGTCTTTCTAAGGGTCAAAAAGTAAAGCTTCATGCAACGAATAATGAGTTTATTATTGATGAGGTAGGGGTTTTTTCACCCGACTTAATTGCCTCTAGTTCTTTATCATCTGGTGAGATTGGATATGTTGTTACAAAACTAAAAGATATCCATTTGGTTACCGTTGGTGACACAATGTCAGACCCGCAGGCGTCATCCCCTCTTTCGGGTTATAAAAAAGTCAAGCCAATGATATTTTCCTCTGTTTTTTCAACTGATGAGGATGCTCTTTCTGAATTAACTATGGGTCTGGAAAAATTATCGTTAAATGACTCGGCTTTAACTTATGAACCGGTCAAAAGCAATGCGTTGGGCACGGGATTTAGAGTTGGGTTTTTAGGATTACTTCACGCCGATGTTGTTAGAGAAAGGCTAGAGCGCGAATTTAAAGTCAACGTAATTCTAACACCGCCAACGGTTGAGTATATACAGAATGAAAGGAGTCAATATCTGGAGCCAATAGCAAAGGTGAGTGTTGTTGTGCCCTCAAGATATATTGGCGAGGTGACGCGAGTTGCAAACTCGTCAAGAGGCGTTTTTGAACATATGGATAACCCAACAGATAATGCGGTAATAACTTACACAATGCCCCTGATGGACCTAATCTCCGGGTTTTTTGATACGCTAAAAACTGTTACTTCAGGATACGGATCGCTTGATTGGGAGTTGTCCGGCTACCAGGTGGTTGAAGTTGATAAGATGGAAATTTTGCTCAATGATAACCCGGTTAACGAATTATCAAGATATGTAATAAAAGATAATTCATTTCAGGTAGGTCGCGAGATCTGTAAAAAACTAAAAAAATTGATTCCTCGCCAACAATATGAAGTTAAAATTCAAGCAAAATTTAGAGGGAAGATAATTGCCTCAGAGAGAGTTTCACCGCTTCGCAAAGACGTCACAGCCAAACTCTACGGAGGAGACAGAACCAGAAAAGATAAGTTATTGAAACAACAAAAAAAGGGCAAAAAACTTATGAAACAAGTTGGGACTGTTGAAATTCCAAAAGAAGCCTTCTTAAGACTATTTGTAAAAGAAGATTAATTAATCTTTAGAAAGTGAGTGAAGATGTGCTAGTCGTGATAATTTGAGACCCCACGCTCCAACCAGATTAAACATTAAGTAAGCTACATTTAATGGCCCCATCCCTCCGGGTGTTGGTGTATAAAATCCGGCTACCGGCTCAATTTCATTTTCACTATAGTCCCCTATCCACTTATTTCCCTCCTGATGCAATCCAATACTCATTAGAATACACCCCTGTTTAAGGACATTGTGGGTAATAACCTTTTTTCCAACTGCGCTGATGACAATGTCTCCCTCTTGAATAAAACCCTCAGGATGCGGTGTTTGACTATTAATGTTAATGTAGTTAATTTTTAAATCAGATAAGGTTTTCCCAACGGGGGCTCCGCCCGTCTCACCGCGTCCTAGCAATACTATTTTCTTTCTTTTAATTAGTCCTTTGATAAATTGGACATCCTTTTTAAGATCAACAATAATATTATCAGTAGTTTCTCTTCCCGCAGGATTATAGATATATTTCAAGACAGTTAAAACAGCAAGACCAAGTGGGGGAATATGGGGACTTTTCTTTGAAAAACCCTCGATTTCCTTTTGAGGTGGAATGTAATTAATCAATGTTTCTGACGCGAGGTTTGCTGGAAGAGGGCGTTGAACAATCATAGCTGCAACTTCAGGATCATGACCAATAGTTGAAATTATTCTTATAAACTCTTCAAATTTTGGAGTTTTCTTAAAATGAATATGTTGAAAGTTGGCGCCAATAAACTTAGCCGATCTTTCTTTATTGGTGATAAACTGAGCATTTGCTGGATTATAGCCGACAGAAACAACAACAAGTTTGGGGGCGTTCTTGCCTTTTTTAACTCCCTCGCGAACCTCTTTTTTGAGTTTTTCAAGCAGCTTGCCTGCTATCAATTTTCCTGGTATTACCATACTTTACACAAACGTTGCGCTCCCAACCTGATCTTTCTCTTTAGAAAATCTCATTAATATAACTCCTTTTGCAGTTCTTGACAGTCGTGGGATTGCAGACACATTAATTTTAACCACTTGACCCTGACGGGATGTAATAAGCAAGGTTGGTTTGTCAGGTGTCACAAATCCTGAAAAACAAATTGGCCCATTTTTATCATCAATTGTGGCCAGTCTCACTCCTTTTCCGCCCCTTCCCTGCACCGGGAAAAGTGAAATGTTTGAAACCTTACCAATTCCATTTTCAGATAGAACCATTAAGTTTCGTTTTTTATCGGTTTTTTCAAAGACATTCATTGATGTTACCTTGTCCGCTACATCAAGTTTAATTCCACGCACTCCGGCAGCATTCCTTCCCATCGATCGAACGTCATCTTCGGGGAATACAATTGCCTGGCCCAAGCGAGTGGCAATGTTAACATTCATTGATCCATTAGTGAGCTTTGTCCACTGTAATGAGTCGCCCTTCTCGAGCCCAATGGCAATAATTCCGTTTGTTCGAATATTATTAAACTGATTAAGACGCGTTTTTTTTACGGTTCCAAGTGTTGTGCACATAAATATGTTCCAACCGCTCTCCTTTTCAATCATTTCAGGTGATGTTGTCAGCACCGAAGTGACATTTTCGTCCCCGGCAAGGTTCAACAAATTTACAATTGCCTTTCCTTTTGACACTCTGGTCGCCTCGGGTATCTCCCAAACTCGTGTTTGATAAATTTTACCCTTGTCGGTGAAAAACATAACATAATCGTGTGTTTGCGCGCTTGTTATATACCCCACTTCATCCTCCTCCTTCGTTGCCATGCCACTCACTCCTTTTCCGCCCCGTTTTTGCACTTTAAAAGTCTCACGTGGTACCGTTTTTATGTACCCTTCGGTTGTTAAAGTTACAATTACTTCCTTGTTTTCAATCAATTGTTCGTCAGAGATTTCTCCGGGGCGATGTTTAAATACTTTGGTCAATCGAGCGTCACCAAAATTTTCTCGTATTTCAAGCAACTCACGTTTAATTTCGGCAAAAATATTAAAGACATTTTTAATAATTGCCTCAAGTTTGTTGATTTTTTTAGTTAATTCCTTTAACTCCTCCTCAATTTTGGACCGTTCCAGGCCAGTAAGGCGCTTAAGTTGCATATCAAGAATTGCCTGCGACTGAATATCGGTAAAATCAAACTTACTAATAAGTCGTGCTTTTGCTTCAGGTTCAGAAGGAGATTTCTTGATAACCTCAATGATTTCATCGATATGGTCTAAAGCTTTCAGAAGCCCCTCTAAAATATGGGCCCGGCGTTTGGCTGAGCGCAGTTCAAATAGCGACCGTCTTTTGATAATTAACACTCGGTGTTTCACATATTCCTCTAAAATTGTCTGCAACGACACGATTTGGGGAGCGTTGCCAATAAGGGCAACCATGTTTACTGGGTATGTTGTCTGGAGTTCGGTGAATTTGAATAAATTATTTAGGACTTTTTTTCCTGACGCGTCTCGTTTGAGTTCAACGACCACCCTTACTCCGTCCCTGTCTGACTCATCACGGAGGTCTGAGATGCCAACAAGTTTTTTATCTCGGACCAGGTTTGCTATTTTCATAACAAGATTTGCTTTATTGGTTTGATAAGGTAGTTCAGTTATGATAATTGCCTCTTTACCTTTCCCAATATCTTCAATTTCGGCCTTTGCTCGCATTAAAATCGATCCTCTCCCTGTTCCATATGCCTGAACGATCTCATTTTGCCCGTAAATTGACGCTGCCGTTGGAAAATCCGGACCTTTAATATGCTGCATTAACCCCTCAAGCGTTATGGTCAAGCCAACTTTTTGGGAAAATTCTGTTATTTCTTCCCGCATCTTTCCTTCATAGTCAAACTTGAGTTCGTCCTCCAAAGGAGGAGTGTAGGTAATGACCGGAGACATTGTCTGCTCCCCATCTTCTTTTTTTGATTTTTTAATCTCGTGGGCATTGTCTATAAGATAAAAAATTGCATCAATTACCTCTGTTAGATTGTGAGGTGGAATTCGTGTTGCCATCCCGACAGCAATACCTTCAGCTCCCATAAGAAGCAAATTAGGAATTTTAGCCGGCAAAAACACGGGCTCTTTAAGAGTGGCGTCAAAATTATCCTGCCAATTAACTGTTTCTCGGTCAATATCAAAAAGCATTTCTTCTGCAATCTTGGTTAGTTTTACTTCGGTATATCGCATGGCTGCCGGCCGGTCCCCATCAATTGAACCGAAGTTTCCCTGGCCCAGAACCAACGGGTAGCGCATTGAAAATGTTTGAGCCATTCTAACTAAAGAGTCATAAACAGGCACGTCTCCGTGATGATGATACTTTC
>Ga0209542_10008713_pt1 | contig 18848 bp, 31 predicted proteins | sample RifCSPhighO2_01_FD_184028 | JGI IMG/M metagenome (GOLD analysis project Ga0209542, IMG submission 184028) | Soil microbial communities from Rifle, Colorado - Rifle CSP2_plank highO2_0.1 (SPAdes) (version 2) | ecosystem: Environmental > Terrestrial > Deep subsurface > Rock core/Sediment ...
AGGAATTGGAAAATTTATGAATCCAAGTGGAGTTAGTGGTATGTTAACTGGAATAGGATTTCCATTTCCAATGTTTTGGGCCTGGATATTAATAATATTCGAAACTTTGGGTGGATTAGCTTTAGTTTTAGGATATAAAGTAAAATGGGCTGTTGTTCCATTAATAATCATAATAATAGTTGCGATAGCTACAGTAACAAGAAATAATTCAATACAACTTGGAAAAGATATAGCAATATTAGGCGGATTGTTAGCTATCTATCTTAGAGGAAAAGGCGGAAAGTTTAGTTTAAAAAATTAATTTTTTTTCTTAACTTTTATTAATATAATCAAAATGATAAGAACTATTATTCCAATTATATAATATACTCGATTATTCGATGAATCTTCTATTTTAAGATTAAATTTGGTATTTACTAATTCTTTATCTTTATCATTAAATTGTACATATATCTCATAATTATCAAGATAAGGAAATTTGTAAGTAAATAACACATTTTCTGATAATGGATGAAAAGTTCCTGCAAAGACAATTTCTTTAGAACTTGATATTCTTACTAAAATATTATCAGGATTAATTACTTTATTTGTTGTTTTATCAATAAGATTAAAGCCAAGAGTTATTTGATCATTAACTTTAGGATTTACAGGATCATAGCCAAAATCTATAATATAATTGTTAATATTTTTATCTTCTCCTGCAGCAAGATGAGCATGTGTTATTGGAATTAATAATAAAATAAGAAATAAATAAAATAATTTATTCATCTTATTGAACAATTAAAGTACCTTTCATATCTTTATGTCCTGTACCGCATTGAACATTACAGAAAAATGTGAATGTTCCTTTTTTAGATGCAGTAAATTTAACAATAGTTGTTTTTCCTGCTTGTATTGTTTCGCTTACACCAAATGCTGGAATGCCGATTCCATGTGTAACATCTGTACTGGTAATTGTTAGCTCAACTTCATCTCCTTCATTAACTGTAATTGTATTTGGAATAAATTCCCATTGTTTTGCAGTCATTGTAAATTTCTTAACAGCTCCCCCTGTTGCTGGATTGTCATTTGTTGAGCTTCCTGTTGTTGTATCTGTTCCTGTTGGTGTTTTGTCAGTTGTTCCAGATTTAGTTTGTGAGCATGCAGCTACTAAGACTACTGAAACTAATAATAAAGCTAATAATATTTTTTTCATTTTATTTCCTCCGTTTTATTTTAATAAAGGTTCAAATGCTGAAAATGATTCTGCTCCTGATATTATTTTTCCATTTATGAAAAATGTTGGAGTGCCATCTACTCCTTGAGCAGCTCCTGCACTTTGATCTTTTTTAATATCAAGATTATATTTTTTATTATCTAGACAACTGTTAAACTTGGTTGTATCTAGTTTTAAGTCTTCTGCATATTTCTTTAAATCTTTAATAGATAATTTTTCCTGGTTTTCAAATAATAAATCATGGTATTCCCAGAATTTGCCTTGTTCATGTGCGCATTGGGCTGCCATAGATGCAGGTAAGGCATCTGGATGTCCAGGAAGAGGATAATCTTTAAATATATATTTTATCTTTCCAGCTTTAGCTAATTCTTTAAGCTTTGGAACTGGAGCTATCCATGAAGGATTATTTTGCTTTAATCTTCCAATTAAATATTCATTTGTTCCAGCTACAGCTCCGCAGAATGGGCATTCAAAATCAGAATATTCTATAACTACAATTTTAGAATCAGCTGGACCTAGAAATGGGTCTTGGATTGTTCCTGTTTCTACAACCTCTAAATCATTTGGTTTTGATATATTTACAATAACTGAAATGATTATAATAAGAATTATAACTAGAATAAGTGACAGCCAGATTTTAGTTTTCTTTTGCATTTTAAATAAAAAAAATTTAAACCTTTAATAAAGGTTCAAATGCTGAAAATGGTTGTGCCCCTGATAATAATCTTCCATTAACGAAGAATGCTGGTGTTCCTGAAACTCCATCTGCATTTCCTTCTGTCATGTCTTGTTGTATAGCACTTTGGTATTTCTTTGAGTCAAAGCAGTCATTGAATTTTTTAGTGTCTAGTTTTAAATCAGCTGCGTATTTTTTAAGATTATCAGCTTCCAATGCTTCCTGGTTTTTGAATAAATTATCATGGTATTCCCAGAATTTGCCTTGTTCATGTGCGCAATTTGCTGCTAATGCTGCTGGCATTGCATTTGGATGAATGCTTGTCAATGGATAATCTTTATAGATAAATTGTATTTTTCCAGCCTTTGCTAGTTCTTCTAGCTTTGGAACAGCTGCTTCCCATGAAGGATCTGATGCTTTAAATCTTGAAACTAATGTTTCTTGAGTCCCAAATGCTGCTCCACAATATGGACATTGAAAATCAGAATATTCTATAACTTTAACTTTCGCACTGTCTGGACCTATCTTAGGATCATCTGCTTTAATCTTAAATTCTCCTTGTGGTTGTGGTTGAGTATCGCCTGCTAGATTATCATTTCCAGCTACAGTTCCACCTGTTATTGTATCTCCTTTCTTTATTCCAAATCCTCCTGTGAAAAGAGAGATTACGAATAAACCTAGAAATAAGAATGTTGTTATTTGCCAAATTGTTGCTTTTTTTATCTTAAATGTTTCTTCTGGTTGTTTAATTTCTTCCATTTTAATAAGTCCCCCTTGTATTTATAAATTTAATAGTGACAGAGTATTTATAAAGTTTGTGCATAAAGAATTTGTTATTGTAAAATATATTTTCCAGAATATATTTAAGTTGTATATCTAGAAAAACGAATTATGTCAAATTAATAAGAAAGATAAAAGTATAATACAAATATTTTAGTTAGATTTATATATTTATTTACGACTTTTATTTTATGCAATCTTCTCCAAAAGATGTTACAAAACGTAATGTGTTTAATGCTTTTACTGGAACAATAGATGATTTACCAATTTTGGGTAAAGCTCCTTTTGATTGGCCACTTAAGGTTGTTCAACGTGCAGAAATTGTATTAACATACGGCACATATCTTGGTTTTGTTGCTGGTAAAACTGAAGAAGGGAGTGTAGTTTATGATACTAGAGCTATAGAAAAAGAAGGAAAATTATATATAGAATATGGTAATCATGGAATTGCTGATCCTAAAAATATTAAAAAATATTCTCCTCTTACTTCTATAAAGGTTATAGAAAGACCAAGACCATTGCTTTTAGATGATGAATGTTGGAATTTAGATGGGGAGTAATATAGTTGAAATTTTAATTAAATAGTTTTATAAATTTATTTGTGTTTCTATTTTTATGGCAACTGATGAAGGTGTTCAGGGAGAAGAAAGTGTTGGATCTGAAAGTTTAGTTGACATTTTAAGAAGAAGGTTACCAATATTAGCAGATAAAATCATATTAAACCGTAAAGAAATTCCTGTATTTGAACGAGCTGAACTTTCTTTTGATAATGTTGATGGATCACATAATGATCGTCTGGCTTATGTTGCTGGAATATGGAGTGATTATTTAGTCTTGTGTGAAAATGCAAAAGAATATCCAACTGAAAGAGAGCGTCATTATATTCATGGTTATGATGTAAGGAGATTTGCTGATTTAGCAAATATTCATAGTTATAGAACAATTAATGTAACAGAAATTGGAAAACTTCCCTTAATATTGCACCATGAGGCTCTGGGAGAGTCTGATGGTTAACAAGACCCACATACTTTAGCTTTCGATAAGTATATAAATTTATAATTCATATAAATATTATGAAAACTGTAACTGTCCCTAAAGAAGTCTTTAATAAAATATTATCAGATGTAGAGACATTGATAGATGATGTTGAAATAGCTTTAGATGAGAAAATACAACAACGAATATTTGATATTGAAAGTAGGAAAACAAACGGAAAAACTGAAGAAGATTTAAATAATTATCTTAAAAAAAGAGGGGTGAAAATTGAGTGAATGGATTGTTAAAGAACATCCAGATTTCTTTGAAGATTTAGATAAATTAGAGAAAAAAGAACTAGAAATTTTCTACAAGAAAAAGAATAAAATTAAGGAAAATCCTTTAAGATTAAAACACCTTTCAGGAGGAGAAAATTGCTATAGGGAAGAAATAACGACAAATATAAGACTTATTTATTATTTAAAAGGAAATGTAATGTGGTTATTAGCAATAGATAAACATGATGAATCTTATGCTAAATTCAGAAACAGGCTTCATTCATTAAGAACTAAGTATTTTAATAATGATTTTAAATAGATTTATATATTTTTTTGTGCTGATATTTTTATGGTTATTGATGAAATAATTGATAAATTACCTAATTTGGATGAATTTATTAAGAAAATTGTTCATGATCCTGATTTGCCTTTGATGGTTATTCAACGTGTTGAAATTATTGAAAAGGGTAAATCAAGATTTCTTGCATATGTAGCTGGAAAACTTAGAAACAAAGATTTAATATATAATGTATCTGCTTATGAAAAATATCAGCATTTATACTTCCCATATTCTACTTATAAAAAGATTAAAATAAGAGAAATTGAAGGATATAATTTACTTCCTTTAGACGATTGGCTTTTTGAAGGTGAATAGTTTAACAAAACTCGCATACTTTAGCTTTCTTTACTTTTGTTTTACAGCAAGAACTACAACAAAATAAATTGCCTGCTAACTTATGTCCTTTTCCTTTTACTAATTTTCCGCACTTATAGCATTTATTCATTTTTTCACCTCAACTAAATTTATTGGCTTTTTCTTTATGAAAGATTTAACATTATCGATAGTGGTATTTAATATTCTAAGCAAGGCTTCTATACTATTGAAAGCATTATGTGGAGTTATTAAAACATGCTCATTATGCATTAAAATATGATCTTCGATAACAATTAACATATCTTTTTTATCAAAATGCTTGGATAATAATTGCTTTTCTTCTTTGATATAAGGCTCTGATTCAAGAACATCTAAGCCAGCTCCTGCTACAATTCCTTTATCAATTGCTTTTACCAAAGCATCTGTTTCTATCAAAGCGCCTCTTGCGGTATTAATAATATAAGCTCCCCTTTTGATATATTTCATATTATTTTTATTTAATGTATGATGTGTTTGTTTATTGTAAGGAAGATGTAGAGTGATAATGTCTGATTTTTGCAATAATGTTTTTAATGGAACATATTTGAAATTAAATTCCTTTTGTAATTTGTTATTTTTAAATTTATCATAAGCAATTACATTCATTCCAAATCCATGAGCTATCTTAATTGTGTAAGTTCCGATATGCCCAGTTCCAATAACACCTAAAGTTTTATCTTTTAAATCAAAACCCCGTAAACCATTATAATCATAGACTCCAATTTTTGTTCTTTCATGTGATTCATATATTCTTCTTGATAATCCCAAAAGTAAAGCAAATGCATGTTCTGCTACTGTATTTTCTCCGTAAAATGGAACGTTGGAAACTGTAATTTTTCTTTTTTTACATTCAACTAAATCAATATGATCAAAACCAGTTGACATTGTTGCAATATATTTTAATTTTTTAAATTGATCAATAACAGATTTATCTAATTTTGAATAGATGAAAGTAGAAATAATATCGACATCTTTAACTTTTTTTATATTATCATTTAATTTATCATTAAAGAATATTAGTTTATGGCCTTTTAATTTATCTTTTATATGTTTTATTTCCCAATCTTCAACTTCAAAAAAAGCTATTTTCATATAACACCTCTTTTAATATTAAGAATAATTAAGTTTATTTAAATGTTATGGTATTAATTAGTTAGTATGGATCATCATTATATCTTTGATATGTTTCTATTGTTCTCTTTTCTTCCGCTGTTCCTTTAATTCTCATGTTTTCAATAATGTTTTCAATTTTTATTTCCAAGTCAGATAGTGGTTTGGGAGGTCTAGGTTTTAATGTTTTTAATTGAGGATCATAGAATAAGAATATGGGTGGTATATCTTCTGCTAACCTTTGGTCTCTAATTTTTAACCTAATTTGATGATAGATTCCAGATGCCTGTTTAGTAAGTTCTTCATCTGTTTCTGCCCCGATTAAAGAAATAAAACCCCTATCAAAAGAGTTAATATCTCTAATTTTTCTGTTATTTACTTTTATTATAACTCTATTTATATAGTCTACATTATTTGGATGGGGAAGATGTATATCAAACCTTGCTTGTTTTATCTTATATTTCTCTCCTTGATTATCGATAAATTTGTATGTTGTATCGCCTCTTGTAACAGTCATTATATTTTGTTCTAAATCATGGCTGTCTGGTTTACTAAATATTGGATAGTGAAACCTTCCTTCTTCATAAACAACGTGATATCCATCAATATCTCCATTAAAAACTTCTTTACCTAATTCAGTGAGAACACTTAATCCTACAAGAACTCCTGTTCCAATTAAGAGTTTACCAATATTATTTCTTATTCTTTGATATGGTGTATTTTCGTTTGGCATTTTATTGATTAATTTGTTTATACATTTCAATTATTTTTTCATCTATTGGTCTAAAAACTTCGTCAAGAAGTTTTTCTGATAATCTTAAATTATCTATTTTGGCAGTTCCTACTAAATCTTGTTTATATCCGCTAGATTCTTTAAAATTTAATGGTTCTCCATGATAATTAAACATGGCGGAAATTGGATATTCTACGGACCAAACTCTTTTATTTTTTACTGAAGCTATTTTTTTAATTTCTAATTTTAATGGAAATATTCTAGTAACTATTAACCTACTTCTTATATAACCTATTTGATCATATCTTGTAAGTTTTACGTTTCCATGAATGCTGAATTTGTTAAGGTAGTGTAAGTTTGTTGCTTCACCAACATACAACACCATTTGATTTCCATCTCTAACTCTATATTCACTTCGTAAATACTTAGGTATTTGTTCACCAGTAGGAACTTGTATTTTAGATTCTAATTCTTCTATCTTTACTTCATCTTCTGTTTTTTCCAATCTAAGTTTTTCTTCAAGTAATTTTTTTTCTTCTTCAAGCTTAGCTCTTTCTCTTTCTTCCGGCGTTATTTTCAAATTTTTTAATGCATCGTCTATTGTCATTTTATTCTTGATGATCTTCTATCCATTCATTCCATAATAATTTTTCTTTATCGCTTAAGGTAAATCCAAGTTCTTTAATTCTTATTATCATCCTTAATGCTTCATCTGCATCATGCTCTTCATATTTTGTTAATTTATATGGAGACATGTCTACTGGGAAAGTCAAAAATGATTTACCTCTTTTAACTAAATTTATTATATCATCTAAATTTTTTCCTCTTAAATCTATAGTTTTACTTTCATCATCCATATCTATGGCTGTTGTTATTTTTCCTGCTACAAATAATTCTCTGAATCTTACAGCATCTAATTCATCATTATCTAAGTAAAAAGCGTTTTTACCTAATTCTTTTGATCTTTCATTTTCTGGACCAATATGAAGAAGTGTTACAGCTCCAGTTTCATTAATTAACATATCATTTTTAATTTTTGATTTATCTATGGTATCTGGAGATGTATAACCTTGATAATCTAATATTTCATTGTTAACCATGTCAACTACAACCAAACCATAATCAATTGGGGCAAGATAAGGATGAGGAGCATAACATTCAGTCATATTAAATTCAAATTTTTTATCTTTTTCATGCTTAAGATAATCATCTCTCATTTCATACCATAGTTTAAGAACATCTTGAAGGTGTTTTTCATCTTTATTTAATAATCTTATATTCTTTATTGCCCAGGGTAATATATTTGTCCAACGAGCCATTCTATGTTCCTTTCCATTAGGTTCTCTTATTGTTAATCCTACTGTTCCGCCCATTTAATATCACGTTAATCGTATTAAAAATAGCCGTTTATAAAACTATCTATTTGTTACCACTTTTTAGTTTAATTTATATCTTCTCAATAATAAAGAATTTGTTACAACAGAAACTGATGAAAATGCCATTGCAGCTCCAGCCAATATTGGAGATAATAACCAACCTGTAGATGGATATAAAATTCCTGCTGCTATAGGGATGCCAAGAATATTATAAAATAATGCCCAGAAGAAGTTTTGCTTTATCTTAGCTAATGTTTTTCTACTCAACTTAATTGAACGAACAACATCTTGAATATCATTTTTCATTAATACAATATTTCCAGATTCTATAGCAACATCTGTTCCAGATGACATTGCAATTCCAATATCTGCTTGAGCTAGAGCTGGAGCATCATTAATTCCATCGCCAACCATTGCAACTTTTCCCTTTTTCTGTAAATCCTTAACATATCTTGCTTTATCTTGAGGCAAAACATTTGCAAAAACATTTCTTATTCCGACTTGGGAAGCAATTGCTTTTGCTGTTCTTTCATTATCTCCTGTAATCAAGAATGTTTTAATTCCCATTTCATGTAATTCTTTAACTGCTTTTCTAGATGTTTCTTTAACTTCATCTGCAACTGCTAATAATCCAACTAATTTCTTATTAATAGCTAACAACATAACTGTTTTACCTTCTGATTCTAGTTTTTCAAGCTGAGATGGAGCTTTTATTTTATATTCTTTCATTAAAGAAACATTTCCTAGAATAACTTCTTGTTTTCCTATTTTTCCTTTAACTCCTTTTCCAGGGATTGCTTTAAAATTAGTTGTTTTTCTTAATGTTAATTTTTTATCTTTTGCTGCATTCACTATAGCTTCAGCAAGAGAATGTTCTGAGTTTTTTTCTATAGAAGCAGCTAAAGTTAAGATTTCTTTTTCATTTAATTTTGATAAGGATATAATATCTGTAACTGTTGGCTTGCCTTTTGTTATTGTTCCTGTTTTATCAAAAATAATAAAATCAATTTTGTTTGCATTTTCTAGAGCTTCTCCACCTTTAATTAAAATACCTTTTTCAGCTCCTTTTCCTGTTCCCACCATTATAGCAGTAGGAGTGGCTAATCCTAAAGCGCAAGGACATGCAATAACAACAACAGCAACAGCTACCAATAAAGAGAATGAAAATGAAGCATTTGCTAAATAAAACCAAGATAAGAATGTTAAAACTGCTATAATAATAACAATTGGAACAAAAATACTTGAAATTCTGTCTGCAAATCTTTGAATTGGGGCTCGAGAGCCTTGAGCTTCCTCTATTAACTTAATAATCTGTGATAGTGTTGTGTCTTTGCCGACTTTTGTTGCCTTAAATTTAAATGTTCCATGTTTGTTAATTGTTGCACCAATAACTTTGTCTCCTTTCTTTTTCTCTGTTGGGATTGATTCACCTGTAACCATGCTTTCATCTATTGTTGAATAACCTTCTACTATTATCCCATCTGTTGGAATTTTTTCCCCTGGTTTTACTATGATAATATCATTTACTTTTAATTGTTCAATAGAAACTTTGAATTCCTTATTATTTCTAATAACAGTTGCAAATTTTGGTGATAAATCAATTAATCTTTGAATTGCATAGTTTGTTTTGCCTTTTGCTTTTGCTTCTAGTAATTTGCCTAAAACAACTAATGTTATTAAAACAGAGGAAACTTCAAAATATTGTGCTCCTAAATCAAAAATAATTGCAGCTAGACTATAGAAATATGCTGCTGATGTCCCAAGAGCTATTAAAGTATCCATATTGGCTGATTTGTTTTTTAAAGCATGCCAAGCTCCTTTGTAGAATTGCCATCCAACATAAAATTGAACTGGAGATGCTAAGAAAAATAACAAATAATGCCCAAAAGAGATTTCATATATCGGAAATATACTGTCTTCCATAAAAAACATTCCTATTAACAATGCTGGTATTGAAAATATTAAAGCTATATAAAATAAAAATTCTTGATGTTTGATTTCCTGTGCTTTTTGGAATTTTCTATCTTTTACTTCAGATAAGTCAGCTGCTCCATAACCTCGATCATTAATAGCCTTGAATATTTTTTCTAGAGAAACTTGCTTTTCGTCAAAATCTAGATTTGCTTTTTCTGTTGCTAGATTAACATTAATATTATTAATTCCAGGAAGTTTTTTTACAGCTTTCTCAATAGTTAAAGAGCATGATGCGCAGTGCATTCCAGATATTGCTAGTTCTTTTTTCATCTTTTAAGGATTTTACTTATTTTCTTTTCATTACAATTACATAAAGCTTGACAATTGCAACTCATATGATTATTAACAAAGGTCATTAAAGGATCAACAGCTTCTTTATTTACCGAATAAACTTTATTTTTTCCTTGTTTTTTATCTTTTACAAAACCTGTTATTTTTAATCTTTTTAAGTTATGGGAAATTGTTGTTTGATCTATTTTTAATTCTTTTGTTAGTTCATTAACTGTTTTATCTTTTTCCATTAGAGATTCCAGTATGTTAATCCTGTTTTGATTAGCTAATGTTTCAAAAATTATATTGTATGCTTTAGATAACATATGCTTTGTAGAGCATAAGTAGTATATAAATGTTTCTATATCTTACAATCCTTGTTTTCTTTTAATAAAAGATATGTTGATATCAATAATAATATTATAGATAAAACTTGGATTTCCAGACCTTTAAATGGTAATGTGAGTAAGCTAAAGCCGAATAATGAAAATAAAAATGGAAATAATCCTGTAATGCAAGCAGGACATATTCCAGTAGATAAGCCAAGCAAAAAACCAATTGGAGTTAGTTTAACATTAAGCTTTTTACTATCTCTATAACGAAGAATCATTAAGTTGATGTTTATTGCTATTAAAAAACCAATAATTATTGATGATAAAGTAGAAAATAATAGTAAACCCCATTTTATTGTTTCTAGATAATAAGGGATATATTGAATTGTGATATAAAATTCACTTAATATAATGTTAATTATCATATAAATAAAGAATATTATCAAAAAATAATAAGAATAAGGTTTTTTTGCTATTACATGTTTAATTAATTTAAAGTTCATTCTACAATTAATGTTCCTTTACCCATTCCCATTGAGCATGTAAATCCATAAGTTCCTTTTTCTTTTGGGGTAAATTCTATTACATTGTCTCCTTGTCTGAAAACTTTTGAAACACCTAACTTAGGGATTGTAAATGCTCTTAAACAACCTTGAAGTTGATCCATATTTCCTACAATTTTAACTGGCTGATTAGCTTTTACTGTAATGGTTACAGGATCATAGTTATAGTTAGCAATTCCAAGATTTATTACTTGAGTTGTTCCATCAACTTCTAATTTATTTGAACCTTGTTCTCCGCCTTGAACTAACTCTGTATCTGAAACTGTCTTTCCTGCTACGATATTTTTAAAGGCTGCTATCAAGAAGATTCCAATAACAATCACACCTAAAATTACAAATACTGTTTTTTTCTTTATTGTGATTTCATTAGCCATTTTATCCACCCATCATTTTTTGGCAATCTTCTAGCATCTCTTTCATTTCATCTTCATCTAAGCTTTTCATATGAGAATCCATAATTTTTTCCATGCTTTCTGAGTTATGCATATCCATAATATTGCTTGTTGATTTTGTTTCCGATCTATCTGGGTTATGAGCGCCTGCAATACCTATACCAAAAACAATTAAAACTGCTAAAACTGTTAATGCCACCATATAGTTTGTTTTCATTTTTTACCTCCTATCTAAATAAGATTGATTTTGGACCATAAACCATAAGCCAAGTTAAGATAATAGTTGTTATAAAACATAAAGTGATTAGAGTAAATAAATTGTTCGGTTTTGGGACATTATGCTTATTGTTTCTTATTTCTTTATATATCATATAATCAAGACCTACAATTATTATAATTGAGATTCCAACCAATATTGGAGTTATAATTTTTAAATTATCATTTATCATCATAATAGCAGTCATAGCTCCCATCAAACCCCCCATAAACCCAGCCATCATTCCTTCCATACTTCCCATTACACCACAACAACTACCACACCATACACCGACTGGGATTCCTACAAATAAACCAGCTAAGGTTCCGATAAACATTCCATTTGTTGAACCTACAATTAATCCAATTAAGAATCCAGATATCATTCCAATTGTCATACCTATCATCATTCCGGTCATGCAAGAAAATAAATTACCGTAAGCTTTTATATGCCAAACGGCTATAGCACTTATTGTTATTGAGATTACTAAAAATATTAGATAATAACCAAATTTACTGAAAAAATCTGGGATGTTTCTAAAAAATCCATAGTAAGCTATAATTTCAGTCAAAGCTAAAACTAGTAATAATATTACAGACCATTTAATTAAGTTACCTTCTATTTTTTCTTTTGCTTTTAGATCTTTAACATAGTGTTTAAATGTTGTTTCTTCATGAGTTTCATCTCCGTTAACAACTTTCGCATCATAGCCTGAATTTTGAACTGTTTTTATAATTTCATTTGTATCTAATTTATTATCATAAGAAACTTCTGCTATATCATTTGTGTATGTTAATTTAACATCTTTGACATTAGCTATTTTTGAAATTCTTGATTTTAATAATTTTTCACATGAATCACAATGCATTCCTGTTATTCTTAGCTTTACTGTTTCTGTCATTTTATTTTATAACCTGCTTTTTCTATTGCTTTTTTAATATCATTTAAAGAAACTTTTTTATCATCAAATTTTACTTTTATTGTGTTTGTTTTATAATCAGCAGAACTTTGAACTCCAATCTCTTCCAAAGCATCTGTTATTAGAAATTCACAACTTGAGCAATGCATTCCTTGCACTTTTATTGTTTTTTCCATATTCTTGTTGTAAACAATATATTTATTAAGTTTGTGAATCTGTTATAATTTCCATTCAAATATTCTTTCAGAAATCCCAGCTTCATTATTTATCCTGAGTTTTATAGAATTTGCTTCTTCCCCCAAACTTGGAAAGATTAAATTTCCATTTCTATGATGACCTCCGGGAGAAGAACCTTCCCATTTAATTGGGTAATAAAATTTTCCATTATTATCCTCTAAAATAGAAACTTTAGCCATATCAAAGTCAAGTGAACCTTGATGTGTTGTAAGTGTAATAGAAAAATCAGTATTTTTGCTATTTCCTATATTCATTGGCTGAACTTCTACTGTTATTCCATTTTTAGTGTCAGTTAAAGATTGTAAGTTAACATTGGATGAGGTTATTGGCTTTATTGTAAAAAAACTGATTGAAAGTATTAAAATAGAAAGCATTATTGTTACATTTTTTATCTTTTTCATATCATAAACAAATAATTTTTCAAGAAAATTAGATTTTTGATATAAAGAGTTTTTTTGCATTATATTTAGCAAATATGTAATGCCTACTATGTTTGAAAATATTCCTATAAGAATAAAAAATGTTTGATATTGTGTAAGAAATAAAGCTGCTCCTGACAATCCCATTATTGGAAGAATATCTGTTAAATGATGAGCACAGCATGCTATCATTGAAGCTGTTGAAACACTTCCGCTAGCTGCAACTCCTGATGCTTTTGCTTTTAAAGTTGATTTTATGTAAGAAAATAGAGAAATTTGAATTCCGAATCCTATAATTAATGGTATCATTAAATACCATAATGAGAAAAATTGGTCTATAGCATGAGATAATCCTTGAAATACAGTAACTATACTAAAATATATTAAAGCTAGAAAAATGCTTGCTAATATTCCATGAATATAGTGTTTTTTCATTCTTTACAACAATCAACTATTTTTTTTACTATGGTTGAGAATTTTTTCATTATCCCATTATCTTCTTTTGATTCAAGATTCTGCTCTATTTTTTTTGTATCTATCAATTTCATGTTAATTGCAAAAAATAATGAATAAAGATCAAATGCTGATTTAAAAAACACATTTGCTTCTTTTTTATTGTCTTTAGCCAGTTCTTTTGTTCCAACTTCCATTAAGCGCATACTTGAAGCAAGCAAATGTTTGCTAATGCACCATTCTTCTCCTTCTGGATCTGTAACAATGTTTTTAAGTAAACTCTTTCTTAGTTTTCTTACTGAATTTAACATTTCAAGATATTTCTGATTATCTGTTTTCATAGCAGTAAAATAAAAATGCTCTTCTAAACTTATTAAATTCATTAATGCTATGCTTAAATCTTCATCTCTTGATAAGTCAACTTCACCTTTCTTTACTTCTTCTATTTTATCTAGCCATAATTTAACTTCTTGTTCCATTTTAACCTCCAAAACTAAAGAATAATATTCCACTGGCGATAATTAATAATCCTACAGTTAATACTACGCCTTGATATGGGAATAAAACTCTCCCTTTTATTTTTTTTATATAATTATGCAGCCAATATCCTAATAATGAAACGATAGCTCCTATGATGCTCCCAATTAGCATTTTATCCACAAAATAGATTTTATTAAAAATTGATCCTGATGAACCAAACAATAACATTGGTAAAAAGATGATATCACCTTTTACTGTTGTTAATATTGGAATTACTGTTAATAAGAATGATGCTAAAACTATTAATGGGAGTTGAAATTTAAAATATTTTTTAATTTTTAATCCAATAAACATTCCTGTTACTACAGCAAATGCACCTATAAATAAACCAATAATACTTGTATCTAGACCAAGATATTTTGCTGAAACAGCGGCTGCACCTACAGCAGCTGTACAGATAGGACAGTGAGCATGAACTGAAGGCGTAACTATAAATAATGAAAATAAAGAAAATAAACTAAGCAAAATAATTTTATTTTTCATTTTTTTAATGGCAACAGCCGCTCCTATTCATTTTTTTATTTGGTTTTTCATATTGTTGTAAACAGTTTTTTGAGCAAAACCATTGTTCATGCTTAGTTATTCCTTTGTCTTTTTCCATTTTCATTCCGCAGATAGGATCTTTCTTAGCAAATAAGCTAATCATATCAACAACCTCCAACCTGAGCAGGTCCGCCACTACTGGGTTTAGCTGCAACTTGATCTGGGTGCATTCTTGCCATCATTTGCTCATAAGTTTCTCCGCCACTAGTATCACCAGATGCTGAAACCATTGAGTTTCCTGTTATTTCATTTTTTATCTTACTTATTTGGAATGCTTGCACTACTGAAATAACTAAAAGTAGAGCAACTATTCCTGTTATGATATAATTTTTCATTTTTTAACCTCCAACTTTTCATAAAAATAATTCCATAGCCATACAAAGATGACTGAAAAAATTATTGTCGCTATTGCTATTGTTATTAAGCCTGTAATTATTTCAAAAATTGTCGGAACCTCTCCAGCTATTTTTGTTAAATCTGTTGCATGAACCCATTGATTACCCATGTATAGAATAAAATTTGGCGCAATCAATGTTAACACTGCACATATCAAATAAACAATAACTACAAAACTTGTTACTGTAAATACAAAATGTTTTGTATTTAATTTATGCATAGCTAACAACCTCCAACCTGAGCATTATTGCTTGGTGCTTGTACTCCACTTGTGGTTGGTGCTCCTTGTTCTGCTCCCCTGTATTTGTTTGATGCTAGATTAATGTAACTTAATTCTATGCCTTTATCTTTCAAAATTCCGGCTTTTGTTGTTATTGGTCCTGGGAAGAATAAGGTTTTCCATTTTCCAATTTCTTCTAATATTTGATCGTTTGTATATTCGGACCCATGGTTTTTGATAAGATATTTTGCTAATCCACGCATTGCGAAACTATGTGCACATCCACAAGCTGTTTGTCCGTCTGGGAAGATTATAGAATCTGCTCCGCAGCAATATTCGCAACTTATTTGACTCGCAACTGCAATATATCTTTCTAAATCTTTTCCTGTTAATGTAAGTTGTTGATCGAATAAAGCTAGCTTCTTTATAGTTGCCTCTGCTTTTTGTAGATTGGAAGCTGAAACATCGTCATAGCTTATTCCAAGCTCTTTTCCATAGATATTTGGAACTCCTTTTGGGAGAACATTTGGACCAGATGCTAGATTTACTGTTTGTGTTGCCGACCCAATATTTTCTGTAGCAGCTCCTGTAATTTCTAATCCATTAATTTTACTTATCTGGACTGAATTAAAGATAACAATAAATATTGCTGCTATTAACAATCCAATTGTTAACTTTCCTAAACTTTCTGATTTTTCTCCTTCCATTTTATTCCTCCATCATCTCTCCACAATGTTCAATTATGTCTGGATTTTTCATATGTACTTCCATCATTTTTTTCATTCCTTTTGAATTATGCATTCCATTGTGCATATTCATCATTCCATCGTATTCTTTGGTTTTTTCTACATCTTGTGCTGTTACTATTCCTGTTGTAAGCAAGATAACAGCTAATGCACCTATCAAAATCAATGCTATTGTATTTTTTTGTTTCATTTTTATCAATCCTCCAAGAATTCGAAATTTGAAACGTCATATATAACTAATTGTGAAACTAGTTTCAGTTTACGAAGAAAAAGTTAGATTGATAGTTTCAAAAGGTAAGTTTTAGTTATTTTAATACTACTATGTTAGTCATTCCTCTTCTCTTTCTTTCTAGAACTCCTTTTGATTCAAGTCTGTCAAGAATTCTTGTTATTTTAACTTTACTAAACTCTGATTCCTTTATTAAATCTGTTTGATAGGCAGATCCATTTTTGTTTTTTATTACTTCATATATCTTTTTTTCTTCATTATCTAGTTTTGATAAATCTATTTGTTTAAAATCTTTTTTTAATCCTTCAAATATTGGTTTTGAGCTAAATAACATATAGACCCCAACCCCAAAAAGTATAAATCCTATGCCAAATGCACTTACAATAATCCAGGAAATGATGTTATTATGGGCTGGACATTGTTTCATATCCTTATTTAGTAATGCTGTTAGTTCACATAGGTATTCTGATTGTGAATCTAAGTTTATTTTAACAAAAGTAAGTAAAAATATAAGGATAAGTGAAAATCCTATTAATATTGATCCTAATGTTTTTGAGCTTAAATTCATATAATTAATTGTATATTTTCTATTTAAAAGGTTTGTGAATGTAATAATTAATTATTTAAGTATCACTTTATTATGGTAACAAATAGAAAGATTTATAAATCGTCTATATTAATAAAATTCATCATGAACGAAGTTCCTAAAACAGTTGTATTAGAATTGGAAGATGATGATGTTAGACAAGACTTAGTGAGTATAGTTAATTCTATGGAAGCAATAAGAAGAGAAGAAATAGTTGATGGAATAAATAGTGAAGAAAGGAAAAATGAATATCTGCATCTTACAGCAAGGTTGGCTTCTACAGTAGAGGCTTTGGCTGATAATAAATTATTAGAAAAAATGAATTCTGTTGTCAAACAATTTGATGTTAATCCTGCATTATTTGCTTATGATTATTTACAAGAAAGTTTTTGGAGAAAGAATGATCCAGAATTCAGCAAACTGTTGGATCAAGTGTTAATAGGATTAAAAGGAGATGATTTTTCTGGGTTAAGGGAAAAACAACATATTCTTAATGCTTTAAAATATCTTGGAGCTAGAGATGAAGATTTGGAAAGGAAAATTGAAATTTATAATACAATAGTTCCTTTTAGTAGCATTAATCATGGAGAAAGCAAAAAATTAGCTGAGGATGCCTTAAGCAAACATGCAATAGTAAAAATTAAAGAAAATGGAAATTTAGAAGTTAAAAAGGTTTCTAATATGGATGATTTCCTTAATGTTGCTAGATTCTTTGGATTTGCAAGTGTTAATGGTTTAATTACTAATGATCAAATGGGTCAATTAAGTAGAGATGGTATATATATGGATAAGGCTGAAAAAGTCGACATGAAAAAAATAAAAGATAGAATGCGTTTAGTTGCAAATACTGTAAAATACACAAAATCTATATCCTATCCAATGATTGGACTTTTACCTGGATTTTTTCAGGGAAGAATAGAAAGAAGATTTAATGAAACCGGAATTAATAATGCTTTTAATTCTAGAAGTGCAAGTATTTCAAGTGGTGTGGTAGAAGGGTGTTTTGGTACAGGTTTACTTGTTTATTCTGTTGCAACTAGGAATATCACACCTTATTTGGGCCCTGGGTTTGCCTTAATGATAGAGGGATTTGCAAGAGCTGATATTTCTCGAACATGTCCTGGATGTCATGATGGATTTGGAAGTTTATTTTTAAAAATTCTTTTATTACCTTTTGAAGAATACATGAAACATTATAGAGATAAAAAGAAAGGTGTTAAACGGGATGGGCAATTAAGCTTAGTAGAGTTTAAAATTCCAAGAAATGAAATGAAAGGGGAATATGATGGAATTAGTTATACTCATAATTATCATTCTGAATTAGAAGAGTTAGCACAAAAACAATTACCAGAAAAAATTGAAGATAATTTGATTTGGAGTGAAGGTAATCATCATACGTTTGGAACATATTTCAGAAGAGAGTTAACAAAAGACGTTGAAACTGAAATTCCAATTCAGAATATTAAACGTAGTGTAGGAGCTTTATCATTAGGATATAAATTATTTGATGATCCTTATGAAAAGAGAAGTTCAATTGTCTGCTTTAAAGGAAGAAGATATGTTATGACTTCGATTTCAACTAAAAGAGATATTGATTTTGATGAAGTAAGCAAAATATTATATGATGAGAAAAAATTAGATGATAGATTTACTGATTTATTTAAATTAACAGATGCTGAATATTTACATTTAACAGAATTTAATAATAATGTAATGGGAAGAAGCTTAGTAGCAACAAATTAAATGACATTAGACAAAATATTAAAACCTGTAAAATTTGTTGATGAGCAAATACTTAGACAGTATACCAAATTAACAAAAAAATGGGAAGATAAAGGAAAAAATAAGTATACTTTAGCTATTATGTTTAACGCTCCAGCATGGGTTTTACCAATAAGAATTGGATTGCCTGGAAACTTTATGTTTGGTATTCTT
>Ga0209542_10008714_pt1 | contig 18846 bp, 25 predicted proteins | sample RifCSPhighO2_01_FD_184028 | JGI IMG/M metagenome (GOLD analysis project Ga0209542, IMG submission 184028) | Soil microbial communities from Rifle, Colorado - Rifle CSP2_plank highO2_0.1 (SPAdes) (version 2) | ecosystem: Environmental > Terrestrial > Deep subsurface > Rock core/Sediment ...
TTTCCTACTTTCTTTTTTCTTATGAAGACCATTGTAATGCCTATGATAGGCATTACCACTATATAAATGTTTGGGTTTTACATTCGATAAAATTTGTAGTGGCAAAAATTCAGTTAAAACTCAGGTATATAACAGAGGGTATATTGATATCCACCCATAGATTTACGTTTAAAACCTCTGCTGATAAGATGTGGCTGAGCATAGAATTTCTTAACCTCTTCAACACTAAACCCATGCCGAGAATTTTCAGAATAATCTGATAAGTGAGGTTTAAAGAAATACTTGTGAATCTTTAGTTGTTCAAAAGAAACTTGAGAAAAGATAGATCTAATTTTTGAAATCTCTTCTTGAGTCAGTGAAATATTTTCTTCATAAGAATTCATTTAAAATAGTATCTATCATTATTCCCCGCAACCACTTCTCTGCGTAGTATTGCAACTATTGCACTTAATCGCGCAATTTCCAATTCTCTTTGCAGGTCCTCCGCAAAGACCGCAAACCAAACCTTCATCAGAAGTAAAAACGGTCAAATCTTTCTGTTCTTCATTAACTAAAGCAGATTCCATTTGAGGTATCACAATTTCAACAGTAGAACCAGAACCAAAATTATTTAACATAAACTGAGCAACATAATCCACAATAGAAGAAGCAGTCCTTATAGGAACCTGGCTCTCATCTAACTTTCCTCTTTCTTCAGTATTTCTAACAAACCCGGCAGGCTCAAACTTCTGATGTCTAAACCTGCTAAACAAATCTTTTACGCTCGCGCCATACTGCAAATTAATAGACATAGAAAGAGACCAAGCGTCAATTAAACCGCGAACAGTAGAACCTTGTTTAGACATTGTAATAAAAATCTCTCCTGGTCTGCCGTCATCATATAATCCTACTGTTAAAAATCCTTTATGATCAACAAGCTCAAACTTATGAGTGATAGACTTTCGAGTTTGAGGCAACGACTCTCGACTTTGTTTAATTGTAACAACTTCAGCCTTCTTTACAATTTCACCTTCAGTCTTCTTAGTATTCAAAGGCTGACTTCTCTTAGAATTTTCACGGTAAATTGCAACTGCTTTCAATCCGCGTTCCCATGCAAAAATATAGGCATCCATTATCTCTTCAACAGTAGCAGATTCGGGCATATTAATCGTTTTAGAAATAGCTCCCGAAATATACGGCTGACAAACAGCCATCATCAAAACATGCCCTTTGTAATGAATAGAACGCTTGCCCTTAGCAGGTTTGAAAGCGCAATCAAATATGGCTAAGTGTTCTGCCTTCAACCCAGGCGCGCCTTCAATCATATCATTTGTATTTATATAATTCAAAATATTTTTTACCTGATCTTCATTATATCCCAAACGCCCTAATGCTAATCCAACAGAACGATTAACAATCTTAAGCATTCCTCCTCCAGAAAGAACCTTATATTTAACAAGAGAAATATCTGGTTCAATTCCTGTAGTATCACAATCCATAAAAAATGAAATAGTGCCAGTCGGAGCTAAAACTGTTGCTTGTGAATTTCTAAAACCATATTTTTTACCAAGTTCATGAGCATCACTCCAAGAATCCCAAGCTTCATTCACTAAATATCGCAAATCATAAGGTATTTTATTTACATCTATATCTTTCACATGATCGCGGTGCATTCTAATTACATCGAGCATAGAATCTCTATTTTCGGCATATCTAGGAAAAGGCCCAACATTAGATGCAAGTTTAGCAGATGCTTTGTAAGCCTGTCCGCACATCAAAGCAGTAATCGCGGCCGAAACAGCTCGCCCCTCATCAGAATCATAAGGCAATCCAAAACTCATAAGTAAAGCGCCAAGATTAGCATATCCCAATCCTAATGGACGAAAATCATGAGAATTTTGAGTTATCTTTTCAGTAGGATAACTCGAGCCATCGACCAGCAAATCCATCGAAGCAATAAATCTGTCAACGACTCTCTTGAAACTTTCAGTGTCAAACTTTCCATCAGTATTCAAAAATTTCATTAAATTAATAGACGATAAATTACACGCAGAATCATCTAAAAACATGTACTCAGAACAATTGTGAACAAACACTCCAGAAGCTAAAGCAAAATTATGAGTATTAGAAACTTCAATATCATAAACGTCTATTTTATTATGCAATTTATCTATTCTTTGTATTCTATGATTAACTGCTAAAGGAGCGCTAATAATATTTTTAGAATTAATTTTATTATCTTCAAATAAGAATGTAGGCAACATTTCTCTATATAAAGGCATCAAAGAATCATTAACTGTTAAATCTTTAGCCTCTTTATAACTTCTATCTCTTAACATAAATCTATGATTTGGAGTACAAACTATCTCTTGATTATTATCTAAAATAACTTTAATTACAGTAGCATTACTTTGAGTAATTCTTGGATTAGTTATTCTCCCTATATCTATATCTCCCTCTTTATTTACAGTATAGCAAAAGTTTTGTTTTCCAACTATAGCTTCTTTAACCAATTCTTCAAAACTAAGATTTCTTCCATCAACAAGAGCAACTTGGGTATCGCCTGAAAAACAAGGGTTAGAAGCATTAATCTTCCCAGAAACTTTAGAAGTGTGATACTTATTTATTATCGTGTCGAACTGCATTCCAGGGTCTCCACAAATATGTGTTCCTTCAGCCATCTTGCGCAAAATATCTTTAGCTTTGAAAGTTTCACAAGCTCCTCCGCCTTTAACATATTTAGTCTGCCATTCTCCATCAGACTTTACGGCATCCATGAAAGCATCAGAAGCCCTGACAGACATATTACAATTCTGGAAAGCAACAGAAGCATAAGCCTCTCCATTCATTCCACCACTATATCCCTGTTCAATCAAAGCCCAAGCTTTTTTCTCCTCTTTCTGCTTAGACTCAATAAATTCAATTACATCTGGATGTTCCACATTTAAAATTTCCATTTTAGCCGCGCGCCTTGTCTTTCCCCCAGATTTAATCACCCCAGCATAAGCATCATATCCTTTCATAAATGAAACAGGCCCGCTTGAACGTCCTCCCCCAGTTAACTTTTCCTTACTGCTTCTTATAGGAGAACGATTCGTTCCAGTTCCACTTCCTGCCCTAAACAAATTAGCCTCAGCAACTTGAACAGCCATTATAGAATCCATACTATCTTCAATACTTTGAATAAAACAAGCAGAACATTGAGGCCTATCCATTCCCTTCTCAGAAGGAATTACTTTGATGAGATTAGAGTCCCATACAAATGCAGACACTCCTCCTGCATTTTTGTCATATTCTTGAATTCCAACATTAAACCATACAGGCGAATTAAAAACAGCCAACTGATGCAAACAAATAGAAGAAACTTCATCTCCCAAAGAATCAGCTTCCTCTTGATTAAAATATTTCTGCCTTATTGCCTGACGAGAAATAAATCTTGAAACGCGCGAAATCAACTTTTCAATAGAATTTTCTCTCTCATTCTTTGCTTGGTCTCCCCAGAAATATTTGCTAGCAACAACTTTCAACGCAAGCGTGCTCCAAAAATCAGGTTTAGCAACACCTTTCTGAGTAAAAACAACTTTACCCATATCATCTGTTACTGCAACATCTTCACTAACCCAATTTACCAAGTCGCCGTACATATTATACTTGAAAGGATTTTTTCCAGCTCGAGTAAAATATCTCTCAACTAAACCTGCAGACTGAGAAAAATTAACTGCATGCCTCAATTCAAATGGAACAACGTTAGAAGAAGATTCATCAAATCCGTTATCACCAAATTTCATTATTTTTTAACACCTTTTTTACCGACGACAGTGCGAGCAAAATGCGTCGTAACAAACTGCGTGAATCTTCCAAACAAAATCTCTATTTAAACTTTTATATAATTTACAACAACTCTAATTAATTTTTTAGTAGTAATCAAAAAAATTAAAAGTTTTAATAAAAAAGCACAAACATATTTAAACAAACCCAAACTAAACAAATCATGAATCCATTTTTAAGCGACTTGACCTCTTTAACAGAAATTCCCCCAGTCCTTTTAGCAATAGTCGTAACATGGTCGTTGTTCTGGAAAGGTTTAGCGCTTTGGAAAGCAGCCCGCCGAGGCAGTCAAGGCTGGTTCGTAGCTCTATTAATTATAAACACTTTAGGAATATTTGAAATTCTTTATATCTTTCTATTTTCAGAGATAAAGTTGACAGACGTTAAAGACAAAAAAGAAAGCAAGAAAAAACCCACAAAATCAAAAAGCTCAAGGGTAAAAACAAAACTTCCAAGAAAAGGTTTCTTGGAATAGTTAAAAAGGATTTTTATTGAATTTTTGAATTCCTTCTTTTCATATTTATTAACCAACCAACTACCAAACCAATCACTGCGTAGAATAAAGGTGAAAGATATAAAGCAAGAAAATAATATGCCAATCCTCCCTCTCCTGAAGGAGAACCCATAAAAAACGAGAGTATTAGATAAATTGGCCAAAGGCAGGCTAGTTGTATAAAAGATGCAACACCGCTCAAAGGAAAGAGGCCCGCTATTGTATTGAATATTAAAGGAAGTAAAAACCCTGCTATTAAGCCAAATTTTATAGGATTTCTTACTTTACATATCAAAAGCGAGGACAGCAAGCCTATTATACCATAACGGGCTAATTCGATAAATGAAAGATAACCAATTATTTCAAGGCCAGCCCCTCTAGAAATTATTGATGGAAGAGCTTTTTTCAAACCCATTCCCAAGCCCACCATAACTCCTGCTGTAAGCCCAATCCAAATGCCTTTATTTCTCAGCCCAGACTTCTTTATTAAGATAATCATACTCGAAAGGACTAGAAAGAAAATAACTAAATAAAAAATAACTAAATTACGAGACCTTATTCCAGTCTTTAGGAAAGTACTGTCTTTTAAGCAGTATGATTTAATATTTGTATCAGAAATTTTGTCACATAAAGCATAATCTTTCTTTGATATTGCTACATTGCTAATACATGAATCTCTAACATAATTTCCTAAACTTACCATTTCACATATTTTTTCATCTCCTAGTTGATTGCCCAATTCATCATAACACACCTCTCTATAATGTACATTAGACAACCTATCACATAGGGTCACATCACCCTTCGCCAAAGCAATATTTTTAATACATGTTTGAATCATTCCCTCTTCATCGCGAGGATAATCTTTAAGGGATATTTTATTACAGATTGATTCGTCTTTAGTGACTCTAGAGACTCGTTCGTAGCAAAAGTTTCTTTTATCAATAATCCAGTCCTCACCAGTTATCTTATCACAGATTCCTACATCCCCATTAGTTTCAGCAACATCTACATAACAGTTATATTTATTATCTCCATTAATATTATCACAAAAAGAGACGTTCTTGTCACTATATTCATAAGAAGAAGCTAATGATAAAATTATAAGCAATGATATAATAAAAAGAAAAACTAACTTGAAAATATTGCCATTCATTACTATAAAAGAATTATGGAATAATTAAGCTTTACTAATATGCCAAAAGATTAAACAAAAAAAGGTTTTCTGGAATAATAGTTAATAATATAAAGTGTCATAGCCAATACTATTAAAATGGATAAAGTGAAAGTTCCTTTAGGAGTAAAATTAATCTCGCTACTTTCAATAGTTTACTCTTTAGTTTATTTATTAGTTCTTTTTATATCTATTTCCTCCTTTAATAATAACTCTGCCAACACCTTGCTGAAGCTAACTGGTATAACAATAGTTTTCCTAATTATGCTTTTTTCAGCGCTTATTAGTATATTCTTTTGGAAAGGCAATTTACTAGCAAGAAAAGGAATGTTCTTAGTCTTAGGAATTGCCTTATTGTCGGGCCTAACTGTATTTATCAGATTTCCTTTCAGAACATTTATAGATAGTTTAAACTCATCATCACAATCTTTCGAATATTTTTTAATAACTATTTTACGCCTGCTGTTTTTCTTTACAATATTATCCCCATTATTTGCTTTAACTTATTTAATTTTCAATAAAAAAGCAAAAGAATACTTCAAAATCAAGAATTAATCCAAAGAATAAAAAAGGTTTTCTGGAATAACAATTTATTAACAACATTTATTAATTAAAGAAAGTAAATTACATTATGGTTAAAGATAATAAAATCCTTATCGCAGGAATTATTCTTTACTTGATTCCTTTAATTTTCGGAAGGGATATTGACAAAATTCTGAGAAATATGTATCTCAACATTTCCTTTGTTAATTTAATTCTTCCAATAGTGGGTTCAATACTGATTTCCTATTCAATTATCAATAAATTTGATAAATTAAAAAATGTGCTAAAATGGATAATTATTCTATTATTAACAGTTATCTTATGTTTTGTTAATCTCTCCATTATATTTAAGAGGTACATCTTCCAATAGGGGGTTCAATGCTAATTTCATATTATGTTGTTAATAAGTTTAATAGATTAAATAATTAGATAAAGTAGAGAATAATATTATTTTTATCAATTATTGACATTTATATTATTTTTATAATTTATGGAATTTAATCTCTTAGTAAATCTCCAAAATAGTTAATAATATAAAACAATCTAATCAACAAAATACATGGTTTTAGTTCTCACTGGCGGAGGAAGTGGCAAGGACACAAAAGAAATTGACAAATATTTTGCTTTATTAGTAAATAAGAAAAAACCTTTATTATACATTCCAATAGCTATCGATTCAATAAAGCACCCTTATCCAGAGTGCTTGAAATGGTTAAAACAAACATTCGACAAATTAGGAATTAGCCAATATGAAATGGTCACTGAAGAAACCATATCAAAATACCTAGATAAAACTCCAAACAACTATGGGGGAATTTACATAGGTGGGGGAAACACACATTACTTATTAAAAAATATAAAAGAAAGTGGGATGATAAAATTTCTTAATAAAGCAGTAGAACAAGATATTCCAATATACGGGGGAAGCGCAGGAGCAATAATATTCGGAAAAACCATTAAATCTTCATTAAAAGCAGATAAGAATGAAGTAGGCATAAAAGACTTTAACGCATTAAATAAAACAAATGGATGGGATATTTGGTGCCATTATACAGCAGAAGATGATAAAACAATAAATGAATTTCTATCAGAAAACAAAGATATAGATAAATTAATAGTTCTTTCAGAAAGAAATGCAATAATTGTAAATCAAAAAGAAATAGAAATCATAGGTCAAGAACCAGCCCTAGCAATCTCAAGCACTTTCAGAAAAACCATAACCGTTGGTGAAAAAGTATAATTAATATCCTACAATCATAAATATTTACTTATTTCCTTAGCAATTTCTTTAAGAAATTCGTATGAAACGATTTTTTTTCTTTCACGACTATAATGATGGGCAAATTCTAAATCCTCAAATTTTTCCCCCATAAACAATACATCTGAATTATATCTTGGTCTAAAATGCCAATGAACTTGAGGTTTAGGATTTTTTGACTTGTAAGCATCATTCATCAAACAAGCCCAATTGAACATTGTAGCTTTGAAAGTTTTCTTTAGAGCAAATTCTAATTTTTTAACAACTTCATAAAAATCAGACCATTCATCCAGCGTCAAATTAGATAGCTCATCACAATGTCTTTTAAGAACAATAACACAACGACCAAGATAAGCTTGATCTTCAAAAAGAATAATTTTCCAATATATTGTTTCGAATAACACTATTTCAGTCATGTATCCTAGTTAATAACTGAATTTATATAATTTTCTAAATAGTTCACTTCGCCAGCCCCAAGAACTGCTGGTCGTCAGGCAACAGTTTATCAATCGCCTTTCGAGTGTCAAAGTGCTTGAGTTGATTCGTAGCACTTTAATCATTCAAAAAATCTACTCCAAGATTTTTCGAACGTCTTCAATTCCTTTTCCATTCAAAACATAAGAATAACTATTATAAAAACTATTCCGAAGCCAACATTTATTAATTAAAGAAAGTTAAACCATAGCATGGTTAAAGATAATAAAATCCTTATCGCAGGAATTATTATTTATTTAGTCCCTCTGTTTAATTTGTTATTGTTGCAAAATAAAAAGATGCCACTTATTAGGACATCTTTATTATTAGGCTCAGCACTAATTTCAACTTACTTTATTATCACTAAATTTAGCAAATTAAGCAATTTATTAAAAGTTATCCTTATTGTAGGTTTAACTTTGATTTTATATACAATTATGATATTTATCATAGTTTTCATTGGGCTCGCAGTTTTCCCATGGTAATCACTTACTTCGCAATCTCGGCAAGAACTTCATCTGCGAGCAATGAAGTCTTCTTTATACTATCTTCAAAACTCTTAATAAAACTTTCATACGTCAAACCATTCTCGCGTTTATAATTACACCAATCACAATATCTCCCATTGCAAGCAGGCCACTCAGTAGAGTTTTCAATCTTCTCAATCAACTCAATAGTATCTATCTTTAACTTCTCAAGTTGTTCAGGTGTCCTTTCAGAAGTAACTTGTTGATTAAAATTAAGAAAATGCCAAATTAACTTAACCTTAATATCTTTTCCAAAAGTTTCACGTAAACCTATATCATAAAAAGCTAATTGTCTATCTTTATCAAGCTCTTCTTTCTTCTTCATCGACTGATTTGTCTTATAATCATGAACTTCATAAGTCCCATCAGGAGCCATATCGAGTCTGTCAATAAATCCTTGAATCTTGTATTTGCCTTCAGAATCTAAAGGAAAAAGTACCTTGCGTTCAATAGCTAAAACATTCTGCTTAAACGGCTTATTCTTAGTATAATAATCCATCAAAAATCTTATCCCTTTATTATAAGCATCAATTTCATCTCCATTTTCAACTTTAATGTTCTCATCAAACTTAGAAGTCCAATTATCTGTAAAATACTCAATTAACTCATCAGCATTTACCTCGCGATGTTTAATCTGATGATACAACCATTCAAGCGCATCGTGAACAGCGCTTCCAAGAAAAAGAGGCATCGCAGTAGGCATAGGAGGGACTTTTTTATCTATATATTTTAATTTATAAAATTCAGGACACGATTCAAAAAGCCAAAGGCGAGAATGTGAATATATTTTCTCTCCTTTCTTTTCATCAGATTTACCAGCTCTTGCCATTATCATCACCAATCATTACAGACACAAAAGTCTGCATTATAAAAACATACCTAAACCATAAGATTATAATAAAAACAAATAAAATCTAAATACTAACCTCATAAACACTTCCCCTCAAACATCCAAAAAGAACCTCTAGTCTCCAATTTGTAATTCCAATTTCATGTTTTTTTGAATACCTTACTTCTTGACCTATGAAAGCTGTTTGATAAGGGGCTAATTCAACAGAGGATTTTGTATAAATAGGAAAATCTACTAATTTAATTATCCCAGCACAATCAAGCGTCAAAGTAACTAAATTATCCACATCTGAATCAGGACAATCAGGCCTACCGCGACATAAAGAGATTACTTTGCCGCTAGTCTGAAAATCGTCATCCGAGTCAAGCTTCATAAAAATAATGTAATTACTCAATTTATAAGCATATAGATAAACCAACACAATAAAAATTATCTTCCAGCAACTCTTCTAGCATGCTTTCTCTTCAAAATTGCCTTTCTTCTAGACCTTCTAACAGTTTTTCTCATAACAAGTAAAGCAAAAACTAACTTTTAAACCTTGTGGCTAAATTAAAATTGGGAATCAATAGAATTTTTTTTAAATCTTTCAACAGCTTTGGAAAAATCGTCCCTTGAAAAACCAAACTCGCAACCCTCTTTAGTCTTTTTCCAAGTATCGCCCCCAGCATATAATTTAGAAAATCTAGCAATCATGTCGCCTTCATCTGAAAATGGAATTGTTGCATAATCCAATCCAAGAGGATGAACTCTTGGTTCAGCGCGATAAATAAAATAATTTGCTTTATCATCAGAAACAACCCTCATGGCAGCTAAAAAAGAACCATTGACATCATTGCCCACATAACTAAGAACATCTAATGATTCAACCATAAAAACAATTCAAATATTGATTATTTAAATCTTATCAATCCATTCAAAACTGTAGTATCTGATAATTATTTCCTCTCGATAGATTAATCTTATTATTCAGAAGATTCTTTCCCTTTTGTAACTTTCTTACCCATATAATAAGTAGCTATCAGATAAGTTAGAAACGCAGGCAATAGATAACGATTAAACTGCCATTGATCATCTTTACTTAGCAGAGTAGTTGCATTTTGGCTTGCCTGCCATTCTTGATATAACATTACAGGAGGAAGTATTCTAAACAGAGTATACTCCCAATCAGAATTAAATCTTTGACAATCTATATGATGTCCAATCTCATGTGCTGAAATAGACTCTATATTGCTGTATAAAACAGCTGTTTGATTCATAGGATTATAATAATCTCCTCTTCTAAGTTCTGAAAAAAGTTCACCGCCCAAACTTGTAACGGTGCCTAATAGAAGTCTTGCTAAAAAATTATTTCTATCAGCCACTTTTTCATCACCAAATAATCTATAACAGTCATAAAGCGGTTCATTATGATTTATTCTTACAGTTAAACCTGAGAGTTTTTTATTTTCCTCAAGCATAGAGAGAACAGCTTTTGTTCTGCCTTCATCAAGACCCCAACCCAAATCCCAATCCCAGAAATAAAGTTTTGTAGGTATTGAAAGTATATGGCCAATTGGTTTTGACAACTCTTCTTTTTTTATAAGATTATATCTTTCAGTTTTTATATAGAAATCATCAGAAAAATCAATACTAGATGTTTTAACAATTTTATCTAAACAATATCTTTTCTCATCACTACCACTATTCAAATTATTTGGAGAACCTACTCTTCCTCTAGTTTCATATGGTAAAGAAGTTTCAATTACTTTGATTTCAGCAGGCAATGGATATTCTCTTTTACTCTCTAATTGTTTAGAAGAAGGACCTGTAAGTAAATACCAAAATGCAAGTCCACCTATTAATGCTACTTTATTTAATTTACCCATTCTAAACATCTAAAAACTCCCTTTATAAAGTTTTCAATTAAGTTGTTACTACAAAGTTTCTATCTTTTAATTAATTCCTTCAAAACCTTCAAAAAATAATCAGCATCTTTTCGCGTAACGTCAACAGGAAGCGAAATACGCAAAGAACTCTTCATATCTTTAGCAGACAAACCAATAGCTTTCAAAGCAGTATCTTCAACCTGCTTCTTAGAATCACAAGCACTGCCAGTAGAAACATAAATCTTCTTTTCAGAAAGTTGATAAAGTAGCCTTTCTGCATCAATTCCAGGAAAAGTAACAAATATATTATTACAAAGTCTATTTTCTCTAGCGCCAATTAACTTACAGTCAAGATTTTCTAATTCTGCAATAATATAATCTCTCGTTTCAGAAACTTTATTCCAATCTTCTTTCAAAGAAATCTCAACGGCTTTAGCAAATCCAACAATTCCAGGAACATTCTCAGTACCGCTTCGCAGTCCGCGTTCCTGTCCTCCCCCATAAATTAAAGGCGAAAACTTAACTCCTTCACGAACATATAACAATCCAACGCCTTTCGGACCAGAAATCTTATGAGCAGAAGCAGAAAGCAAATCAATATTCCAGTCATGCGCAAGTATTTTTAATTTACCGAAACTCTGTGCGCAATCAGTATGAAAAAGCACTCCATTGCGTTTGCAAATATCTCCAATTTTTTTTAAATTTTGAATTGTTCCAAAAATATTATTCACATGCATAACCGAAACAAAAAGAGTAGATGAGTCAATTTCACGCTCAATAAAATCAATATCTACAAAACCTTCAGAATTAATGGGAATTTCCACAATAGTGTACCCCCAATTTTTAAATAAATTAGCCGTCTCGCGTATAGAAGGATGTTCGATACTGCTAATAAGAATCTTCTTTTTATCCGAGTTATTATGCGCAAGTCCAGAAAAAACCCAGTTATTAGACTCTGTAGTTCCAGATGTAAAAAATATTTCATGAGTCCTAGCTCCAAGAGCGCGAGCAATATTTGCCCTAGAGTTAATTAAAAATTTAGAAGATCTATCTCCAAGAGCATGCAAAGAACTGGCATTTCCATATTCGGCAAGCATAATCTCGTTCATAACTTTAACCACTTCAGGATAAACACAAGTAGTAGCAGAAGTATCAAAATATAATTCATTCATTCAATTAGTAGAAATCAGGCATTTTTAAGTTATTTGAATAAAAATCAAACTGAAATTAGAGAAAATAACTTAACTTTTTAGAACTTCTTCCACCCTTCTGGAATTTTCACCTTTAATCTACATTTATTATGAGTCCAAACTCCATTCCATTCAACACATTTGATATTATGTTTGGAAGGTCTTGTAAAACTAACTAATTTACTAGTTTCCCCCAATTTGTCTACTTTAGTTTTGCAAACAGGACATTTAATATAGCGAAGAGAATTATATTTTTTATTAGATAAAAGCCTCATAATTGTTTGTTTTTCACTTTCAAGTTTTTTCATACAAGAGAAATTATGTTCAAGTACTGGACCATATTTCTTCTTCAACAAATCTTTATACATATATTTATCGCAATCTATATCGTCGCATTTTCCATCAAGAGCCCATTCTATCTCCTCCAATTTTTCAGTCAGCAGATAATATTCATCCTTAATTTTATTTAACATCTTATCTCCTTAATTGTAAGAAAAGCAATATATTTAAATTTTACAATAATACAATAGTTAAAGGTTTACTAAACTTAATAAACAAACATAATCATTCAACAATATGAAACTCATCTCATGGAACGTAAACGGCATCCGTTCAGTCTTAGGAAAAGGATTTATCAAAAACATAGAACAACAAAACCCAGACATACTTTGCTTGCAAGAAATAAAAGCGCATCCAGAACAAGTGGATAAAATTCTAAGTCAATATGAAAATCACATATGGAACTCCGCAGAAAAGAAAGGTTATTCAGGAACTGCAATATTCAGCAAAATAAAACCGATATCTATCAAATTAGGCAAAGAATTATTAGACGACGCGGAAGGCAAAGTAATAGTAGCAGAATTTGAGCATTTCTACCTAGTAAACGTTTACACTCCAAACTCCCAGCGAGGCCTAACAAGACTCACTCACAGATTAGGATGGGATAAAAAATTCCTCCACATTTTAAAAGAACTAGAAAATAAAAAGCCAGTAATATTCTGCGGAGACTTAAATGTAGCCCATAAAGAAATAGATATCGCAAGACCAAAAGAAAATGTAAAAAACGCAGGCTTTACAGTAGAAGAAAGAGCAAGCTTCAGCGAATACATCAAGCACGGTTTCATAGACTCATTCAGATACCTGCATGAAAATGAAAAAAACCAATATACTTGGTGGAGTTATATGCACAACGCCCGAGATAAGAATATAGGCTGGAGAATAGACTATTTCTGCCTATCAAGTTCACTAAAAAGCAAAATCTCAAAAGCAGAAATCCTAAGCAAGATAGAAGGCAGTGACCATTGCCCTGTCGAGCTTATCTTGAATATATAATTTTATGTCCCCAAGTCACATAACATTATGCAACTAAATCGCAAAAATTATCTTTTCTCGTAAATGACATCATGATGATCAAAATCCAAGAACTTGATTTTGTTTTCTGATTTGATAAAAGAGAATACTAAAACAAAATGCCCAATCTGAACTCTTTTTTTGTCGCTTAAATCATATCGCAAATTTTTATAATGCTCAACATCGGAAGAATTTATAATTTCTTCAATCTTATTCATGACTTGTTCATAACGAGATTTATCTTTTTTGAATAACTTGTTAAGGATTCTTTGCAAATTAGGCATCACCTCATAATTATACATTTTAGCCCTCTATTATTTTTCTTAATTCAGATACATTTTTGAAGCTAATCCCTTTCTCTTTTTCTATTTTTTGAAGCTTTTGTAAGTATTCCGGTCTTAATTCAGGTTCTAAAATATTTCCTCCGCATTCAATAACAATTTTTGTAATGGCTTCACTTTTAGTCTTTAAGTTATATCTAGCTTTCACTATGTTCAATATTTGATTTGCTTCTTCAGAAATTTCAATCATCGCTTGTACCATTTGTATAACTTATATCTGATATAGATATGGTGTATATACCAAGTATATAAACTTTACTCTTTAACATCACACCCAGAAATACCAACTAAATCGCTTAACTCCTTATACCCATAATGTGTCTGTCCTCCAATTTTCCACGCAGGAACGCCTCCGGCAGGACATTCATCAACACTTCCACAGACTACCACATTTATGAGCTTAGAAGCATCTTTTCCAAGAAGCTCAAGCTGTTTATTGCATTCAGGGCATGTAGAAGAAGAATAAAAAACAGCTTCTTTATTTTTCAAACAAGTAGCCAAATTCATTTTCTCGCTCTCGCCGAAAACATACCCTGTCGTCTTAGAAAACCAATCGCTAAAATAATACAATCCAAACAAGACTAAAACAAGTACTCCAAATGTCAAAGCAGTCTTATAAAATTGTTCCATGTAAAACAGTCAAAACAATCAAAGCTAATATAAAAAGGTTTATAATGCTAAACAAATTAATAATAACATGGTATATGGATGGATAATAGGAATAATATTAGCATTTATAGTAATAATGTTCATCTATTACTATAACCGTTTAGTGAGCTTAAGCAATCAAATTGACAACTCACTGTCACAAATAGACGTTCAGTTAAAGAAACGTTCGGATTTAGTGCCTAACTTACTAGCATCAGTTAAAGGATACATGAAACATGAAAGAGGAGCAATTACCGAAGTCACTAACGCAAGAAAAGCGCTTTTAGGAGCTAAAACAATGGAAAGCAAAGTCAAAGCAGGCACTCAATTAGAATCTGCATTAAAGTCAATATTTGCATTAGCAGAAAACTATCCTCAATTAAGAGCAAGCGAGAATTTCTTACATCTTCAGCAAGAATTAACATCGATAGAAGAAAAAGTAGCCTACGCAAGACAGTTTTACAATGATGGAATCCTGTCATATAACAACGCATGCACAACATTCCCTGGAAAATTGTTTGCAAATATTTACAACAGACACGAAAAAGAATTCCTTAAAATTGCGCAGGCAGAAAGAGCCGTTCCAAAAGTTAGCTTCTAAAGACTTAAATACAGACACTTTGAAAGATTTATATGAAAAGATATTATCCTTTTAGAGTAGCAGATATGGAAGATGAAGAAAGGGGAGTCCCTTTTACAATAATCTCTGCAAATAGATTCAAAAGAGCCAGACAACCAGCAAGACATGATTGTCTTGAACTCTCGTTACAATCTAATGTAAAAACATTGCATCAAAAAGTCTTTGATTTTGTTTAGAGACTTTTGGATGCTCAAAGTGTTTATCAGACACACTTTGACATTATGAAATTTTTGGAGAAGAATTGCAAAACAAATTTATGGTAGATATGGAGATAACAATGGATCCAAGAGATTTAGTTGGAAGAAAAGTTTTAGGATATGAATCTGATGGCCGAGTAAAATGGATTTCTCCTATTAGTTTGCCAATAGAACTTTAATATTATTAACATTTAAATATCTCAGGCATCTAGTTAATTTGATGATAAAACACTTTTTCGCTTCAAGTATAATTGCTCTAATGATTCTATCAACCTTTGTCATGGCAGCAGGTTCATCAACAGGGAATGCTCAAAACAATAATGTAATTGCAAATGCTACTCCAAACTGTCAAATAGGTACGCCTGGTTGCCGAGATAGAAATGGGGTTCAGGTTAATGGAGTTTACAGAATGTGTGAATCGAAAATAACCCTTGCTGAGAGAATTAAGTGCCGTTTTGACAATAAAGATATTTTAAGACAAGGCAAAGATTATCTACTTAATGCAACAGAAGAAGCATGCAGAGGCCATGCAAACGCAACAATATCCGCATGTGAAAATCTATATAAAAATTCCGCTAAATGTTACAATCAAGCAGATGCAGTTGCTAAAAAAAGATGTTTCTTGAAAGAATCAGGAATAAATATTAACGCTCAAGGTACTTTTAGAGCCGCCCCAGATGAAACAAAAAGAAATTACGTCGTCTTATTACTTTACGAATTACAAGAAAAGATAGAAGCAAAACAAGAACAAGGCAAGATTACAACAGATCAAGCAACAAGTCTAGTCACAAAGATAGTAGAAATAAAGAAATTAATCTTATCAGGCGCAAAACGTTCAGATATAGTTCCAAAAATACAGGAATTTAAGAAAGAATTTAGAGAAGTAATGAATTCAAGTGAGGTATCCCAATGAAAATATTAATGTGGATTATAGTAGCAATAGTCATAGTCGGCGGTTTATTCTGGTTCTTCTCATCTCCAGAAACAGCAGATTCATCAAACAATACAGGAAGCGAAACCAATCAAGCCAATTCAGCAGACACATTATCAGAAAACGGGCGTGTAATAGACACAGACGACAAAGTCTTTGAAGAAATAGACGAAGCCCTATCAAGTCTAAGTTAAAGAGTCTATTCAAAGCCTTTATATAATTCCAAGTTTTTAAATAAAAATGCCAGAAAGACTATCTTTCCACGAAGAAATTCAAAAGAACAAACTAAAATCAATAGCCTTAATGCTAATTATGATTCTAATTCTCATAGGAATAGGCTATGTCGTTGCAATGTTCTTTGACCCATCATTCTTCTTCATAATAATGATATTCTCAATAATAATTTCATTGAGCTACACGCTAATAAGTTATTACAATGCTGACAAAATTGCGTTAGCATCAGTAAGCGCAAAACCTGCATCAAAAGCAGAACATAGAAACTTCATTTCAGCAGCAGAAAACATGGCTTTAGCTTCAGGACTTCCAGTTCCAAAGTTATATGTCATGCGCTCAAACCAAATAAACGCATTCGCATCAGGCAGAGACCCAAAACATGCAATAATATGTGTTACCGACGGAGCAATAGCAAAACTAAGCAGACAAGAACTAGAAGGAGTCATAGCCCACGAAATGTCTCACATAGCAAACTATGACATTAGGTTCATGACATTCACAGCGATAGTAATAGGAATGATTTCAATAATTGCAGAACTATTTTTAAGAAGCTTGTGGTTCTCCGGAGGAAATAATGACAGCCGTAGCAAAGGCAACGGAATTTTAATTATAGTTGGAATAGCATTGGCAATTCTAGCACCATTATTATCAACTCTAGTCTCGCTAGCAATATCAAGAAAGAGAGAATTCGCAGCAGATGCAACAGGCGTTAAATTAACTCGCTATCCAACAGGTCTGGCATCAGCATTAAAAAAAATAAAACATGAATCTTTAACGCAGGAAGACAAACACAGATTTCCAAAAGCAGTCGCTCCTTTATTCATCAGCGACCCATTTAAAAAGAAATTCACAAATTTATTCTCAACTCACCCTAATATAGATGACAGAATTTCTAAATTGGAAAGAATGTGAAGGTCGTAGTTTATGGAGACAATTCTGCGTCATATAAGGCATTATAGATTTTAATTAGTCATAAATTTGAGATCTTGTTTAAAGCACATTAGAGAAAGCAATAAAATTAGAAGTTCCTATTAATATTGCTCCAACTAAAACAAGAAGAAATAACTCAAATCTAGCTAATTTAGGCGATATTTTAATATTCTTCTTCTTTCTTCCAATTTTAAATAGAAAGTATTCTGGAATTAAAAATATAGATAATGCCATAGAACTAACTGTGCCTCCCTTAGTTATTTCTGCTTTCTCAAACACGAGTTGTTGAACTGCTCTGCCAGTTAGAAGACTTCCAGAATCACGCGAAGCACCGTCTTCAAACGAAGACAATGAGTTATTTTCAGAATCAATATGACAAGATTGAGATTCTGTTGGTTTAGGATTGTTTATTGAGTTACAATAAGGATTTGTTTTTTCGCACGACCTTGACTGAACTCCATCAACACATGCGCTAAATTCAGAACATCTCCACAATACTGAACAAGTTCCTTCTTGAGAAGAAGAATGTGATTGTACAGAAGAGGAAACAGATGGCATGATTACAGGGTTTGTAACTGTAATATTCCCAGCATATATCAGTAACGGCATTACACCAGATAAATCATCAAAACTTATCAATAACGTATAATTATCACTTTTTAGTCCTTGTGGAATTTGATAATTTATAGGTAAATCAGAATCAGAACTAATATAAAAAATTTGAGTATTAAATAGATTATCTGTTGAATTATATAAATTAATTTCTACACTAAGGGGAAGCGCATTGCTTGAGAATTTTATTAAGACGTTTTGCATAGATCCATTATTTTCTAAAGGAAATAAGGGGTCTGTTTCAAAGTCAGTAATTTCTAGAATTTGGTGGTAGAAATTATCAAAAATTTGTTCATCTTGAATAAATGGCGCAGATTTAACTAACTGAAAAGTTAAAACCAATAATATAAAAAATATAAAAAACTTATTTAGTTTTTTAATTTCACAATTAGTATAAACAGACATCAAGCCACCCATCTTTACATTCAACAACAACTTAAAAACCTTTTCATTGCATTTGCATAAAATGGAGAGATGCTAATATAGTAAACGCATTTAATTTTTGTATACTTTTATGCGTTTACTAGATAGCAGACGTATACGATTATTTAGTGCGTCTGCTATATAACATCAGAATATCAAAATTGGAGGGGATGTGACTATTTTATATTTGAATTGAAGTCTTCGTAAGTTATATAAACTAAATTCCATAGCAGAATATATGCGCAAAAGTATTCTAGTTGTATTAATTATTTTTGCCATTTTTGCAATGTTTTTTATTAGTGAGGCATATTTAAAGTCGGGTGGAGAAGACAACAAAATTAGAGATATTTCTGGAAAAT
>Ga0209542_10008715_pt1 | contig 18845 bp, 22 predicted proteins | sample RifCSPhighO2_01_FD_184028 | JGI IMG/M metagenome (GOLD analysis project Ga0209542, IMG submission 184028) | Soil microbial communities from Rifle, Colorado - Rifle CSP2_plank highO2_0.1 (SPAdes) (version 2) | ecosystem: Environmental > Terrestrial > Deep subsurface > Rock core/Sediment ...
TTATTACTATCGATGGCGACAAAGTAAAGGTTCGGGCCAAGGTCGCCATGATTCAAGGATACTCAGGTCACGCCGACCGTGATCAACTTGTTGGTCTAGTGGCTGGTGGTTGTGATAAAGCTAAGCAAGTGTTTGTGGCGATGGGGGAGGAGCGTTCATCTCTTTTCCTTACCCAGCGCTTGCGGGATTATCTCGGACTAAATGCTATTGCTCCAGAAGAGAATCAGGAGATACAGATCGACTTTTAAAAATGAACAAATGCCCGAAGGGCATATTGTGAATTTTGTCCTCAATTTGCTTTTTCCTTAAGCAAATTGCTAGGACTCGCAGCACAGCAGCTAAGTAAAATTAGTATATGCCTCCTGCCAAGCGACTTAAATCATCAGATAATTACTAAATAAAAAGACCGACACCCTGGGGTGTCGGTCTTTTTATGTAGTATTACTTTACTGACTCAACGAGTCGAGCAAAGGCTTCTGGTCGGTCCTTAGCTAGAGTAGCTAGTACCTTTCGGTCGATTTCAATATTCTTAGTCTTAAGCATATTGATGAAGCGACTGTACTTGAGGCCGAAAGCCATAAGGGCTGCATTGATTCGAATGGTCCAGAGACGACGGAAGTCGTTCTTCTTGTCCTTTCGGTGAGCAAAAGCGTAGAGTTGTGCGTGGTAGATCGCTTCGCGCGCTACTCGCTTCTTCTTTGACCGCTGTAGGCGGTAGCCCTTTACTTCGTCGAGGATGTTACGACGACGCTTTTGCGCCATCAATCCTCCTTTTACACGTGCCATATATTAGTGGTTATAGAAATGTTGCTGATAAAGGGTCTACGCACCTGTCTTTGGGAGAAAACGGCGAGTAATGCGCTTACTAAGAGTAAGGAGCTGAGTTCGCTTGCGGCGAAGTCGCTGTTGTCCTGTTTGGCGGGCATTAAAGTGGTTTTGACCAGCCTTACGAGCTACCAACTTCCCGTTCTTGGTAACCTTAATGCGCTTACTGAATGATTTATTTGTCTTCATAATTATTTACTGGCTGGAGCCAAAGTGCCGCAACTATAGCGTATTCGGCCATTCCTGTCAAAGCTTTTGGGAGTAACCCTCACACCTCCCAACTACGGCGTTATGGGCACCCATGATTTTCCTCCGTCGTACACCCAAGTACGCCTACAAAAAACCATTTGCCCATGCCTTGTATTTGGGCGGGTGTGAGGGTTACTTGTGGGCGATTAGATCATTCCTCCGGCAAGAAGATCGTCTAGATTCTTCTTCTTGTTCTTAGATTCAGTGGAAACTGGCGCCTTTTCTGGCTCTATTTCGGCTGTTTCTAGCTTTTTGGTAGGCATTTTGGCGGTATAGGTGCCTTTACTGCCTGGAATACGTTCAAGGGTGATAGTGAAGCCTTTTGGACTCTTTTTGATATCATCAGCAATCTTGTACTCAGTTGGAATGACGCGGAGGAACCGGTCAAGACGTTCCTTAAGGAAAGCTTCTTCCATGTACTTGTAACGACCCCAAAGGAAGAGGTCTACCTTTACGCGGTGACCTTCTTCAAGCCATTCAGCTGTTCGCCGAGCCTTAAGTTGTTGGTCGTGTTCGCCGGTACCGATCTTTACTTGAACACTCTTAGTCTCAGTAACGTGTGACTTGGCCTTCATTTCGCTTGCCTTGCGTCCTGCTTGGTAACGAAACTTACCGTAGTCCATGATTTTGGCTACCGGTGGCTTGGCTTTTGGTGAGATTTCAATCAAATCAAGGTTATGTGACTCTGCCGCCTTAAGGGCGTCTGCTAGTGAGAGGAGTCCGAGGTTTTCATTATCAGGTCCAACCACGCGTAATTCAGGCGCTTTAATAGCGTGGTTAATACGGGTCTTGATATTGCTTGAATATGATGAAGTGTTTTTTAACAGAAAGATTGGTCTTATTAAGTAATGCGTGCCCCGTGTAATGAGTGATGCCGCAGAACCACAGTTGTGGTTTCCAACGTTTGCAACTATTGGTAAGAGAAATTTATCACATTGACAGCTTTACGCAACTATATAACTGAGAATTATCACCACAACATGAAGTTTTGGAATGCTCGTACTGTTGAAAAGCGGCTGTTCCATACCTATAGATTTATAGTACCATCTGTTACAATAAAGTTCGTTATGCCAAAAGCTAGTACAGAAACAACTGACTCGGTAAAGCGCGCACCTCGCAAGCGAGCTGTTCGTCGAGTGGTTAGTAGTGACGACGCTCCAGTTCGTCGTACTCGTACTCGCGCTGCAGCTCCAAGAGTAGTTAAAGAAGAAGTGTCCACAGTACGCAAGGCCCCGGTGTATTTAAATGAATTAACTCCAAAGTCTTCTTCTCGTAAGTTTGTAGTGGCTCTCGTGGCGTTTGTTGTAGTTGTTGGTGCGGCTTCATGGATTGGTTTTTCCGATGCAGGAGTAATTGATGTCACGGCTCGTATCAACACTTCAAACCAGGACGCAGCTAATGTTGCAAATACCGAACAAGGTGGAACTGGTGAGACTGCTGCGGTCCCAGTTCAAAACACACCACCAGCGGCTATTTCTGGTATTCGTCCACGTACCGATGGAGGCGGACGTCCTGATCCGGTCCCAGTGCCAGAGACCGAAGTGGCTACTACTACGGCTACCAGCACAGAGGAGGGTACTACAACTGAATCAACCGAACAGTCTGATGAATCCAGTGCAATTGAGCCAGAAGAAGAGACAGTAACAGAAGCTGAAACTCCAGTCACTGCACAGTAACAGAGGATAAATAAAAAGAGCGGCCCGTACGGGCCGCTCTTTTGTCTATTTAACTTTCTCTACACAGCTCGCGCACCGACACCCGTCTTTTTTAATGAGGTCATTGAAGTACATTTTGCCGTAGTTGTAGGTTAGTTCTTCACTAGGGGCGATAGCACGCTTGGCGTAGATAAAGATATGCTCTTCGTTTTCATCTAGTTCTGGATAACAGTTTGGCTTGCAGGAATGATTGAGGTAGCGGGCTTTATTTTCGCGACCCTTGCCGTCTATAGTCCAATTATCATTCAATTCAAACAGATACTTTCCGCCACGTCGGTTGGCTTCTTCTTCAGTAATTTTTTCACCTGTGTATTCGATGACGAGTTCACCTTTTTTGAATGCTTCCGTTGCAAACAGTCCGAGACCGGCCGAAGATTTTTTGACTGCTATTTTTTTCATTGCCCTAGTATAACGAATTAAGTATTCTTTTGAACAGTCAGCTGAGGGAAAGTCTCATTAATTTTGCTATCATAAGCAATATATGAATCAAGTTCTTGAAAAGTTCATTCGAGCTGCAGATTATTTGTCTGCTGTCCAAATTTATTTGCGTGGTAATTATTTATTAAACGAGCCGCTAAAGCGCGAGCATATCAAGCCGCGTCTACTTGGGCACTGGGGCACTTGCCCGGGTGTTAACTTCACCTACGCTCACCTCAACCGCGCCATTATCGAACATGACCTCGATATGATGTTTGTGCTTGGGCCTGGTCACGGTTTCCCAGCCATTCAGTCAAACTTATTTTTGGAAGGAACACTCTCGAAATACTACAAGAACATTTCTCGTGACAAAGAAGGTATTGCTGATATGGCTAGACTATTTAGTTGGCCGTATGGTTTTCCAAGTCACAGTAACCCAGAAGCACCAGGGGTTATTCTCGAAGGTGGGGAACTAGGGTACGCGCTCGCTACCTCATATGGAGCTATCTTGGATAATCCAAATTTAATTGTATCTTGCATAATTGGTGACGGTGAGGCTGAGACAGGGCCTACCGCCACCGCTTGGCACTTAAGTAAACTCATTGACCCGGGTCGTAATGGAGCGGTCTTGCCAATCTTGCACCTCAATGGCTACAAGATTTCTGGACCAACCTTCTATGGACGAATGCGTAATGATGAACTCCAGTCACTCTTCTGGGGTTATGGATACGACCCAATCTTTGTTGATGCCTATGAAGGAGAGGATGTGCATGACCAAATGCGAGCGGCACTCGATAAGGCAGTTAATGACATTCGCTTCACCCAGCACTGTGCCAGAGAAATGACTCTCAAGGACAACCCACGTTGGCCAATGATTATTTTGCGCTCTCCAAAAGGTTGGCATAGTATCAAGCAAATTCGTGAGAAGAGAATTGAGGACAATCACTATTCACACCAGGTGATTGCTGAAGGTGCAGCGCATAACGATGAAGAGTTTCGTCTCTTGGAAGAATGGTTGCGCTCATATCGTTTTGAAGAATTATTTGATGGTGAGAAATTCGACGCTGATATTGAGTCTTTGGTCCCGCGACCAGATAGACGAATGGGAGATAACCCACGGGCACATGGCGGTTCTACTTACCGTGCCCTTAATTTGCCTGATCTAAATAACTACAGCACCACTACTACTTGTAACTTAGACGACCCTATCTGTGGTGAGGTCAGTAGTATGGAAAAAATTGGTGAGTACCTCCGCGACATCATGAAGATGAATGAAGGGGAGAGAAACATTCGTCTCTTCTCACCAGACGAGACTTACTCAAACAAACTGCAGGCCGTATTTGAATACACCAAGCGTACATTTGTGTGGCCACACAAGGAATGGGACAAAGACCTGGCTTGGGATGGGCGAGTGATGGAGATGCTTTCAGAGCATAGTCTCCAAGGTATGATTCAAGGTTATGTCCTAACTGGCCGTCATGGGGTGTTCGTCTCGTACGAAGCCTTCGTGCAGATTGTGGCTAGTATGGCTGATCAGTACGCCAAGTTTTTGAAGGTGGCTCGTTCTGTACCGTGGCGTGGAGTAATCCCATCTCTGAACTACATCTTGACCTCAACTGGTTGGCGCCAAGAACACAATGGTTTCTCTCACCAGAACCCAGGCTTTATTGATGGAGTACTCCAACGCCAAGGCTGTTTCACTAACGTTTATTTCCCAGCTGATGCCAACATTGCGCTCGCTACCTTCCATAAGATGATGAGCTCTACTCGAGAAATAAACGTGATGGTGTGTGAGAAGCGTCCATTGCCAATCTGGCGCAGCCTTGAGGAAGCCAAGATTGATGTTCGTGATGGACTCTCAATTTGGAACTTCGCTAGTGATGAAGATCCTCACGTTGTTGTGGCTTCAGCCGGAGACTATCCAACTCAAGAAGCATTGGCGGCTATTAGTATTATCAGACAAGAGCTGCCTGAGTTGCGTGTTCGTTTTGTGAACATTACATCACTCTCAGCGCTTGGAATGGGTAACTCGGAGTGTCGTGTCTTGGCCCATAATTTTTCTGAGTACTTTACTGAAGATAAACCAATTATCGTCAACTTCCATGGCTACCCACAAACCATGAAGCAGGTACTCTTTGACTATGGCTGTGATTCAGACCGGGTCAGTATTCATGGCTATGAAGAAGTTGGTTCAACTACTACTGCCTTTGACATGATGGTCCGCAACCACGTCGACCGTTACCACCTCGCTATGCAGGCCTTTGCCTTTGCCGAAAAAACCGGCGTGATAGACGAAGATACTCTTTTGCGCCTTACTTCATTACTTCAAGAGAAGTTGGATAAGCACTATGAATACATCATGGAGAATGGAGATGATCCAATTGAAATTACTAACTGGGTATGGCATTCACGTTAGTCATTAATCCAGGCAGTTCCTCCAAAAAGTTTGCGCTTTTTTCTTCGCGCACTTTATTGTTGGAAGCGTATGTTGAGCGCTTAGCTGACGGTTATGAGATGTGTACTACTATTGGTGGGGAACAACAGAAATGTGACCTACTCAATCGTGATCAATATAACGGTAGTCTCGGGCAGTTTCTTGATGGTGCTATTAAGCGTGGGTTATTGGTTAGTTATGACGATGTAGACAAAGTCGCACTTCGTGTAGTTGCTCCCGGAACCTATTTCCAACAGCATCGCCTAATTAATGATGAATACATGAGCAAGCTTGAAGATTTGGCCAAAGTGGCACCCCTTCATGTGCCGCACTTGCTTCAAGAAATATTAACTACCAAGCAGATTTTGCCGCAGGCTAAGTTGGTTGGGGTTTCTGATAGCGCCTTCCATGCCAGCATGCCAGAGATAACCAAGCGTTATTCCATTCCAGAATCTGATGCCAAGCAGTTTGATATTTATCACTTTGGCTACCACGGATTATCGGTGGCTTCCGTACTGGCCCGGGCCGATATGGTAGCTAGGGAACCACTGCGAAAAGTCATTGTGTGCCATATCGGTAGTGGAGTGAGTATTACCGCTGTGAAGAATGGTAAGAGTGTTGATACTACGATGGGCTATGCACCCGGCAGTGGGTTACTGATGGGTACTCGAGCTGGAGACCTACCGACTGGAGCCTTGTTGTCTCTCATGCAGCAAAAGAATCTTAAGCCCGCTGATGCGCTTGTGTACCTCCAAACCAACAGTGGTCTCAAAGGTCTCTCTGGTGAGTCTGATCTGAGAATTTTGTTAGAGCGCCGCGCTCAAGGGCACACCAAGGCTGTTGCTGCTATCGACACATTTATCTATCAGCTCCAAAAAGCTATTGGTGGCTATATAGCTACTCTCGGCGGAGTTGAGGCTATCATTCTCACTGCCACCGCTAGTCAGCGAAGTCCACAGTTACGTCAACTATTAATTGAGCCATTGGCCCCACTAGGAATTATTTTGGATAAAGAAAAAAATGACGTTGCCATCAATAAAGAAGCAGTCATTAGTACACAAGGGTCTCCGATAAAAGTTTTGGTAATCAAAACCTGCGAAGCTGAAGAGATTCTCAAAAACAGTGAGTTATTTCGCTAATTTTTTGCCACTGCATCTGGTATAGTGATAGGTAACACGTTCCTTCTGGTTATTTTATGTCTTGGTTTGAAGAAAATAAACAAATTCTCATCGCACTCATTCACGGAGTAATAGTTTTTGCTTTGCTTTTTATTGGATTGGTTGTCTTTACCATCCAGTACGACTTTACCGACGTAAATATGGAGGTTCTCGCTTTTATTTTGGCTACTGCTTGTATTGTATTTTTTGCCAAAAGCGTCTACGAGATTCATGCTGGAGCCACCCGCGAAAAGAAACTAGCCGAAGAAATGGCCGAGAAGTACATCAAATCTTCTGAGCAGCTTTTTCTAGAGGTATACAACAATAGTCCGGTGGCTTACCTTATCGTTGGTAAATTAGGAGACATCATTTCTGCCAACACCGCTGCTGCCAGGTTGTTTGGTATTTCAGCAGACAAGCTTGTTAAGCGAGATCTCTTCACTCTTATGAATGCTGGCGGGGAAGAGCACCAGTCTATTCTTAAGCAAAAGTTTCAAACCGGAATTGTGGTCTCAGACGAAGAAGTTAAAGTAGCTCGCGCTACTTCATTCTCTTGGACCAAAGTTTCAATCTTTCAGTTCTCCAATGCTGACGGCAAGCGCCTCAGCTTGGTTACACTAGTAGACGTAACCAAACAAAAAGAAGTTGAGATTGCTAAATCAGAATTCGTTTCTCTAGCCTCACACCAACTTCGCACTCCTATTTCTGGTATGCGCTGGAGTGCAGAACTACTCCTGATGGATGGTGTTGAGTCTCTCACTAAGCAACAAAAGCGTTACATCGATAGATTGCTCTCAAGTATCCAGCGTATGAGTTCGCTCGTGGATGACTTTTTGCAGGTGTCTCGTTTTGAGCTCGGTACTCGTATTCTCAAGGAGGAGACAGTAGAGCTCAAAGAATTATTTAATGACATCATTGCTGAGCAAGATGCCAAAGTTTCTCTCAATCGTCTCAAAATCCAAAAGGAATACGATCCAAGTGTGGCCAAGATTCAAAGTGATATGGCACTTTTACGTATGGTGGTCACCAACCTCTACACCAACGCCGTAAAGTATTCTCGTGTCGGGGGAGAGATTTCAGTTGGGTATTTAAGACAAGGTGGTGACTTAGTCATTACTGTTAAAGACAGTGGCATGGGTATTCCAGTGGCTGAACAACAGCGCGTATTTTCAAAAATCTTCCGTGCTAGTAACGCTATCAAAGAAGTACCAGATGGTACTGGTCTTGGTTTATATATTGTACAAAAAGCCGTCCAAACACTTGAAGGACGGGTCAGTTTTGTTTCTACCGAAAACGTGGGCACTACCTTTACAGTAGTAATCCCAATCTAAAGTTTATTTAGGGAGGAGTTCACCTTCAATGCGGGCCGCGAGGTTTTCGATACCCCAGTGTGACTTATGTAGGATGTCATCAGTTGGTAGATCAAGGTCACCAGGCACCACATCTGAAGTGTCAGAAGCGGTTAGTACAAGTACACGTGCGGTTTTACCCCATTCATCCTTACGGAGCTTACGTAGTACTTCATAGCCATCAACGTCAGGTAGCTTAAGATCAAGCAGGATTAGATCAGGCTTTTCTTGAGGAGCGATTTTTAGACCAGCGAGGCCGGTTGAAACCTTGATTGCGTTATAGCCTTTAAATATGAGCATGTCTTCAAGTGAGTCCGCCAAGTCAGCAGAGTCCTCAATTATCAGAATCTTTTTTTGTGACATATGCGAGTATTGTAGCTTATTTAAGGCCGTCAGAGTAGTGGTTATGCGGTAATTGAAAGGCCCCATCTATGATGGGGCCTTTGGCCGGGTCGTTTTCGGCAGCCTATGCTCCGATTTTCTCCCTGATCTTTTTTGAGAGGTAATTCAAGTCAAAAGGCTTGAGCACACCCGCCTCGACCTTTGCCAGATTGGCAGTTTGGGCAGCAATCTCTGCCTTTATTTCGGCCATACGGATGTGGAATACCAGTTGTGTCCTGGCTTGCATCAGGGTAGTGCGCAGGTCGTGTTCAATCACTTGCGGCAGCAACATATCCAGCACCGACAGTATGGTGGTGGGTGGCAAATCGGGCTCTCTGCCTTTGCCAAATGCCCAAACAGCTTCAGCGACCGACAGGAAGACCTTTTTTTCTTCAGGTTTCAGCATGACTTTCTCCTTTGGGATGAGGTGAAAAACGTGTGCCGGGAGGGAACAATAGCAAACTGTAGTATGCAGAGCTTAAGTAGTTTTTGCAAGTATCTGTTAATTGGTACGAGCTTGGAGGAGGATGCTGAGGTCGGCGGTGTTTACCTTGCCGTCGTCGTTAAAATCACCTTCAAGGTTATGGGTTGGGAGAAGCAGTAAGAAGAGACTGATGTCTGTAAGGTTGACCAAGCCATCGCTGTTTATGTCTGGAGTTGGTAGTTTGCTTAAGACCAACACATCAGCCACAGATTTGGTTTCGTGCACGATGCTCTCGGTCGGAGTGGTGGTTGGCGTTTCATTAGCTGCCACGATAAAGAGCGTATCAACATAATCTTTTAGAGGAGCTTCGGTACCAAACCCATCATGCATAAGAACCTGGGTATCTCCTAGGATTAGGTTGCCGTCACCGGCTGTGTGCGCTTTGAAGGTAATAGTGAGTAAGGTCTCAGTACCGGTAAACCCGCCTGGTCTTGTAGTTCCGCCAGCAAACCCAATGGTCCCAGCCCCATTCTCGTACCACGGAGTTTCTGCCCATAGGTCCGCTAGTGAGGTGTTGTAGTCGATACTTTCAACCGCCAGCACTGCTTCATTAAATCGTACTGTCCCTTTAAAGGCATTTACTGGAATTTCTGAAGTGGTCAGAATCTTTACTGTAAAAGTATCATCAGGCTTACTCACAAATGTACTAGGGGTGAGCATGATGGCGGTGTTGGTATCGTCTACAGGTAGCAGGTACATACCTGTCACTGCAAGGAGTCCCAAAATAACACTAGCTACGAGCGCTGGTGGGACAATCATTCCTTTTCGTAATGATATTTTCATATCTATATAGTATGACATAGCTAAAAAAGAAAACACCCTCACAAAGGAGGGTGTGGAACAGGACTGGCTTACGCTTCGGCGCGCGCGTCACCAGGGAAGTTTTCCGGGTGCTTTTCGGTGGCCGGCTTCGCGTAGAACTTTTCGGTCTGCTTGTAGCTAACGCCTTGGAGCACCGGACGTCCCTTGAGGAGCGCTTCACGGTCGACCACTGTCGTCACCCGCAGGTACTCCGTGAGACCGAGATCCTTCAGGTTCGCCACGAGGCCTTCAGCACTGGCTTTGGCGATGGTGACCTTGGCGGGCGTGGTGCGCCAGCCAAACTCACCGCCCGGCAGGACGACGCTCTTTTTGTTGTCGACGAGCAAGACCTTGCGGTTCTTGGTCGCGTAGGCCATGAGTGCTTTGGCTGTTGCAGCGTGAGCTGCTTCAACTGGTCCAGCGATCATGTTGGCTGCATCTTTGGCGCCAGCGATGGCAGCTTCGAGCGTGAGGGCAGTGGCTGCAAGCTCACGCTCGTAGTCGCCCAGCTTCATCAGAAGCACATTGGCTTCGGCCAGAGTTTGCGGCACGATGACCACAGGCAGGGAAGTGACTTTACGGGCGTTCATGATTTCTCCTTGAAAAGAACGGGGCGGAAGAACAAAACTATCTGAGAATGAGTTTGCCAGAGATTCTGGTATTTGTTATAGTGTCGTCGAATCTCGACAAATAATTAAAACACCATGGATACTATTTTAAATATGCTTTCAGTGCTCGGACTGCCAGAGCGGTCACAATCTGTCTACGTAGATCTACTTTCCCATGGCCCTTCAGCCGCTCGTACTATCGCGCTTCGCCTAGGTATTCCGCGTTCATCTCTCTACGACCACATCAAGCCACTTCTCGATTTGGCGCTGGTGTCTGAGCTTGAAACCGGCACCAAGGCTGTCTTTGCTGTCCATGACATCAGTGACCTCGATAGGCTGGTGGCTAAGCAAGAACAGTCCCTGGCCTTATTGCGTTCCGAGTTCACCAAGGCCAAAGCTAGCTTGGCTGAAGCTCATACCTCACACGCTGAGCCTAGAATTAAATTTGTCGAAGGCAAAGCTGGTGTAGCCGCGCTCCTCTTGGAGATGCTCTGGGACACCAAGAGTGAGATAAAGACTGTCTGGCCATACGAAGCGATGCTAGAGGTCCTGACACCAGAAGACCTCGAACTATTTAATCGTAAACGCATCCGCCAAAACATTTCACTGAAGACCATCTGGACCGGACCAAAACCCGGCAAGCAACATCTCTGGCGCGGCGGGGACTTCAAGGTAGAACGCAAAAGTGCTCCCGCCAAATACACAGCAGATATGGCGTACAACATCTATGGTGACAAAGTCTCATTCTTTAGTTCCGTTGGGGAACAGTACGGCTTTGTGGTCCATAGTCGAGACTTCGCTGCGCTTATGACTGCCCAATTCTCCGCACTGTGGGAAGTCTCCAAAGAGGGGAAGTAGCTTTTGACACAACACATAAAGTGTGACATTGTACTCTTCGGTATTTTCTTTCTGTGGCACCTACCTAAAAGGCGCCTTTCAATAACATGTTCATTTTGAGGAGTTCTTGTCATGAATTATGTTCAAATCCTGACCACGGCCACTGTCTCTGGTGTGGTCTCTGCTTTGACTGTGGTCTTCGTCGTTGCTCGGCTGTCGAGCATTGACCTGTCCCAAGAAAAAGGGGTCGACGAGATCCTGCTTGTGGAGAAGCTCAAGCCGGACAATCGCGTCCTTCCCGAACAGTGTCGTCTGTCCAAACGTCTTGCCAGTCCAGGCGTGTGAATCAGCAACAGCTGGCCATCAAACAAAAAGCCCGCATTCGTGCGCGGCTTTTTTCTTTTTCATATCTAATCAAAAGAGTGGTGCACGTCTTCAAAGTTAGTGATGCGACCTTTAGCGTCGACAATAATCCCTTCTCGCTTATAGAGGGCGCGTCGCTTCTTCTCATGTTCGGGAGTGAGCCATACCTTTCCGCCAGCATAGACGATGCGGTGCCAAGGGATGGCGCGTTGGTTTGGGGCTTTGCCAAGGATGCTAGAGATGCTGCGTGACGCCATAGCTCCGCCACCAGCAGCGCGGGCTAAGTCGCCGTAGGTTACCACCGTGCCTTCAGGTATAGAGAGTGCTAGCTCGTAGACAATAAGAGAGAAAGGGGACATGAGAGAAGTATACGGTAGCAATTAAAAATGAAAAGACACACCACTAAATGATAAGTGATATAATTGCCCTATGACAAAAGCACAGCGAACAGTTGCTCTGGGCGCATTAAGTGGAATTGTATCCATGCTTTTAGGGGTATATCTTCTGTCTTTGATAATACCCGTTCCAGAATTTGCCGATTCGCTTGCTTCACGAATTGCCTATGGACTCCAAGCTAATGTCTTGGCGCTCGTGCCACTTTTGATAATGATTATCACCGTTGGGAATGAGCGATTTTTAAGTGAAGCTATTGACCCAACCCGTCACGTCGAAAGCTCACGAATGGAGGTTGATGGCCGGGTGGTTGAGAACACACTGCAACAGCAAGTACTTTTTTTCATCGCGTCACTCGCCCTTTCTACCGTTATACCTTTTGCATATCTCAATGTCCTCTACGCTTCTGCAATTGTATATGTCCTAGCTAGAGTTGTCTTTTGGAAAGGGTATCGAATTCACCCACTCTTTCGAGCTCCAGGCATGGCCGCAACCGGCTATCTAAACCTTGGACTCATCCTCACCTCGTTGTATTTTATTTTCCTCTAAATTATTATCTTAATAATTTTATTTGTATGGCAGAATTAAAAACTCAAAAGAGCAAAGCTAGTGTCACTGCGTATTTAGATAACTTGAGTGATCCTGAGCAAAAGAAAGACGCCAAGATTCTCCTTAAGATGATGTGGGAAGCTACTGGTGAAAAGCCAGTACTGTGGGGTGACGCTATTGTGGGCTTTGGTGAGTATCATTATGAGTCCAAGCGGAGTGCCCAAAAAGGGGACTGGATGCTAACGGCTTTTTCGCCACGTAAACAAAACCTAGTGGTGTACATCATGCCTGGGGTAAAAAACTATCCCGCTCTCACAAGCAAACTTGGCAAGTACAAAACCGGCGTATCATGTCTATACATCAAGCGCCTATCTGATGTTGATACGGTAGTACTCCAAAAACTCATTACCAAAGCGTATCTAGATATGAAGAAGCAGTACTCCAAGCAAGGTTAGCTTGTAGTTTACTAAAAACCCCGAACTAGTTCGGGGTTTTTTAATAAAAAGTGGACAAAAACCCATCCTGTAACCAGATTTTAAAAAAAATTGATTTTTTTATTAGATTTGGAGCGTACCATGTCTTGCATGAAAACAAATATAACTCGCTACCTACTCGTAGCCACCTTTGTTACTTTTAGTTGTTTAAGTTTAGTCACCACCACATCAGCACAAACTCAGCCGTGTGGGAATATTGTTGGCCCTGAAGCATTTTTTAATATAGGTGGAAGTTATGACAATATCGTAACGGAGCCAATAGTTGACTGCAATGATCCTTTTAATGTAACAATCGATCCGCCCTCACCGTATACGTTAGACATTGATGGGGTAGAGATTCAAAATGGAGAAACATACATTAAAAATGAACCCATCCAGAGAATTGATGTTTTGGGACGGATACCAGACACCTATGTTGAAAGGTTCCTATTTAAGCATGAGGAAAATGATTATGTGTTTATAGATGAGTCAGTACCAGAACCGACCCAAGACGAGTATCGTGCCTTTGCTGCTACCTACTTTGAGACTGAGGCAGAAGCAGAACAATACTTAACTATTTTATTTGCAGAACAAGAGACGGGCGATATAGACCAGTACATCTTTGATGAAGAATATGAATATTTGATAGATGCCAATACTGGGGAATCAATTTATGACCGGTACTACAACTTTCAGTCTGCGGCCAATAATTACTTATATGGACGCGTTCCTGCTTATGCGTCAGGCACGTATACAATGGTTATGAGAGAGTCGCTACTCATGGTGGTATACAACTCACTCTGGCAAGATATTCGTGAGTTTTTCATAAAAACTGCCCACGCCCAGTACAATATAGAGCCAAACTATTACACAATTACGTTTACTATAGCCGACCCTACTCCTGAACCAGTCGGAGCTTCAAGTGTGCTGTTCATACCCGGTATCATGGGCTCAAGACTATACGAGGAAGAGGTGGCGTGCGAAGAAGACTTGGGTGAAAACGAACGATGGTTTTCAAAAGAGGAATGTGATCAGTTGCGACTCAAAACCGACGTTGTCGGCACCAGTGTTAATGATATATATGCCAAGTCCGGAAGGGTAGGTGTGTTAGATGATGTTTATTTGATTTCTAATATCTACGATTCCTTCTTGGATTCATTGCAAGAGTGGGAGGATGAGGAACTTATTAATGAGTCTGCCGTATTTCCGTACGACTGGCGCTTGGGGCTGGATAGTGTTGTTAAGTCACAATTAGACTTATCCAGTGGTCGTCTTACTGCTAGCGTCGGCACTATGGAAGAAGGTTACTTATATAACCTCATAAGTGATTTAGCGGAAGACTCAGATAATGGCAAGGTAACTATCGTCACTCATTCAAACGGTGGCTTAGTCGCAAAACACTTTTTAGATGCCTTAGATAAAGCAGATGACCCGTTACTTGATAAGATTGAGAATTTGATTTTGATAGCTGTGCCACAAGATGGAACTCCAGACTCTGTCATTGGTATTTTGCATGGCACTGAACTAGATTATGTAATGCCACAAGAAATATCTCGGCAGTTGGTTAATACCATGAGTTTTTCGCATCATTTACTCCCGGGACTAAGGTATTTTGATGTAGTTGATACACCAATCATTACTTTTGAATCAGGAGCGGCTACTGATGACTGGCGCTCAACTTGGGGAGCAGAAATTACGTCACGCGACGGACTACATAACTTCTTGGATAAAGATAGTGGTCGTACCAAGCCAACAGTTGGTGATTTAAAAACACCAGAGATAGTTGATGGAATATTACTTAACTATGCCCGTACAGAGGAAGTTATCCAAGGTAACTGGACTCCACCTGAGACACTCAGAGTGGTGCAGATTGCTGGTACTGGTCTAGAGACACCGTCTGGACTCACGTATTTCACTGACAGAACTTGTGTCAAACGTTTTCTATTTTTCTGCACCGAGCGTACAAACAAAATTAGTTACCGAGTGAACATGATAATAGATGGAGATGAAACCGTGGTAGTGCCTAGTGCGATGGCTCTTAGTGGGGAGGTTGAAATGTTGTGGCTTAATTTATTAAATTACAACAACGATGTGATTTTTAATCGTAGACATAAAGATGTTTTTGAAGTACCAGAGATTAGCAAGGTGGTAAAAGATATTGTAACAAGTGTAGATACAGCAAGTTATGAATACGTTACAACAGAAAGACCAAATATTGATTCAGATATCCCAAAGCTAGCTTTTCAATTACACTCACCGTTGGATCTATCTCTCTCCACAGCTGACGGAATCATAAGTAGTTCATCAATGACAATTAATGGCGGCACGTATCGTCGTTACGGTGATTTACAATACATTTCTGTGCCTCGTACTGATGAAAGAATCACATTACTTCTTCGGGGTAAAGAGTATGGCTCCTTCACCCTTGATGTTGAAGAGAGTGATGATGGTGGTCTGGTATCGCGACAGACTTATTCAGGTATTCCGACGGCAACAAGTACTCTTGTAGAATTAACAATTGAGGGTAATTCAGAAATTAGTAATTTACCACTTGAGATTGATTATGATGGTGATGGGGAAGTCGATGTACAATATACAACAGAAGGTGTTGTATTAGAGGAAGCCACATATGACGATTTAATCGAATCTATTAAGTCATTGAATGCTAAGACAGCATTCAAGCGAGTCCTTCTTAATGCAGCAAAGACCGCTGAAAAATTTTACGAAAAGTCTTTGATTAACAAAAAATACAAAAAGATTGAAGTGGTCACACTTGAGGTGTTAAAAAAACAACTTCTTGTATATAGAAAGGTAAAAATAATCACCAAGGAAGAGAGTGAACAGATTGTAGAAATTATTGATAGACTAATAAATAAATAAACGATTATGCACTTAAAACAATATATACTTTTAGGATCGACAGTAGGTACACTTATAGCTTATGTACTATTTAACACCAAAGATTTTGGTGTATGTAATATTTATTGCGGTTCTGGGATAGATACTTATCAAACAACCTTTTTGGCCTTTCCGCTAATACTTATTTTTTCACTAATTACTTATATATTGCCAGCACAATCTTTCGTTTATTGGTGGAAATTTGCCAAAGTGGCCATTCCTGCAATGTTGGTAGTATCTTTAATTATTGCACAAGGTTTTCACCATAGTCCTGGCGGATGGTTTAACATGAACGACGAAGTTGATATCGTGATGATGACAATTGTCTTCTTGGTTTTCTTCATTGGCTCAGTCGCTCAAATCATACGTGGATATAGACGTAAATAAGCTAGCTTTAATTGCTGCAAAGGGCACTCTGAGCTGTTTGCAAATTTGTCATGAAATCATTCTTCAATAATCACTACAAAATAATAATCCTTGCGTTACTCGCACTCATTGTCACAGGATTTATTATGGTTGATTACATATACAAATCTCATTACACAGAAGATGTTATTTATGCGCAGGCCGAGCAACCGGTGATTCCAACAGAAGGGAGTGTTGATGTTGAAGAGATGGCTATCCCTGAACAGGAAGAGACGGATTTGGTAATTGAACAAACAGAGCCCGTTGATACTGTGGACAGTGAAACATACACTAATCCTGAACCTATTCAAAAATTGGAAACCAAGGAGACTACACTCACTCCATCCGAACTAACTGCAGAATTAACAAGAGTTTATTATCAGGCAGTAGAAGAACATAGCAGCGGTCAACTTAGTGCTGAGACAAAAGATTATTTAAATAAGTTAACTGAAGATCTAAAACAACTATCAGAGGCTGATTTGGCGTCCATTATATATTATGGCGAATTGTCGGCGGAGGTGTTTGATGTGGCAAATATTATGTTGAATCCTAAATCCTTTTTACCATTTCAGAACTTTGTAAACTCACCTCTTGCTGAGGTGGGGGAACCATCAAAAAGTAGTACACCGTACACGGTAGAGATTGGAGTTAATTTTAGGAGTTCTAACTATGACTCGTTTGATACGTATATGTATAGTCAGCAAGGCAATTTCACCGGCGCGTTCCCTGTGTCACCTGATAAAGACTACTTCGAGTATTTTCTTGAGGAGATCCGTGGTGTTGATATCTCGATTTCTTCCCGCGATATTAGTTTTTTGGTTACAGATATACGGGAGCCAGTCACCTTCTTTTTTAGAGGTAATAGCACCGGGGCTACAACTATCGAACTATCTGGCGTAAATGATTCTAAGAACATAACTTCATTATTTTTTCCGTTCTCATCATCTACAAGAGCCTCAGTTACCCTACATAGAGAAAATGACATTACAACTGTCGGGCGATGGAACTTCGATTTTGATGGAGACACTGTGACAGATCTTAGTATTGGTAATGGAAAAGAATTTACTCACGAACAGTATGAGTTAATTTTTGATATTTTAGAGCAAGATACTAAGTTGTCTGATTCAGATCAGGCAATAATGAAAGATTTTAGAAAAACATTTTTAGAATTCATTAAAAAGGGGAATTAAGTAAGGTAGTGATTTAGTGGAACAAAGGCCTGGCCTTTGTTCCTGCTGAAATATATCTCAACTGGCACGGCTGTATCTATAGGTACCCGGCCAGTTTTTTAGTGTTTTAGGGCACTAAAAGTCTCAAAACAGCCAGCCTTTAACTAATATAAATTATATGAACAATAACGTACTTGTTGCCGTAATCGCAGTAATTATCATCGTAATCGGGTTCTTCATTTATGGCGCCATGAATGATGATGCTGATACTGTGCCAGTAACTGCAACCTCATCAAACTCATCAACTGCTTCTTCAAGCGCTACTAGTGCCGAGATAGAGGCACAATTAGAACGAGAGGCGATTATTCGAGCCGAAGAGGCTGAGGCAAAGAAAGTAGCTTTTACTATTGATGTGACCAAGCTTCCAGAAGCCCAACAAGCATCCCTAAAGCTAATGGGAATGAATGATACTTCAATTGAAATCACTAACGCCATGCTTACCTGTGCCCGAGTAGACATGAGTGAAACTCGAGTGAAAGAGATTGAAGATGGCGCTAGTGTCACCGCCAGCGAAGGTGTGAAGTTGGTTAGTTGTTATAACGCCAACTAAATATACGCAGCGGATTGAGGAGCCTCGAATGAACTTCGAGGCTTTTCTTTATATAAGAATTTAGGGTAGGGAACCTCCGATACCACCAAGGTACCTTGCAATGCATAGTACCGTGTGCTAAGGTATAGGTATGAGTGAAGAAAAACAAGAATACAACGTCGAGAATGCCAAATCGCAAATGCGAAAAGGTTTTCTTGAATTCCCAGTCCTATTAATAATTGGAGCTAAGCCGACCTACGCGCCGGACATTCTCAAGCAACTCAAGAACGCCAACCTGCTCGTAGTGGAAGGTACTCTCTACCCACTCCTCTCCAGGCTGAAGCGTTCCGGTCTGGTCGGGTACGAGTGGCTAGAAAGCCAGAGCGGTCCACCACGCAAGATGTACACCATCACCAAAGAAGGGAAAGCAGTATTAGAACAACTAGAAACATCATGGAGGTCACTCGACTCTTCAGTAAACACACTAATCAATCATTATGAAAAAAGTAATTAACATCACGCTGGGCAGCATCGTCTTTGCCATCGACGAAGACGCTTATGGCGTTCTGGCTTCTTATCTAGAACAGATTAAAAGTAATCTAAAGAATGGCGACGATACCAAGGAAATTATCGACGACGTTGAGATTGCGATTGCTGAGAAGTTCATTGCTCGCAAGCGAAGTGAAAAAATGGCTGTGACCGTTCTTGATGTTGAGGCAGTAATTAGTGAGATGGGAAGTCCGGTTGAG
>Ga0209542_10008717_pt1 | contig 18842 bp, 15 predicted proteins | sample RifCSPhighO2_01_FD_184028 | JGI IMG/M metagenome (GOLD analysis project Ga0209542, IMG submission 184028) | Soil microbial communities from Rifle, Colorado - Rifle CSP2_plank highO2_0.1 (SPAdes) (version 2) | ecosystem: Environmental > Terrestrial > Deep subsurface > Rock core/Sediment ...
TCCATATAGTGGCTATTGCGGAGATAATGTCTGCAGTTCAAACGAAACACCATCTAGTTGTTCTTCAGATTGTGGAGGAGGAACAACCTATACACCCTATCCAACCTCTACCTACACTTACACTCCACCGCCAACATGTTCATCAACTCAGTATTGGAACGGTTCTGCTTGCGTAGATAATTCTTCAACCACTTATACCCCTTATCCAACAACAGAATACACACCTCCGCCGTCAACTTACTCTCCACCACCTGCATATAGTGAGACACCATCACCGACTTATTCTGAATCTCCACCACCAACATCAAGCTTAAATAATGGTTATATGCTTGTTCATTGTCAGCAGTTAGGTAGAACATGGAATGGTAAAATTTGTCAGGCAAATGGGTTATTTGCAAGATTCTATGAAGGAAGCGGTTTGGCTAATGCTCTGAGGTTATTCTATGTGATTCCATAGAGGTAATAAAAGTAAACTAAAATCCGTCATAAGGCGGATTTTAGTTTACTTTTAATTTTCTGAATTATTAAAAACATCAAAGGATGATTTCTATTTCTTTTACCATTTTATCAAGTTCAAATCTGAAGAGTACGGTCTGATGAGCTTGAATTCCAAGCTCATTTTTAAGTCGGTCGTTTTCCAGAACCTCTTTAATTTTATCCGCCAATCCAGCAGAATCTCTTGGTTTTACGATTAGGCCATTTTTATGGTCATCAATTATTTCTGGCACTGCCCCAACGTCAGTGGCAATAACCGGTAATTTGGCAGACATTGCTTCGATTAAAACCCAGGGAAATCCTTCCTTTACAGATGAGAGAACAAAAACATCAAAGGCCGACAAAAATCTGTATGCATCAGGAATCTGGCCTAAAAGAAAAACCTTTTTTTCCAGACCATTTTCTCTTATCATTTTTTCTAGACCTGACCGAAGTTCTCCGTCACCGATGATGAAGAATGCAATATCGTCACTTTTGCCAAAATAGTCGGCTGATCCGATAAGATACTCTAATCCTTTAGTCGGATAAAAATTAGCGATTGTCCCAATGACGTTTTTAACTTGAATGTTTTTTCCGCAAGATTTTGCAACTTTTTCAAATAATTTTGTCCGCGCTTCCTCCCGTTGCATAATATCTAATTTGTAGACCTCAATGCCATTATGGACTAAAATAGTTTGTCCTCGTGGTCTTATTTTAAGTTTTTTGGCTTGATTAAGGTCGCGTTGATTGTTAACAATTATAATATCTTTCCATTTTGCGCTTAACCATTCTAAAACAACCCAAAGCCACCTTTTCCATTTCGGCCAGGGGTCGTTAAAAGACCATCCACCTATCCTGTAAATAACCTTTACGGCATTTATTCTGGTGGGGAATATGGCCGCTAAGGAGCCTATGAATCCGGCCTTGCTACTATTTAAAAACAAAACATCAGGACGATATTTTTTGATTAAACTGCGTATTTCAAAAATGGCCCTAATGTCACTTAGTGCCGGTTCGCGCTTTAGAAATCTTAGGGTTTGATGAGAGATGCCTCCAGCATTAAGAACTCTTAAAAAATCGCCGTTGCCACTGGAACCAACTGCCACCATAAATTCATAGATCTCTCTGTCCAGATGAGAAATTAGATTAGATAAAAATCTTTGGGCTCCACCTAGTTCTGATTGTGTAATTATGAACAAAACCTTCTTTTTGAGGCTTCCGTGGGTCTTTCCAAGTATATTGCTTTCGATGGCCATTTATGGCACGATAATACCATTAAATGAACGAAAAATCCATTCCAAGAAGGGTTTTGATACTTACTACGGCATATTTACCGCAAGTGGGTGGTTCCGAGCTCGCTATCAAAAATATAACGGATAGATTAACTGGAATCTGTTTTGATTTGATAACATCCCGTCCGCCAGTTGGCGGATCAAAAGATTTTCCGAAATATGAAAAAATAGGGAGGGTAAATGTATATCGTGTTGGTAATTCGCTAAGCCTTTCCCCTTTTTTATTGCCCAAGAATTTTTTTCCAATATCAGTTTTTTTCAAAGCACGACAACTAATTTCTAAATTTGGACAGTATGATATAATTCATGCTTACCAAGCATCACAAGCAGCAGGTGGCGGGTGGTTGTTGAAATGGAAATATCCCCGCACACCCTTCGTTGTTACCATACAGGAGGGAAAAGTTTTAAGCCGACAGTCGTGGTTGACAATATTTTTCAGACGTCTTGTTTTAAAAAAAGCAAATAAAATTACGGTGATTAGCAACTACCTTGCACAATATGTTAAATCTCAAAACTCTAAGGCACAGATAAGAATAATACCTAATGGAGTAGATTTAAATAAATTTTGGTCAGAAAATAATCATCCTGATTCTAAAACCATAATTACGGTTTCCCGACTGGTTGAGAAGAATGGGGTAGGAGACTTGATTGAGGCAATGGCCGTTGTTGTCCGTGAAATTCCTAGTGCTAGATTAGTGATAATGGGAGGTGGTCCACTGGAGAAAAGTTTAAATCTAAAAGTTAAAAGCTTAAACTTGGAAAATAATGTTCAATTTCTGGGTGAAATTTCAAATGAATTATTGCCAAGGTATTTATACGTGGCAGATGTTTTTGTTCGGCCCTCTATTTCAGAAGGTCTTGGTACAGCATTTTTGGAAGCAATGGCGATAGGGTTACCGGTGATAGGTACGGCTGTCGGTGGAATTCCTGATTTTCTGAAAGATGGTGAAACGGGTCTTTTTTGCAAGGTTAGTGATCCACAGGACCTGGCGGACAAAATAATCCGGCTTATGAAAGATGATGACTTAAGAAAAAAGTTGTCTGACAACGGCAGAAAATTGGTCCAGGAAAAATATAGTTGGGATAAAATAGCTAAAGAATTTGAAAATGTCTACTCAAGAATTTAAAAAACTAAGCATTATCATCCCCGTTTTTAACGAGGAAAGAACTTTGCAGAAATTAATTAGCGCCGTTGAAATGGTTGATTTACCATTTGAAAAGGAGATTATTCTCGTTGACGATTGCTCAACTGACGGTTCCCGAGAAGTTATCCACAATTTTAATATAACGACATTCAGTGTCGTTAGTCCGCAGGTGGGGTATAAGGCAGTGTTTTTTGAGAAAAACATAGGCAAAGGCGCGGCATTAAGAAGGGGATTTAAGGAGGCGACAGGCGATATCGTCATTATCCAGGACGCTGATTTGGAATATAATCCGCAGGATTATCCGAAATTAATTCAATCGATAATTAGCAAGCAGGCTGATGTTGTGTATGGTTCAAGATTTTTGAAATCTGACATTTCATCGAGTAATAAAATTATTTATCAGCACGGTTATCTTTTTAGCCGATTTCTAAATTGGTTTTCAAATATTTTGAGCGGTCTTTGGCTTTCCGACATGTATACTTGTTATAAAGTTTTTTCCAGAAATGCGATTAATCAAATCTACCCCCATCTTAAATCCAAAAGATTTGGCATTGATCCTGAACTGACTGCTTGGGTTGGAAAGTTGCATTTTAAGGTTGTTGAGGTGCCGATTTCTTATTCGGGGCGCACTTATAGAGAGGGAAAAAAGATAAACTGGAAAGATGGACTGGCCGCGATATTTCACATTATTAGGTTTAACCTTTTTACACATAAATGAAGAAAATTTTAATTACAACTGGAATTTTTATGCCAGAAGTGGGAGGTCCGGCATCGTATGCAAAAACTTTGGCAAATAGACTGAAGGACTTTGACGTGTCGGTTTTAACCTACTCATCTGTTTTTCGTTTTAAAGATGATAAGAATCAATCATATAAAATAATCAGAGTCTGGTCAGGGTGGCCAAAAGGGTTAAAACACATAATTTATCTTTTGAAAGCCATCTCTCTGGCAAAAAAAAATAATATTGTGTTTGCTCTCAACGCTGTGAGTGCAGGTGTTCCTGCAATGTATGCAGCAAAGATGGCAAAGAAAAAACTTTTTATAAAGATAGTGGGAGACACGGCATGGGAAAAGGCAATGAATAATGGCAAGACCAATCTTTTGATTGATGATTTTCAGAAAACTAAAAAAACAGGCTGGATTAGAATATTACACGAACTTCAATACAAGGCGTGTAGGGGCGCGGATGGTATTATTGTGCCCTCTCAATATCTGGCCAACATCGTTGCTGGTTGGGGAATTCGGAATGATAAAATCAAAATTATTTACAACGGTGTTGATTTTAAGAAAATAGATATCAACCAGGAAGAAGCTAAGAAAAAAATAGGAATTTATGGAGATATTATATTGTCTGCGGGGCGTTTGGTGCCATGGAAAGGTTTTCGCATGTTGATTAAAATTATGCCCCGCCTTTTGGAGATAAGCCAGCTTTTTCGTTTGATCATAGTTGGTGATGGGTCTGATCAAAAAATGCTTGAATCGATGATAAAAAATCTTGGTTTAGAAAGGAGAGTTTATTTAGTTGGTAGAAAATCACAAGAAGAATTGGCTGTTTATTTGGCAGCAGCGGATATGTTCGTATTGAATTCTGGTTATGAGGGATTTTCCCATCAAATATTAGAAGCCATGACAGTCGGAGTACCAGTTGTTACGACAGCAGTAGGCGGTAATAAAGAAGTTATTCGCCAGGGAGAAAATGGTTTTATGATCAAATATCAGGATGAATTCAATCTTGTTGAGGCCATTAAATCTCTTTGGCAAAATCAAGAACTTCAAGAAGAATTTAAAAAAGAAGGTAAAAAAACAGCAGAGCATTTCAGTTCGGAAAAAATGTTTGAGGAAACTATAAAAGTTTTAACTAAATAAATGGCTAAACTGTTAATGATAACAGGTATTGGAAGTGCGGAAGACTTAGTTTCTAACAAAAAGGGCGCTTTCTATTATACCTTAGAAGAATTTCATAAGTATTGGGACAGGATTGACATTGTGGTTCCTAGAGTTAAAAATCCGACCAAAAATCTTTTTGGAAATGTTTTTATTCACTCTTCACCATTTCTTCTTTTTTTTCATCCATTATTTTTTATTTATAAAATATTAAAGCTTCACAGAGAAGTTAAATTTGACTTGATGACGGTTCAAGAATTTCCGCCTTTTTATAATGGAATTGGGGCATGGATTATTTCTGTTTTTACTAAGGTGCCTTATGTTTTGGAAATTCATCATGTTCCCGGATATCCCAAAGCCGGAAACACTAAAGAGAGGGTGTATCGGTGGTTAATGCGCTTATTTATTCGTTTTGACGCAAAAAGAGCTAAGGTGATTCGGGTGGTTAATCAAAAAGAAACCCCAGATTTTCTCATTAGAGCAGGCGTGCCTTCAAAAAAAATAATATACATTCCTTCGGCCTACATTGATCTATCAACTTTTAAACCAATGAGTTTGCTAAAGAAATATGACTTGATATTCGTCGGCAGATTAGTTGAGAATAAGGGGATAAATCTACTGCTGGAAGCAGTAAAATTTTCAGTTATCAATCTACAATTTCCAATTAAATGCCTAATTGTTGGCGAGGGACCACTTATGAAAAATTTAAAATTTAAAACTATAAACTATAAACTAGAAACTAATATCTATTTTTATGGCAGAGCTAAGGACTCTCCAGAAATAGCGCGGTTATTAAATGAATCTAAAATTCTTATCATGCCGTCTTACAATGAAGGCGGTCCGAGAGTGGCTGTAGAGGCTATGGCTTGCGGAATACCAATTCTGGCAACCTCAGTCGGAATAGTGCCTGATTTACTCAAAAACAGTCCAGGAGGGGAGATTATTGCTTGGGACTCCACAGACATAGTCAAAAAAGCGGAAGGGCTATTAAATGATCCCGAGAGATATAGAGAACACAGTCTTAATGGTATTGAAATTGCAAAACAATTTGAAAGAAAGGCCATGATTAAAAATTACGCCGATAAGTTGAAGGAGTTTATTCAAAAATGAAATTATTAATTATTACTCAGAAAGTTGATGCAAGTGATGATGTGCTTGGTTTTTTTATTGAATGGATAAGGAAATTAGCCGGCAAAGCTGAACAGATTAACGTCATTTGTCTTTTTAAGGGGGAGTATGACCTACCGGATAACGTTAACGTTTTTTCTTTGGGGAAAGAAGAAAAGGGCACGTCTAAGTTAAAATATTTAAAACGCTTTTATGAATATATATGGAAATTAAGAAACAATTATGATTCCGTGTTTGTTCATATGAATCCTAAGTATGTGGTTTTGGGGGCGCTTTTTTGGAAAATATGGGAGAAGAAAATTGTTCTTTGGTACGCTCACGGCCACACGCCCCCGGCCTTAAAACTGGCCGACAAATTAACTGACATTGCTGTTGCTTCAACACCCGAAGGATATCGGGTCCTGGGCACTAACAAGCTTAAGGTCATAGGTCAAGGAATAGATACTGAACGATTTAAGCCGATTCAAGGTTCAAGATTCAAGGTTCAAAATTCATTTAAGGTCGTGAGTGTGGGGCGGATTACGCCGTCTAAGGATTATGAGACATTGATTAAGGCCTCAGAGATACTAAAAGATGACGGCGCTAAATTTCAAGTTGAGATTGCTGGTCAGCCGGCTACTGGAAACGACATTGAGTACATGGAAAAGTTAAAAAAGACACTTGAAAATAAAAAAATGACGGACATGTTTCAATTTATTGGACCAATAGTAAACAAAGATCTCCCTCCATTTCTGCGGTCAGCGGATTTGTTTGTTAATATGAGCCATACGGGTAGTTTAGATAAAGCGATTCTTGAAGCAATGGCCTGTGGTCTCCCCGTTTTAACTTGCAACGAGGCGCTTAAAAGTGTTTTAGGAGAATACAGCAGTCAGTTGATGTATTCTAAACGAGACGACGCAATGCTTGCGGAAAGGATTGACTTTATGATGAAAATGCCGATAGAGAGAAAAGAAATCATTTCTTCTGATATGAGGAAAATCGTGGTTAAGAATCATAGCATTGATGGTTTTATTGATAAACTGTCGAAAATATTAAAACATGACTAAGTCTATAGTTGTAACTGGTTATCCATATGCCTACTCTTATTATTTTAAGGTTTTTGAGTATGCAGAAAATAAAGATGACCTTGTTTTTATTTTGCCTAAACGTTGGGAAGCAAAAAATGGAAAAGTTAAAATAGATTTTAAAAAAAGAGGCGACTTTAAGATTTATAGTCTTTCCGCCTGGTCTTATGGTGGGAGGGCGTTATTTAGCGGGCTGTTTAAGGGCTGGATGCCTTCTACTTGCTTTATTTTGCCCCTCTTACGCTTAAAATATAATTCTAGGGTACTTTACTCCTGTTTAGAGCCAAATTTGCTCGGAACTCTTTATAATGGGTTTTTTGCAAAGTTATTTGGGTATAAGCATGTTTTGTTTACTTGGCAGAATGTTCCGCCCGAAAGAAGGATGTCCGGGTTAAAATTAAAACTTTCAAACGCTTTGGTTCGAGCGAACTTATTTTTTGCCGATGGTATCATTTGTGGCAACAAAAAGGCGGCGGATATTGTTCGTAAATGGAAAATGGAAAACGAAGATTGGAAGATTTTAATTTGTCCTTTAAGCGGTGTTGATACTGAAAAATTTAAGCCCTCTCAAATTGTTCAAGATAAGTTGAATTGGTTGTTGGGAATAAGTGTAGGCAATTTAAAATATATTTTGTTTTATGGTGCCTTAGAAAAAAGAAAGGGAGTTGACCAAGTAATTGAGGCAATGAAAAGGTTAAAGGAAATCAGAAACGATATTAAGTTTGAGCTTGATATAATTGGTACTGGTCCAGAAGAAGAGGGTCTAAAAAAACAGAAAAAAGAGAATGGTTTAAGTGACAATGTAGTTTTCCTAGATTGGACTAGTAATGATAAATTACCAAACCAACTAGACAAAGCTGACGTTTTTGTTTATCCCAGTATACCGCTAGATGGTTGGGAGGAACAATTTGGTTATGCTATGGCTGAAGCCAGTTCTTGTGAGGTTCCGGTCGTGGCAACAAGAACCGGTTCAATAGAGGAAGTGATTATTGACGGCAAAAGCGGTATTTTAGTTGAACCGAATAATCCGGAACAACTGGCCGAGGCGATAAATAAAATTTTATCTGATAAGGAGTTGGCTGAACGAATGGGTAGGTTTGGTCGAGAATATGTAATTAAAAATTACAGCCATCCGGTTATTGCAAAAAAATTAGTTTTATTTTTGAAACAATTTTAATTTTATGGTTGACGAAAGAATTAAAAACGAAATAGAACACGGAGAATACATAGCCGAAAAAGGAGAAAAAATTTGGAATTGGTCTTCTCCGGCCGGCCGATTAAGATGGGAAAGAAGAGGTCGTATGCTTAGAAATTTTTTAGGCAACGACAACAAAAAAGTTCTTGAGATCGGATGTGGCACGGGTCTTTTTACTGGCCAGTTGGTGCTGACCAATAATCAAATTGTTGCGATAGATGTCTCGCCAGCGCTTCTAGGTCTGGCTCAAAAACAGACTGTTTGTGCCAATGTTGTTTTTAAGAACGAAGACGCTCACAGGACTTCTTTTGAAGATCAAAGCTTTGATTTTATCGTTGGCGTTTCTGCTTTACATCATCTGGACACAAGCATGGCCCTAAAGGAATTTTTTAGGATTTTAAAACCTGGAGGCAGGATTATGTTTACTGAACCCAACATGTTGAATCCTCAAATTTTTATTCAAAAAAATACCCCATTCATAAAAAAATTAGCCGGTGATTCACCAGACGAGACTGCTTTTTTCAGGTGGTCGCTGGTTAGAATACTTAATAATTCTGGTTTTAAGGAAATAATAATAAAGAACTTTGATTTTATTCACCCGGCCATTCCTCAGTTTATGCTTAGCTACGCTACAAAAATATGTTTGGCCATGGAAAGGTTGCCTATACTAAAAGAAATATCAGGTTCTCTGGTTATTAAAGCAAGCAAGCCTTTTATATAGAATAAACAAGCCCTAATCTATTATGGAGTTATTTTCTAGTGATAAAAAATTTAAAATTTTGCTTTTACTATTTATGGGAGCTTTTATTTTTATAAGGCTTTTAGGGGTTCACACTTCTTATCATCAGGATGAGTTAAGAATTGCATCTGAAATTGACCAACCACATGGCTGGTTTTTTGCCGCCGGTTATGGCCATGCTCCGCTGATGGGATTTATTTATTCAATTTCCGGGAGTTTGTTTGGAAGCGAAAATATGAGAATGTTTCCTTTGATTTTTAGCATAGCAAATTTTATTTTGTTATTTACTTTGGTAAAATATCTTTTCGACTGGACTAGAGCAATATGGGTTGTAGCTTTTTTTACTATTTCATATTTTAGCCTGTTATCGGCTTTGACGGTTGACGTCGATGGAGCTGTTCTTCCATTTTTTCTCTTGCTTTCTCTGCTTGCTTTTTATAAGTGGCGAGAAGCCGGAGGTTTTTTAATGTCAAAGTGGTTAATTCTTTTTCTTCTTTTTTTGACCGCCGGGTTTCTAACGAAATTCAGTTTTATCTTGGTTATTGCGGTTTTAATTTTCGAGCTTTTTTATCAGGCGTGGATTCTCGGCAATAAACGACTAATTGTTAAATATGGCCTTGGATTGGTTTTATTTTTGGGGTTGTTAAGCGTTGTCTTGATAAATGCTCACAAGATTATTCCCAACTATCCTCTTAGCGATGCTATTATTCACGCCAGGGGCTATGTTAATTTTTCAGGAAGAAGTTATTTTCAAACAGCTGTCCAAGTTGTGAAAGTTTTATTTTTTGCATCACCGCTTTTGGTTGCTCCCTTACTTTTTATAAACAAAGAAGATGCTTACAAGTTGAGGATTTTTGTGACCTTTCTCTTGTCGGGGTTGATATTTTATTTAGTGTTATTTGATTTTTCTTTGGGGGCCCTTGATAAATATTTTCAGTTTGTTGTCGTGCCTTTGTCGGTTGTTGGAGGGGTTTCGTTTTCAAGGATTTTTCGAAGCGTTGTTATTAGAAAATTATTAGCTCCAGTTGCTATTGGGGCTTCTGTCGCTGTGTTTTTTTTCTTGCTTCAGTTTATTCCTCACTTTGTGCCTTCGCTTTGGCCCAAAAGTGACTGGGCGAACAGAGTTGTTAATTTTCAGTGGAATTTTTTGGTGCCATTTACCGGCGGTTCGGGGCCGGTTGGGTTTTATATTTCTTGGTTATACATAACTTTGAATTGGATATCGGTTATTTTATTGGTTATACTGGCTCTTTTGAAAATTAACCAGCGTATGTTTTTGCTAACGATGGTTACTGTTCTTGGCGTTGGGTATAACCTTGTTTTTGCGGAAGAATATTTATTTGGCAAGATAAACGGTAATCCAACGAAATTAATTGGCAGCGCGGTTGATTATATAAAAAATGACTCCCAAATTGAAAAAATAATAACATACAACAATATTGGCGGGTATGAACTTATGAAGATCGGTAAATATGAAAGACGGCTTTATGTCGCGCCAAAATACGAACCGTTTTATGCCGGTATTTTTTCTGAATTCCGGGGCCATTTTCTAGTTATAGACATTCCAAGAATTGGTCCGAACAGCCCGTATTCCAAGTACTTCTCTGCCTGCGGAATTATTTATGAGAAGTATTCTCAAAAAATATCTTCTAAGGTTTATGACTGCAGAAATATACCTAAGTTTTAAATATGTACGACAAATCTAAAATAGAGGGATATTTTAATAAAATTGCTTCCGAGCGAAATTATTGGAAAAAGAAAAATCGATATTATTATAATTACATAGAAAAATTTGCAAGTTTTTTAATTCCTGAAGGTAAGAGGGTTTTGGAGGTTGGTTGTGGTACGGGAGAACTTTTGGCTGCCTTAAAGCCTTCAAGAGGGTTGGGGGTTGATTTTAGTTTGGGAATGATAAAAATTGCAAATACAAAACATGGTTATAGTAAGAATTTGGAGTTTAGAGTTGTTGATGTTGAAAATAAAGAGTGGGGAGTCGGTGAGAAATTCGATTATATAATAATTGATAATACACTTGGTTATATTAATGATATTGAATTATTTTTTAAAAAACTCAATGATTTTATTGACCCTAACGGTAAAATTATAATTATTCAATATAACCAGCTATGGGAACCGATTCTAGTTTTAGGCGCAAAACTGAAAGTAAAAATGCCTTTTATTTACCAGAGTTGGCTTTCGTTGGCGGATATAGAAAACTTTTTTTATCTTGCTGGTTTTGAGGTGGTAAAAAATGGTTCAAAACTTTTATTCCCTAAATATGTTCCAGTAATTTCTAGTTTCTGCAATAAGTTTTTGGCCAACATTACGCCATTCAATAAATTAGGGCTTGTAAATTTTCTGGTTGCCAGACCAGTTTCGTCAGCATTGCATTTGACGGATTTAATTAAGTTAAAAAAAAATTACCCCGTGTCAATTATTGTACCGGCTAGAAACGAGGCGGGCATGATAAAAAAGATCGTGGACGAATTACCGGAGCTTGGGAAACTAACCGAGGTGATATTTGTAGAAGGATATTCTCGAGACAATACCCACGAAGAGATTAAAAAGGTTATTGAAAATTATCATGGCTCAAAAATATTAAGATTTACAGTTCAAGACGGAGTTGGCAAAGGTGATGCAGTACGAAAGGGTTTTGATATGGCTACCGGTGATATTTTGATGGTTTATGATGCTGACATGACAGTTCCGCCAAGAGAATTATCCAAATTTTATGAAGCAATTACTATCGGTCGAGGTGAATTTATAAACGGTTCACGGTTGATCTATCCCATGGAGAAACAATCAATGCGTCTTTTAAACTATGCCGGTAATAAATTTTTTGGTTTTATGTTTTCTTGGCTACTCGGTCAAAGATTAAAGGATACACTATGTGGGACGAAAGTGTTATGGAAACATGATTATGAAGACATAAAGAAAAATCGCAGTTTTTTTGGAGATTTTGATCCGTTTGGAGATTTTGATTTACTTTTTGGTGCTGCGAAATTAAATTTGAAGATTATTAATGTTCCAATACATTATCGGGAACGCACATATGGCACGACTAATATTCAAAGATGGTCTCATGGTTGGCTACTTTTGAAGATGGTTATTTTTGCAATGCGTAAGATTAAATTTATCTAAGATTGAGGTCGTGAATAATAGTTTGACGATTCAAATAATATATGGTAAATTAAGCAATATTAATGTTTAATTTTGTTTCAAAAATATTCATTTCCCTAGCTCTATTCAGGACAGCATTTTCTAAGTATAAAAAGACTATTTTAGTTTTGACCGGATTAGGATTTATCAGCGGTATTTTGGGGGGTATCGGCATCGGGGCCGTTATTCCTTTGTTTTCTTTTGTTATTAACCAGAATGGAGCTGTGTATAATGACCCAATTTCAAAGATGTTTAAAATCGTTTTTTCTTTCTTTGGCATTCCATTTTCTTTACCAGTCGTTATTACTGTACTGGTAATTCTGTTCATTTCAAAAGCTATATTTGTTTACATCGCCGATGTAATTGATGCCAAAGCTGTTGCAGAATATGAAGCTGATACTCGAAAAGAGGTTTTTGATTTTACAATGAGAGCAAATTGGCCCTATCTAATGGATAGAAAAATAGGTCATCTATCTCAGATGGTTATGCAAGATATAAACAAATCAGCCGGTTTGTTGATGTTAATCAGTGCTGTTATTTTATCTATGACTAGTTTTTTAATGTACGCCGTTGTGGCCATAGGAATTTCTTTTTATATCACCATGGGAACTATTTTGATAGGACTAGGAATGTTTTTTGTTTTAAAGCCACTATTTTATAAAATGAGGAAACTTTCAAAAAAAGAGGTCTCAATTTCAATGGAAGTGTCGCATCATGTGAATCAACACTTGATAGGTTCAAAGGCCGTTAAGTCTTTTGCTGTTGAAGACGAGGTAATAGATAAGGGAAAAAGTTTTTTTCAAGAACTTGCCAGTGCTAGGTTTGACGCGGCAAGGTACAATAATATTCTTGGCGCTTTTCTTGAGCCGTTTACACTGGCTATAATAATCCCGATCTTTCTCTTTTCTTACAGGGACCCGTCTTTTAATGTTGCGTCTTTTGCTGCCATATTATACTTAGTTCAAAAAATGTTCTCATTTATTCAATCGTCGCAGGCAAAAATAAGCAAGATTAACCAGAATATTCCTTATTTGGTTTCCGTTGTTAATTATCAAATGGAAGTTAAAAAACAAATGGAAAGAACCGAAGGAAGCAAAGATTTTAAATTCGACTCCTCGTTAGAATTTAATGATGTTAAATTCAGTTATGATGGTTCAGAAAAATTGGTTTTAAACAATTTAAATTTAATAATAAAAAAAGGAGAAACAGTGGGGCTTATAGGTCATTCCGGGTCTGGAAAAACAACCATCGTCGATTTAATATTAAGGTTATTTAATCCGACAGGAGGTAGAATTACCGCGGATGGAGTTAATATTTCTGGTATAAACTTAGAAAAGTGGAGAAAAAACATCGGGTATGTTTCTCAGGACATTTTTCTTGTAAATGACACGATTGCCAACAATATTCGTTTTTATGATGATAGTATTTCCGATGACGAGATTTCAAAGACAGCAAAATTGGCCAATATTTATGATTTTATTACTCAACAGCCGGAAAAATTTAACACTTTTGTGGGTGAAAGAGGGTTAAAATTGTCTGTTGGTCAACGTCAGAGAATAGTTTTGGCCCGGGCTTTATCTAGGAATCCTAAATTGTTAGTTCTAGACGAAGCGACAAGTGCTTTAGATAATGAATCTGAAGTTGCAATAAAACATGCTCTTGAGGGTTTGCGAGGTAGAATGACGATGCTTATTGTTGCTCACCGACTATCAACGATTGAAGATTCTGATAGGCTGGTTGTGTTAGAGGATGGAAAAATTGTTGAGGAAGGTTTACCTCAACAATTGCTTGAAAACAAAAATTCTCATTTTTACAAGATGTATAATATAAGATGATTTTAAAAAATTTTAAATTAAGAAATATTAAGTAATTAAAAATTAATATGGTCAAAAGAGAAAAAGAAAAAATAGTTATAATCGGTTATGGTTGGGTGGGTCAGGCCAATGCGATTGCTTTAACGGCCATGGGTTACCCCGTTTTTTACTACGATGTTCATACTCCACCACGATACTATGGCGATTTTGATAAATATTATGATGACATTAAAAGACTCAATAATCCTTTGGATGAAGAAGGCAATAATACTTGGTATGTGGTTTGTGTAGGAGACAAGGTCTCATCTGTAGGTGAGCAGGATATAAGTTTTATAGAAAAAGCTCTTGTTTCAATCAGGCAAGCTAAGGGGAGAGTAGTTTTACGTTCAACCATATTGCCTCAGAATTTATCTAAGTTGGAGTTTGACTATTATCTGCCCGAATTTTTACACGAAAAAAAGGGAGTTGAAGAATGTATTAATCCTTATTATTTTGTTATTGGAACTACGGGATCAGTTAAATTTATGCCTAATTTTTTGAATGAGTGGAGAACTAATGCCCACAGGATTTTTAGTGGCACCATTGAACAGGCTTCTTATATAAAGTACCTGGCTAATATTTGGAATGCTTTAAGAATATCTTTTGTAAATGAAGTTGGTGACGTAATGGTCGATTCAAAATTAGTTAATGTGGAAGATACCCAAAGAGCTTTGGATTTTTTGTTTGAAAAAAAGATTTATCTTCGTTATGGTAAGGCATTTAGCGGACACTGTTTACCTAAAGATTCATTGGCTTTTGCCGGAATTCATTCACAAAATCGAAAATCTCACATTCTAGAAGCTATTTATTTATCAAACGATTCCCATCAAAAATTAGAAGGTCAACGAGAAGGTCTTATTGAGTGGTCTTCGCCTTGGGAATACTATAGCCATGTTTCTGATAGCACTGATGCGATGAAATTTTTAATTAAAAGATTATTTGGCTCTAGACACATAGTCGGTTTTAAAAAAATAGTTAAACCAATAGTTAATCCGATAATAAATAAAGTTTTAGGCAATAACAATCTATCAGATACAAGAAAAACGTGGAATAAACTTGCCAAACAGAATGCTTTTTATTTTGTTAATATCGGTACGCCCAGCAGAAAAAAGGTCAACGTTTTTGAGCTAAGGGAAACCGGTAAATTTGACTATGATAGAAATGTACTGAATGACAAACTCATTGCCGGGCACTTAAAAGACCCTAAAACTTCTACTGTCTTGGAAATAGGAACTGGTGTTGCTAGAATGACTGAATTTATGGCTTGTGACTTTGGACAGATCAAGGGGATAGACATATCAAGTGAAATGGTAAAAATAGCCCAAAATCGTCTCAAGGGAGTTGTTAATGTTGCCGTTAGCGTTAATAACGGGAAGTCCATACCTTTTTCGGATAATAATTTTGATTTAATATATTCTCAGTCCGTTTTTAGATATTTGCCGAATGTTGATACCGTTTTAAGTTACTTGAAAGAAATAAGTAGGACGTTAAAGGCTGATGGAATAGCTAAGATTCAATTTAGAACAGGTGGTACGCCCAGAAAGTGGCAGTGGGTTTATGGTGTTTCTTTTGTACCAGAAGAAATTTTGAATCTTGCTCAATCTGCCGGTCTTAGAGTTATAAAACAGCACATTGATGGAGCAAGAAATATCTGGGCTTGGTTTGAAAAATAGGAATGAAAAACTCGATCAACAAATTTATAGTTACTAATTTTGCCTATGGCACGGGTCCGTATTTAAGAACCACTGAACTTGCGCTTGCTTTTAACGATGAATTGGAAAGACTCGGTTACGAGCGTTTAAGAATCATTGTGCCGCTAGTTTATGGTGAAAAGCAGAGGACAATAATGTCAGAGGAATTTATCGGACAGATGGTCAAGTATCCAGACGAGATTATCCTAGACAAGGGGTTGGGTAAAATTTTAAAGAAGGTTTTTTATGACGGAAGATCGTACGTCGAATATCTGAACAGATGGGCAGAAACAGTTAGTAACGTCTCTGATGAGGCCAACCAGTATCTTAAAGCCAAATATGGCGACAGCATCAAGGTAGAGCTTAACCGTTCACCGAGGATCTCTTATAATGTTGCCCCCTCTTACTTCACCTCTTTTGGTTATGTAGGAGAAATTTTAGAAAGAGTGAAAGGTGTTGATGGCCTTAAGATTTCTGAAAAAATTCTTGATTCTGCCATTAAAAAAATAAACTCGGTGGAAAAAAACCAAAAAATTCACTGCTTAGCTTTTCCCGGCACCTTTTCTTGTGTTGGTGACCGAAGGTCTCGGTATTCGACGGAAATAGAAGTTCCTCCGTTGGTGACACCCATTTTATCAACAGGAGAAAAAATAAAAAAAGGTATTTTTGTGACCGTCAGCGGTATTCCAGGATTGGAAAAGTTATATTCCATTGTACCAAAACTGGGCATCAGAACATACTCTAATAATCCCGATACTGTGCCCAGTAGCATTAAAGCATCGCCTCGGGTTATTGCCGGCGGTAATATTTTATTCCACTTCACGCGAGCAGGATGGAACTCGGTGTGGCTGTCTTTATTTTCCGAAACCCCGCTGGTTTTATCAGATTTTGACCCAAGCGACGATTGGGAAATATATTTTAATAACATATCTATACGCAATTTAGGCATAGGAGTTGTCTATCACGGCCAAACAGCTGAAGAGTTGCTTAAAGAATGCTTGAATATAAAAGTCAAAAGTCTTGCCGTAAAAAAAGAAATAATAAAGCGCTGGGGCACTTTTGACGGAACTAAATATTGCGCTAAAATATTTGCTGACGATTATTTGAAAAACCATGGATAAATACAAACCCAAAATAATTATGGAAATATGCCAGAATCATAACGGTGACCGAGGCATACTTCGGGATCTTATTTATTCTGCCAAGGAAAACGGAGCTGACATCATTAAGGGGCAGATGATATTTTCCGAAGATTTGACTCATCGTAAAAGATTTGACGAAGGCCTTGTTGAAGATAATGGGATAATCAGAGTTATAAAAAGACCTTTTGATGCAGAATTTAACCGTTTGAAACTGCTCGATTTGTCCCAAGAAGATTATATTTTTTTTGTTGAAGAAGCCAAAAAAGTAGGCATAATTCCGATGCTGACAGTTTTCTCGCGCAAAAGAATTCCATTTGCGGCTTCGTTGCCATGGAAAGAGAGACTAGTTAAGGTTGCCAGTTATGATTGCGGCAGTTACCACATGGTCAATGAACTTGCCGATAATTTTGATAATTTGATAATTTCAACTGGGGCTTCTTTTGACGGGGAGATATCAGGAGCTGCAGAGATTTTAAAAAGCCGCAACAAACAATTTTCGTTTCTTCATTGTGTTACCAGTTATCCAAATACACTTGAATCAGCAAATTTAAAGCGTATGGAATGGTTAAGACAATTTACGCCGTCGGTTGGGTGGTCTGACCACACTTTGGTTAAACAGGATGGTATCAAGGCGGCTAAAGTTGCTATTATGCTTGGTGCCGACTATGTCGAACGTCACTTTACTATTTTGTCAGCCGACAAAACAAAAGATGGCCCGGTTTCAATAACGCCGTCCTTGCTTAAGGAGCTTTCTGTGTTCAGGAGTTTACCAGAAGAAGAACAAAGAAGAGTTGCAGAAAAAACCATACCCGAATGGCAAATTATGATCGGCCAGGCCAAGAGGAAACTAACATCTGTTGAGATGCTTAACCGCGACTTTTATCGAGGTCGTTTTGCCAGTTTTGTAAACGACAAATGGGTGTATAATTGGGAGGAAATCAATCTATGATTAGGATTCTGGGCATTTCAGCATTCTACCATGACAGTGCTGCCGCCCTCATAGAAGATGGTCGGATTTTGGGTGCTGTTCAAGAAGAGAGATTTTCAAGAAAAAAACATGACAACAGTTTTCCGCACGCCTCTATTGATTATCTTTTGAGGGACAACAAACTTTCTGTTAACGATGTTGACTACATTGTTTTTTATGAAAAACCGGCCTTAAAACTGGCAAGAATATGCAGATCATTTCTTTTCTATTATCCTTTCAGGTTAGGTGCTTTTGTAAGGGTGATTAACTCTCAATTAAAGAAATTCAGAGTCAAATCAATAATAAAAAAAGAATTTGGCTATAAGGGCAAGGTTATTTTTGTAAAGCACCATGAGAGTCATGCCGCCTCATCATTTTATCCGTCGGCTTTCAAAAGAGCGGCCTTTTTAACGATCGATGGGGTGGGCGAATTTGAGACGCTGACTTACGGAGTTGGCAACGATAACAAACTCTTGTTTAGGGGCAATATCAATTTTCCTCATTCCCTCGGGCTTCTTTATGCCGCCCTAACTTATTTTATCGGTTTCAAAGTTAATTCAGGCGAGTACAAGGTTATGGGTCTTGCTCCTTATGGGGTGCCAAAATATAAAGAAAAGATATTAAGCGAGTTGATTAAACTTGAAGAAAACGGCTCTTTTAAATTGAATATGCGTTGTTTTGATTTTACTACCGGCGGTCCGATTATAAACAGTAATTTTGAAAATTTATTTGGGCGTAAATGCCGAATACCGGAGTCGGAGTTAACTCAAGACGATATGGATTTTGCGCGATCTGTTCAAGAAGTCGTTGAAGAGGCAATTTTGAGGATGGCGCGTCGAATTAGGAAAGAAACTGGCGAAAAATATCTTTGTTTGGCTGGCGGAGTAGCTTTAAACTGTGTCGTAAACGGCAAAATCCTGAAAGAAAACATCTTTGACGATATTTATATCCAGCCCGCTTCCGGCGATGCAGGCGGTTCTTTGGGTGCGGCACTTTATGTTTGGTATCATGTCTTAAACAACTCTCGAGTACCATCTTCTGACAAAAAAGAACTCCAAAATACTTATTTCGGACCGGCTTATTCCGAAGATGACATTAAAGAATTTTTG
>Ga0209542_10008719_pt1 | contig 18838 bp, 24 predicted proteins | sample RifCSPhighO2_01_FD_184028 | JGI IMG/M metagenome (GOLD analysis project Ga0209542, IMG submission 184028) | Soil microbial communities from Rifle, Colorado - Rifle CSP2_plank highO2_0.1 (SPAdes) (version 2) | ecosystem: Environmental > Terrestrial > Deep subsurface > Rock core/Sediment ...
TCAATTTTCTCTCTTTTAACCTGACCATTCTGAGAAAGCATAAAGCTTCTTCTTTGGAATAATTACACTCTAGAATATACGTTAGATACCTTTGTAAATAGGGGTGCAATAATATTGGTATACTACAATAGTAAGGTATAAAAACTAAATTTATTTTTATTGATTATAAAAAAGAAGTACTATGAAACCAATCGACTTCCTAAATTTGAAATACAAGCCAAAATCAAGTGATTTGATTTGCTTGTTCAGGGTTGAGCCTAACAAAGTTTCCCTGAAAGAAGCATCTGAAAATGTTGCTCTTGAATCCTCTGTTGGAACATGGGATGAAGTATCAACTGAAAAAGAATATATGAAAAAACTTGGAGCAAAAGTTTTTTCTATAAAAGGGAACCATGTTAAGATTGCCTATCCTTCAGAGTTATTTGAAAAAGGAAATGCTCCGAATATTTTATCTTCTATTGCTGGAAACATATTTGGAATGAAAATTGTTAAAAATCTTAGATTGGAAGATATAAAAATTCCTGATGAAATTTTAAATTCTTTTTCAGGGCCAAAATATGGGATAGATGGAATAAGAAAGATAATGAGAATTTATGATAGGCCCTTAATAGGAACAATCATCAAACCAAAACTAGGGCTAAAAACAAAAGACCATGCAAAAGTTGCTTACGAAGCATGGACAGGAGGATGTGATTTAGTGAAAGATGATGAAAATCTTTCTTCGCAGAAATTCAACCAATTTGAAGAAAGATTAGCAAGAACCTTGGAAAAAGCAGACAAAGCAGAAGAAGAAACAGGTGAAAAAAAAGCCTATCTTGTTAATATTACTGCTGAAACAAAAGAGATGATGAAAAGAGCGGAATTAGTTGAGCAATTAGGAGGAAAATTTGTAATGATTGATGTTGTAACAGAAGGTTTTGGCGCATTACAGACTTTAAGAGAAGCTGATTTTAAAATGGCTATTCATGCTCATAGGGCAATGCATGCTGCATTTACAAGAAATCCCAAACATGGAATTTCAATGATGGTATTAGCAGACATTGTAAGGTTAATAGGATGTGACAGCTTGCATATTGGAACTGTTGTAGGAAAATTAGAAGGAAGCCTGAATGAGGTAAGTGAGATTGAAGAAGAGATTGAGAAAAAAATTGTTAAAGAAACTAAAATAAGATTAGAGCAGGATTGGGAAAAAATAAAACCGGTAATGGCTGTTAGCTCAGGAGGCTTGCATCCAGGCCATGTTCCATTTTTAATAAAACATCTTGGAAAAGATTTGATAATACAGTTCGGAGGTGGAATTCATGGCCACCCTTTTGGAAGTTCTGCTGGAGCAAGAGCTGCCAGACAAGCTATAAATGCAACAATTGAAGGTATATCACTAAAAGAATATGAAAAAGACCATTCTGAATTAAGAGCTGCTTTGGAGAAATGGGTAAAAAATAGGTAAATTAAAGTAATCGTGTGTCATTTAAATCAGATTTAAAGTAATTGAAAAAATGCCCAAAATATGCAGGTTTCTATCCTAAGATTTGTCCTTTTTGATAAGAAGGTATATATCAAAAATAAACAAAAAGTTTCTTAGTTTTATTTAAATGGAACATAGATATAAAATCTTGTTTGATGGAAAAAAGATTACTTTTATAGGAAAATGTCTGTAAGTTAATCCTAATTATAAACCAAAACATTTAAATATACATAAGTATATAATTGTATATGGAAACTACAATTAGAATAAATCCTGAAACAAAGACAAAACTTGACGAGTTCAGACAATATAAAAATGAAAGCTATGACGAAGTGGTAAGAAAAATAATAGTTATAGCAAAAACTTGTGAAAAAGAACCTAAACTAAGTCAAAAAACTATACAAGAAATAAAAGAAGCGAGAGAAAGAATAAAAAAAGGCGAGTTTTATACAGAAGAAGAAGCTAAGAAGATTCTAAGGTTATCAAAAAGTCCTTGAGTTATTTTTTTGGACTTTTGGATGCTCAAGATTCAAAAAAGTATATGAAGAATCTTGACATAATAAGAATTATAAATCTACCTTATTTAATTTAGTTATGTATAATCTTATCTTTGAAAAGAGTGCCTTAGAAAGTTTGAATAAACTTGAACCCCAAATAAAAGAGCAAATTTGGAATAAACTTCAACAATGTAAAGAAAATCCTTTTAGGTTTCTTGAACACCTAGAAGAAATTGATGATATGAGGGGCATGCCTTATTTTAAAGGCAAAATTGGAAAGACGGCTTGGAATGGAAAAATGGAGGGTTCTCTTCCATGGAAAAAGATGAATCAAGAATTTAATGAGCATCCCAGACGTTTCAAGAAACATTATAGATTCGGGGTAAAAGTAGAATGCACTATACACAGCAAAAAATCAATTCATGGAGATAAAGTTTATTCTAAGCTAATTTCAGCAAGGGCAAATGAAGAAACATTAAGATGGATTAATCATAATATTAATGTTCTAAATAGGGCAAGATGTGAATGGAACATTAATCCATAGAGAATTAATTTACACATAGTTTCTTATCCCGAAACCCTTAAAAATGTTCTTTATTTTAGGATTTAATGAATAAACTAATAAATCTTGACAGAAAATATGAAAACTACAGGTGGTTTTTTACATCAGGAGGTGTGTTGGCTGTTGGTGGAAAATCTGACGAGCAAAATGAATCTGTTATTAGCAATTTTTTAAGGCCTGAATATGTAATTTTGCATACCACAGAACCTGGAAGCCCTTTTATAATTCTGCAATCTAAAAACCCTGGTAAAAAAGATATCGAAGAAGCAGGAATTTTTTGTGCTTGTTTTTCAAAACAATGGAAAGAAGGCAAAAAAGAAATTAACGTAGATATTTTTAAAGGAAGCCAGATTTATAAGGCAAAATCAATGAAAACAGGAACTTTTGGCGTCAAAGGAGAAAAGAAAACAATAAAGGTAAAACCTGAGCTGATTTTAATAATTCAAAATGGAAAATTAAGGGCAGTCCCTAAAACAATAAAAGAGGAAAAACTAGCTGAAATAAAACAAGGCAGATTAAAAAAAGAGCAAGCCACTGAAAAAATTCTAAAAAAAATAAAAAATATATATCATTTTCCATTTTCAAAAGAAGATGTAATGAGTGCAATTCCAAGTGATAAGCTGGATGTGAAATAAAAAATAATTTATTAATCCATTAAATTATCAAGTGATTGACACATTTTTTCGCACCAATCAAAAATCCATAAACCAAGTATTCTATAATTTTAATGCCTAAAAAGATTGAAACAATTACAAGTAATTATTTGAACATATATTATCATTAATAACTTGATTAATAGAGGTTTTAGTGCATATAAAGCAAATCAGTAAAAAATTTAGCTGGATTTAACTAATTATAGGAAATAACATTAATTTTCGTATGTTTATTATGTTATTTCCTAATAAGCAAATAACCATATTATGTCCGATTATTGAAGTTATTTGCTATAGTTAAAATTATTCTATATCTTAGCAAAGCATCTCAGAACACCTTAAGAGATTATATTATAATCAGTTAGCGAGTAGTAATAAATAACTGTAGTTTACCGAAATTATTGCACCCCTATTTAGAGAGGTATTGGAACGTTATTCTTGAGTATAATTATTCAAAAGAAGAAGCACGAGTTTTCTTGCAAATGGTAAGATTAAAAGAGAGGAAACTTGAATGGGCTTTCAAGCAAAAAGAAAAAAGTATAAAGAATGAAGATTTAGCTTTTAATTGTGGAGTGAAGGTTAGGAGATTTCAGCAACTCCATAGAGAATATAAAATGACTGGAAAAATACCTCAATTGAACTGGAATAGAAGACCTAAGACTTACCTAACTGATGAACAAAAGAAATTAATTGACAAAGCACTTAAGGAAAGTAAATTGATGAATTCTGTTGCAATAAGATTGTATATTAAAAAATATTATAATATTATTTTACCAAATAATAAAATTCATAATTACCTTTTGAAAAAAGGAGTATCTAAAGAAGATAAAAAGAAACAGAAACAAAGGAAGTATTGCAGGTATCAGAGGGATCATAGTTTTTCATTAGGACATTTGGATTGGCACGATTCAGACTATCTTCCTGGAAAGCATGTATGCGTTCTTGAAGACGATGCTTCAAGAGAAATAATCTATGGGGGAGAATTTGATAGGGAGTTAGAAAAATATGCAATAGAGATTGTTAAAAAAGGAATCAAGATAGCTTATGAAACTTATTCATCTGTTTGGAGAGAGATGAATACAGACAAAGGAGCTCAGTTTTATGGAAATAAAAAAACAAATGAAGGTGAGAAATCCTACGCCGAATTTGAATTATTCTTGCAAGAAAATAATATTAAGCATATTCCTTCAAGAAGGAATCATCCACAGACAAATGGAAAAGAGGAAAGATGGTTTAGAACTTATGAAGAAAACAGACATAAGTTTAAATCATTTAATGAATTTATTAAATGGTATAATGATAGAATTCATTTAGGATTATCTAGAAAAGAAGGCATAACTCCAAACGAAATGATAATAAATAAACTGCAACCTGAATCTATTTTAGGGTTGTTTTTTAGACAAATAAACTGATACGAATACTAAAAAATATATGATAGACTTGCCATGTAAGAATATCCGTAAACTACAGAAGTAATAAATACAGTATCTCCGCACAGAGATAATTCTTAATCATTAGTCATTTTATAATTAAAAGAAAAATAGTAAATCCCTAGATTGCTCTAGGGATTTATGTCATTACTAAAGAGGTTTGTTGAAGTAAGTATAAATATTTTAGGGAAGATAAAAGTAAAGGTAAATGAGGTTCTAAGGAGCATTATTGAAGCAGGAAAAACAAATAGTTATGTAGAGACTTATAGCAATAAGGCGGATACTCTTCATAGGCATATAAAAGAGAATTCTGAAAGAGATTTAAAGAGAGCATTTGAATTTAATACAAGAAAAGCAATTGGGAGAATGGGATTAGGAAGAGTTGTTTTAGCTTTTGATGTTACAGAAGAACTTTATTTTGGAGATAAGGGAGGGCTAAATGTAAGGCAGATAAAACATCAAAATGGAGCTGATGAAGCGTTTAGTTATTTGGTTTTAAATATTATAAAACCAAAGCCATTGCCATTAATGGCAATTCCATATAAGCAAGGAGATGATTTAACTTCTCTAATAAAAGAACTGATAAGTTATGCAAGAAATCTAAGAATAATAATTGAATATGTTTTGTTTGACAGAGGATTTTATATTGGAGATTTAATTTCCTATTTATCTTCGATAAATATGAAGTATCTTATCTTTGTTCCTCAGAATAAAGCTATGAAAAGATATATACAACAAACAAATTATTTGCGTTCTTTTAACCATTTGATTGGATATAATAAATACAAAAGTACTTGGACTGCTAAAACAAAAATAGTTATCATAAAAGATAAATGTTTCAATGAAAAGGAGAAAAAATGGAAGAAGTTTTATTGGTGCTTTGCAACTAATTTGCAAAGTGGTTTTAGCCTTGTTAGAAAATATAAGCAAAGATGGCAGATTGAAACAGATTTTAGGGTTAAGAATGAAGCAAGAATAAAGAGCAAGAGTAATGTCCCAATTATAAGATACTTCTATTTTTTAATGTCATTAATATTAATGGGAAGTTGGGAAGTGAATAGAATAGATAATCCAGATGTTCCATTTAAACGCTATTTGAAAAACATTGAACAAAAATTCTCAACTGAAATTACTTAATTCTAGGATTAATATTAATGATAGAAGATAACTGGCGATAGCCAGACAAATTTAAAGAAAAAGATAAAAAAATGTAAATAAATATAGTTTAGCAACAGAATATTAAGAAAGAGTTTAAGATTAGAAAATATAATAAAGCCGTTATAACGGCTTTATTCGGAGATACTGAAATAACAGAAATATTTAAAAACAATTTTTATAAAGCACTTTTATGGATTTGGATGAGAAATCAAGAATATTAATGAATGAATTAGCAAAAGATTTTTCTAAAAGAGGAGATATTTTTAGAATTTTTTTAGGCATGGCTAATAGAAAATTAAAGGTGGATGAGTTTGAGGACACTTTACAGGATATGGTTGTTTCTATTGGAAAAGGAGGCCATACTTATGAACATGAAGTTCATGAAGGAATAGAGCTAAATCAAAGGCCTGTTTTGCCTTGGCTTTTAAGTTGCTGGAGTTATCAAATTATAGCAACAATTAGAAAAAGAGAAAGGACAATTCCTAAGATTAAAAGATGCAAAAGAGGAAAATTAGTTCAGATAGATGGAGACCTTTCTAAAAGATTAGATACCGAGAGTGTTTACAGAATTTCCTGTTCTAGATTTGAAGAAAGAGAGGAATTTAATGATGAAATTACTTATTTAAAATTATATCCAGTATTAGATGAACTGGCTCCTGAACAAAGAGAATTTATTGACTTGCATTATTTTCAAGGATTAGAATTAAAAGAAATTGCATTAAAAACTGGATTAAAAGAATCTACAATAAGAGGAAGATTATATGAAGCAAGAAAAACTCTCCGAGAAATTTTGCCTTATTCGATTGTTAATAAAAGAGGAAAGATTAGAGAAGCTGCATAAAGAATATACTATTGTTAAAAAGATATTTTAATATTCAAATTCCTCTATTAATGTTCGTGCATGATTTAAAGATTAAACAAGGCATTGAGAATGAAATAAAGAATCTTGAAAGAGTTTAAATATTCTTGTTATTTTATTTTATCATGACATCGCAATTAGAAATGCAATTAGGCAAAAATGGATTGACTCAGAGTTTCCTAGAAGAAATAAAAAAAAGATTTGAAAAACCTGAATTGAAAAATATCAAAATAAGTGTTTTGAAAAGTGCACGCGAATCGCGAGATGATGTAAAGAAATATGCAGATGAATTAAAGAATTTCCTTGGAAATAAATTCACATATAGAATAATTGGATTTTCTATATTTTTAAAGAAGTGGCGGAAAAGTAGAGAATGATTTTAAATAAATTTTTAATTAATTTTATAAAGGTGGGTTATGGCATAGAAAACATTAGCAAATTATCTCATAACATTGCTTTCTCTTGATAAATTCTTTTTATTGTTTTAATTGTGAAGTAATTACAAAGCTAAAACGAATGATTTATAAACCTATTTTCTTGATTGTTTATGACTATAAGGTAATTTATTACCTATCTAGTGCTGTAAAGCACGGTTGAAAAAAACAACTGATGAATAAATTCATCAGCAAATACCACTTGGATAAAACCCTCGATTTTATCTATATACTATCCAATGAAAGCTGAAAAAAACTCTGTATATGAGCTTCCGGCAAATGAATACAATAATAAATTAGCAAACATACTTAAAGAAATGCCTGAATTCAAACAGCCTGATTGGAGTTATTTTGTCAAAACAGGAGTTGCTAAGGTGAAACCTCCGCAGGATGAAAATTTCTGGTATAAAAGGGCTACAAGCATTTTAAGACAGGTTTATACTCATAAAGTAGTCGGGGTCAATAGATTAAAAACAAGATATGGAAGCTTGAAGAACAGAGGAATGCAGCCAGAACATTTTAGAAGAGGTTCTGGAAAAATCATAAGAACAATTTTGCAGCAGGCTGAAAAAGCAGGGTTATTGGAAAAGTTTAATGAAAGAGGAAAAAGAGCTGGAAGAACATTAACTAAACAAGGAAAAGAACTTTTGGAGAGTGTAAAATAAAATGCCTTTTGTACTTAGTCGTGAAAGAGAAGGTTTCCCAATTATAGCTTATCAACTGGATTTAGATGATAGGCCAATTTTATCATCAGTTTTAGTAGTAGGAGTTTCGGCATCAAGCCCAACAAATAAAACAAAAATATCTTTTCAAGGGGATAAATATGTATTTTTAAGAACAGAGTTATTAACAGAAAAAAATTATGATCCTGAAAAATCACAATTAAGCATATATGAAGCAAACAGGCTAAGAAAATATTTAAGGACGCAATTTAAAGTTGAAGGTCTGGAAGGAGAATTATAAAATGAAGCAAAAAAGAATATATCAAAAGAAAATAAAATTAGCAAGAGTTGCAAGACAGACTAGATGGGCTCCTGTCTGGGTTGTTTTGAAAAAAATGGGAACTGGAAAAAAAGTCCATCCTTCTGCTGTCACTCATGTTAAAAGAAGTTGGACAAGGACAAAATTAAAAATTAAACCAAGGAGAATGCATAAACAGCATCTAGGATAAAATTCAAAACAAGTTTCAAAAATCTTCCAATCATGGATTTTTGAAATCTGGGTATTTCTTTGGAAACACCCTGGATTTTGAATTTCATCAGACTAAACAAAAAATTCAAAATGGCAAAAGAAAAAACAAAAAAATCAGAAGCAAAACTTGTTTTGGAAAGAGAATATATTGTTCCTCTTAGAAGAGAGTGGCTGAAAGTTGCTAAATTCAAAAGAGCAAACAGGGCTGTTAAAGCCCTGAAAAAATTCCTTGCAAGGCACATGAAAGTCTATGACAGAGATTTAAGAAAAATAAAATTAGATATTATTTTGAATAATGAATTAAGATTTAGAGGGATGAGAAAACCACTTTCAAAAGTCCATGTTAAAGCTAAAAAGTTTGATGATGGAAATGTCAAAGTTGAATTAGTAAAAATACCTGAGCATATCAGATTTGCAAGATTAAGAGAAGAAAAGAAGAAAACGAAAATTGAAGAAAAAAAGCCTGAACCAGTAAAACCTGAAGAAATAACCCCTGCTGAAGAAAGCAAAAAGGCAGAAGAAACAAAAGAAAAAGAGGAAGCCTCAAAAGAGGATAGTTTGAAAATATCTAAAGAAAAAGCTAGAGAACAAAAACATATTTCTAAGGATAAAAAAGTTTTAATACACAGAAAAGCTATGTCGAGATAGTTATAAAAAAAGATGGAGTATGAGATAAAGAGGAAATTAGTACGGCTTAATAATAGGCAATGTGTTGATGATATTAAGAAATATATTAAATATTCCTATGATTTTTACCATACAAAAGTTCCTGAGATAATGATTTTAGCTAAAAAATTGCATGAGGAATATGATTTAAAGAGCTTTTATAAGATATTTAATAAATTATGGAAAAGCGGGTATCATAACAGCAGAGTATTAGCCATAACCTCGCTTAAAATGTATAAGGAAGATTTTAACCTAGAAACCTGGGTTTTTTTAAAGCCTAAATTAAAGGAAATCAGAGGTTTGGATAAAGTGGACAGTATAGGCTCTGATATTTTAGGCAATATAGTTTTAAGATATAAAGAATTAGAGAGTGAAATAATAACTCTTTCCAAAAACAAAAATTTGTGGCTAAGAAGAATGGCTTTAGTTTCCAGCATCCCTCTGATAAGACAAAAAGATTTTAAATTAGCAATTAATCTTATTAAAATGCATATGAATGAGAGTGAAGAACCTCTCCAAAAAACAATCGGACTTTTATTAAAAGAAATAGGAGACCAAAATCCGGAAATTTTAAGGAGATTTTTAATTAAAAATAAAAATCTTCCAAAGACTGCTTTTTATTCTGCAACTGAAAATATAAAAAGTTTCAGGAGATTGAGGCATTTATCAAATTCAAACAGGTTTGCTAGATGGTTCTTCTGGAAGAATTAGTCTCTATATTTCTAAAGTAAAACTATTAAATTTATCCTGCTTTCAGCAAGTCTAAATTTCTAAGAGTTATAGTTAATGTTATAAATGTAATAAGTTTTGCTTTGATTGTTGATTTTATAATATATTGATTTTAACACTAATAACAATTTCTTAGAAAAATAATTTTGATGAAGTCAGATTCTTTTTTGACAAATACCTTCAGAAAAGCTAGGGAATCAGATTTAAGAAGATTTATAATTTTGTTTTAATGATTATTTCTATGAACAAGAAATTAGATTTGAAAATAAAAGAAAAGGCAAATCCTTCAAAAGCAAAGGATTTGCAGAGATTTTTTAAAACCGGAAAAGGGCATTATGGAGAAGGGGATGTCTTTTTAGGAATAATTGTTCCTGAACAAAGGAAGATTGCTGTTGAATTCAAAGATATTTCTTTAGAAGAAATTGAGAATTTGTTGAATTCAGAAATTCATGAAAAAAGATTGATTGCATTATTAATTCTAATTGAACAACTTAAAAAAGCAGGAAAAGAAAAAGATGAAAAATTAAAAGAAGAAATATTTAAATTATATTTAAAAAAAGCCCATGAAAATAAAGTAAATAACTGGGATTTGGTTGATTTATCTGCTCCAAGAATTGTTGGAAATTATTTGCTTGATAAGAAAAGAGATATTCTTTATGAATTGACAAAGGGTAATTTATGGGAAAAAAGAATTTCTGTTATATCCACATTTGCATTTATTAAAAATTCAGAATTTAATGACAGTTTAAAAATAGCTGAAATCCTTTTGAATGATAAACATGATTTAATGCATAAGGCAGTTGGATGGATGCTTCGTGAAATTGGAAAGAAAGATATCAGGGTTTTGGAAGAATTTTTAAAAAAGCATTATAAAAATATGCCCCGAACAATGTTGAGGTATGCAATTGAGAAATTTGATGAAAAGAAGAGAAAGATGTATTTGAAAAGGGAAATTTAATCTCTTTTCAAATCCTTGAACTTCACAGAGTGCTGTTCACCAGCACTACCCCAGTTTTCCAATTCTGTTTCATGAATCAATATAGTAACTGCCTGGGCAGGTATTCCCATTTCTGTGAAAACTTCAGTTATCTTTTTGATAATGATTGGCTTTTGTTCTTTTTCTAAAGGCCAGGTTTCAATGTTTATTATGGGCATATAAATTAAAATAATAGTTTATTTATAATCTTTATTATACTTAATGTATAATTCTAATAAAGGTAGCAAATTCATTATTTTACAATAATGAAGAGAAAGGCTTCTTAAGTTTTAGAATAGCTTGTTTCATTAATTCTCCCTTGCTTGCTTCCACACTTACTATCCTGTGCCCCATTAATAATAATTAAAGTATAAAAAGCCAGATTAATAATAATTAATATGCAAATTCAAAAACCCATTTCAGAACTCTTGGAATTCAGCATAATAAATGTAGATAAGCCAGCTGGCTTAACCAGCTTTAAGGTGTGTGAAAAAATAAGGAATATTTTCAATGCAAAAAAAGCAGGGCATTTTGGAACACTTGACCCCATGGTTACAGGAGTCCTGCCTGTTGCTTTTAACAGAGCCTGCCGTTTGTCCAATTATTTTATGATTAAAAACAAGGAATATATTGGAAAAATGCAAATTCACTCTGATATTTCTGAAGAAGAATTAAAAGAAGAAATGGAAAAATTTAATGGAAAAATAATGCAGAAACCTCCTGTAAAATCAAGAGTTAAAAGAGTTTTAAGAGAAAGAAATGTTGATAAGTTCAAAATAATAAAAAAACAGGGAAAAATTGTTGAATTTGAAAGTGATGTTCAAGCAGGAACTTACATTAGAAAATTAATATCAGATTTAGGTGAAAGAATCGGAGGGGCTCATATGATTGAACTAAGAAGAATAAAAGCTGGAATTTTCAGGGAAAATGAAAGCCATAAAATTGAGGAAATTGAAAAAGCTTTTAAGGAATGGAAAGCAGGAAGAGAAGATAAGCTTAGAAAAATGCTGATTCCTGCAGAAATTATCAAGCAGATTATAACCTCTGTGCAGGTTAAAGAAGAAGCTGTTAAAGAATTGCTAAATGGAAAACCTTTAATGAAAAAAGAGATAGCAAGTTCAGAACCATCAGGTTCTGAAAATTCAAAACTTGCAGTCTTTAATAAAGAAAGATTTATTGGAATTTACAAGGTTATTGAAGATAAAGACATTCTTGCTAGAGCTGAGTTTGTGCTTAATTAAAAGTTATTTTTATTAATAATTTAAAGAGGATAAGAAGTGTGTTTAGCAATAGAGTAATATTTTTATAGCACTATATTCTAATTAACCATATCCTCGAAATAAATCATATTCTTCTTTGTTAAAACAACATTTAAATATCTGTTTTTATTGGTTTTCACATGAAAAAGAGGAAGAAAAAAGAAGATATTTTAATAATGATTTCAGCTGGAATTCTATTGGCAATTATTGCTATGTCTGGAATTTATATTAAATTATCAAATACTCCTGAAAAAAAACTAGAACTAAATGGGGAAATTGGAGAATTATATTCAGAAGGACTTGTAAATCAGCCTCCTTCTGTAAGCATGATAAACCCCAGATTTATAGAAGCTTATCCTCAAACAGAATTTAGTTTAAGTTCATCTTATTCAGACCCTAATGGAATAAGTGACTTGAATTATGCCAGATTGATAATTGATAAGAATGTAAACAATTATCCTAACTATACTGCGATGATTGACTATTTTCCAAACACAAACAAGATTACCATTTATAATAAAGGGGAAGAAAATAATTTAATTGCAAGTTATTCTTTTGAAGAAAATATAAGTTAGATACAAAAAATGGCTATAAATAAAATATTTATAAAAAGAGTAAAAATATCCGGAGTTTTAATTACAAATTTTTTATTTTTTGGAATTGTATTTTGCATTTTATTAAATATTAGTTTTATATCTGCTGTAACTAATTGTAATACTCAGGGTTCTTGTTCAGGTTCAGGGCCTTTTAATACCTGCAGTGACTCTTATCATTGTACAAATTCTTGCAATAATTGTTATCAGCTTCATGTAAATACTGCTGAATGTAAAATAATTGCTGCTGGACCTATTGCTGGGTGCATGATAACCAGTTGCAAAGACAGTTATGCAAATGCTGATGGAAACTGGGTTAATGGATGTGAACAGCCAGTTGCATGTGGAAGTGATATTGATTGTAATACTCCTGGTATTTGTCAAGTTAATCCTGGACATTGTGTTAATGGAAATACAATCAGTGCCGAATGCATTTATGACTCTGCTCCAGGTAATTCTATTAGTGATACCAGTATAAATGCAAACAATGGAGCTGTTTATTGTGCAAATTCAGTTGCTGGAAAGGTTGGACAGGCATTTAGTTTTAATGGAATTTCAAGTTATGTAAGTATCCCTGATAGTTCTTCTCTTCAACCAGTTAATGAAGTTACAGTTTCAGCATGGATTAAATTAAACACCTTACCTCAAACTGATAAATTTGAATTCATTGTAGAGAAAAATCTTGCAGGCAGCTGGGCAAGTTATGGCTTATGGATAAATTCCTCGGGGCATTTAATATTTTCAGTTGAAAATAAAGTGCTGTCATCCTATCCTGCATGGTCAGTAAAAACTCCCTTAAATTTAGGGCAATGGTATCATATAACAGGAGTTTTCAACAAGAACAATGCTGATGCTGGAGATGGAAATATTTATATTGATGGAAACTTGGCTGAGACTAATTTTATTGCAAATGGTTATGCAAGCAATTTTGCAATTAGCTATGATTCTGGAAATTTAAATATAGGAAAAGAGGGAGGGACTATTAACAGCAATTTTATGAATGGCATAATTGATGAGGTTAAAATATGGAGCAGAACTTTAACTTATGATGAAATATTAAATGAATATCAAAATGGAAATTTTCAGGCTTCAAAAAGTTGTGCTTTGGGAGAAGATAAAATAATTGAAAATTCAGGTGTTCAAGTAAAATGCCTAAACACAAACAAAGTTACATCTGGAAATGACTTAACAATCAATTGGGCATTTATTTTAAAAAATACTCTTCTGTATGATATTTACCATGTATATCCCTATGCAAAAGATAGTGCTAATCCTGGAATTTTTAGAGATGGAGGAAATATAAGTTTTGTAGCTTCAGCTTCTCCTACAAATAAAATTCCTTCTCTTTTGCCCTTAAGCCCTATATTAGGGGAAAGTTTTCCCAATCAGGAAGCTAATTTTAGCTATGGATGTTCGGATGCTGATGGGGTAGAGGACTTAATTTATTGCGGACTATTGATTTTCACTAACGAAACCTATCCTTCAATCCCCACAGTTATTTATTATTATCCTGACAGCAATACATTAAATATTTTCAATGAAACCGATAATTCTATTATCGCTGGAAACTGCACTCCTGGAACAAATGTCATGATTGAAAATAAAAATTCTAAAATTAATTGCTCAAAAATTAGCATAATAAAATCCGGAACAAATGCCAGTATAAATATCCTTATTGAATTTAAAGAAATCCTTGCTGGAAAAAATTACAATATTGCACCTTATGCAATGGATAAAGCTCAACCAAATCATATAATTTATGAAATCAAAGGAAACTGGATTGTTAAAAATTTTGTCCTTGTAAATTATCCTCCAACAACAGGCTCAATAAATCCTTCAAATGGAGAATTTTTTATAAATGAAGAAAGCGCCTTTAATTCAGATTATTCTGATGCAAACGGATTTGCAGATATAATTTCAGTTTATCTTGTACTGGATTTAAATATTTCTGATACTCAAAAAGTTTTAATCATACATTATCCAAACTCAAGAAAAATAGAGATAAGAAATGATATAAATAATTCAAAAGTTGATGGAAACTGCACCGCTGGAGAAAATAAAACTATCAGCAATTATTATACAAATATCCGCTGTTTAAATTCAAAGGCTTCTGGTTCCGGAGAAACGATAAATTTAGAATTGGATTTTATATTTAAAGAAAGATTCACAGGGCAAAGGAAATTTTTTATTAAAGCAAATGATGCAAATGGAACAAGCAGTGTATGGAAAGAAGCTGGAAATATCCGCATTATAAAAAGAATCCTCTCTAATTGCACTGATTCTGATGGAGGAAAAAATTATACAAAAAAAGGAATTACAAACGGAACTAACGGAGCCTTGATTGATTCTTGCATAAATAATAGCATGCTTAAAGAATATTATTGCAATAATTCTGGAGGTGCTTCTTTTGTATCTTACAAATGCCCTGAAAAATGTTCTAATGCAACATGCATTGAAATTAAGACTACAACGCTTACTACTCCAATAATACCTGATATTGATAAGTCAGAAGTTTATACCCCGACTCAATCAAGCACTACTGAACTAGATAAAACACAAGTCCAGGGAAAAACAGCAGGAGAAATAGTATTATGGTCAATAATATGGATTATTATTGTGCTTTTTTGCATTATTTTAATTTATTTTATATATTCTTTGAATAAAAAAAGAGCCTTGAGAAAAAAACTAATTAATAAAATTTCATCTCCGATTATAAGGCAGGTGCCTTCTGGATATTTCAGGCCTCCTTTCAGAAGATAGAATGAAATATAATTTTATAAAGAACAGCAAGTTAATGAAGTAAATTTATCAAGAGAGTTATGGCTTTTGGAATGGAAAGGGTTATGTGAGAGTGAAAGGGGTATCTTTATTTAAATCATTCATCTCAACATAACCTAAGTTTGATACAGGAAAAAGTTTTAAACTATCACTTTAGGTGATAGGCAAAGCAAAGCCTTGTTGTCTTTTTCCTGTCCCAAAAACTCCAATGACAAAATACATGGAGTTTTTGATATTAATAATATTTTTTCAAAAAGAGGAATCGGGATTGTAATAATTTGCAAGGCCTTTCTTAGCCCATTCCTTCATTGCATTCCTGTCAAATCCTTTTAAAAATCCAAGGACAAACATTTCTCTTGAATCTAAATGAACCTGGTTAATTAAAATATCAATTTCATTTTCCTCAGGCATTTCATAGTTTTGTTTCATATTAAAATATCTATTTTTACCTCCATTATGAAATTTTAAAGAAAGGGGTTTTTAAATCGAGTTCGAAGATAAAATACCTAAGCATAATTCATAAGGCTTATAAATCACAATCTTTAAGTAATATTATTGGCTAAATATAAAGATGACTTTGAATTTTTCTCTTGGAAATGTGTATGGAATTGATTCCATTTTTGAATTCTTGATAATAATAGTTTCACTTATAATTGCCTATTCTGCATATAAAATATATAAAATCCTAGGAGATAAAAAATACAAAATATTTTCTTTAGGATTTTTGGCATTAGCAGTTTCTTTTATATTTAAGATATTATCCAACCTTACAATTTTCTATAGAGTAAGAATAGAACATGTTGCTTTTTCATTTATAGGAATAATGCAGTGGAGATATATGGAATTATTTAATTTTACATCATTTATTTTTTATAAAATATTTTATATAACTGGTTTTTTGATTTTATTTTTTGTTATAACCCATACATACAAAAAAGATAAAGTGTTAACAATGATGTATTTTGGGATAATTGCAGTGTTATTCAGCATTTATTTTAATTTTATATTTCATTTAACTCTTGTAATTTTATTGTTTTTCTTGATAATGCATTTTTATGAAAATTATGAAAAACAAAAATCAAAAAATGCTTTTTTGGTTTTCCTTGCATTTTTAATGATGTTAATCAGCCATACTCTTTTTATATTTTCAGATTTTAATTTAATATTTTATCTTGCAGGAGAAATTTTATTATTGATAAGTTTCTTAAATCTTTTGATAAATCAATTCAAAACTGAAAGAAAAATGAAAAAGAACAATCTAAACATTAAAAGAATTAAACAAAAAAATAAATTGTATTCTTTACAATGAACTCAAAAATAATGCAATTTTTAACCATTCATTTTTAAACAGGGGCTAAAAAAAATGAACTCAAAAAGGACAAGACTTGAGGTTATAAGAGATATCTTAGATGTGCTTCAGAAAAATAGAAATGTTAAGATAACTCACATTATTTACAAGGCAAATCTTTCAAATAACAGCATTAAACCTTATCTTGAAAATCTTTTGAAAAATAAGATGATAGAGCAGATTACAGCCAATAAACAGAGATTTTTCAGGATAACTGAAAAAGGGCATGAATTCCTTCAGGAATTCAATAAAATCAAGATATTTTCAGATTCTTTTGGGTTGTAAAGTTTTATAAAACTCCTTGAACAATCATTATCATGAGAGAATTCATATATTTTTCATCAAAAGCAAAAACAACAGGCAATTTTGGAGATGACTTGATGAAAGCAGGAAGAATGGATATTGTATGTCAAATTGTAATCATGGCTTTTTTTCTTTCACATCAGCTAAGAAGGAATGTCAAACTGCATTTGATTTTCAATGGACCTCCTGACGCTCCAAAACATATTGAAATGTTTCCTGGAAATAAACTTATTGAGAATTTTGAAAAATCTGAAAATTCAAAATTCTCAAAGAATAACTTTGTATATGGTACAAAGTTATCTGATGAAGATTCTAAATCTGACATAAGCAAAAAAGATGTTGCTGGATTAATCAAGAAAATTCTTTACAAATATAAACCTGGAATAAAAAATGAAGTCATGCCTGGATATTTCATTGAAAAAAAGGGTTTTTCAAATGTTGTGAATGAAATGCTTGATGAAAGAGAGGAAATTTTCCTTTTGGATAAAAAGGGAGAGGATATTAGAAAAATTGAAATTGGAAAAAATCCTGTTTTTATTTTAGGAGACCATGAGGGTATTCCAAAAGATGAAATGAGGAAGCTAAAAAGAATGGATATAAAGAAGGTAAGTGTTGGAGATGAGATATATTTTGCTTCACAAACAATGACAATTGTGCAGAACGAACTGGATAGAAGAGGGATAGAATAGCCTTTTTATAACATATTTTTCATAATAATAATCTTTAAGATAGATTCAATTCTTAAATAGTTATGTTATTAGACTATGAAGATGCTTCGGATGAAGAAAAGGACAGGGTTCATCAAAGATTTCATGATTTTGGGGTAAGATTCACTAATTCTGGAAGAAGATTTGAATTGCATGAAAAATTATTAAAACCTGAATTAGAATTATTTGATGGGGTAAGGATTGCAGAGTTAGGAGTTGGAGAAGGCTATCATCTAGGGTCTTACAGAGATTTAGATTATAGAGGATTTGATACTAATTATGATATGTTATTAACTGCTTATAAAAACGCACAAAGATTCGGCATGCCTTTATTAAATCTCGAACATATGTTAACTGGGAATATACCTTTACAAGACAAAAGCATAGATAGACTTTTTTCAGTATGCATGTTACATGAAGCAGAGGATACTGAAAGAGAATTATCTGAAATGCATAGGGTTGTTGTTCAAAATGGAAAAATAGTTGTTGTTGAGAGAATGTGTGTGATTGAAGAATCTGCAAGAGCAATTCAAAGATTAAAAGATGAAAATCAATTTTTACCTGAATGGTTTTCTAGAAATGGTTATGAAATTAATGAAAGAAGATTTAGAGCCACTTACTGGGGAGAATCTCTAGATAATGATTTAATGTTTAATTTTTATCTAGTTTCTGGCAAAAGAATATAAAACTTTAAATATTCCATGAAATAAATTAGTCTATGAAAACATTAAGAGTTTATATTTCAGGTGCTGTGCAGGGAGTTTTTTTCAGAAAATTTCTGGAAGAACAGGCAAATAAAATTGGCGTAAGGGGGTTTGTCAGAAATCTTGAGGATGGAAGAGTCGAAGTTGTTATGGAAGGAAGAGAAGATAAAATAAATGAAATGCTTAAAGCATGCCAGGGGCAGGGGTATTCCCATGCTAATGTAAAGGACATTAAAATTGAAGAGCTTAAATACCAGGGTTTTGAGGGTTTCAGGGTTACGAGGTTGTAAGGATTTGATTATCTTGAATTTATTATTAATTTTAACTACTTTAAATTTTATGGCTCTTCACCTAATTTAGGGGGCTTCGCCCCATAATTTTGAAAAATTTTAAGTCCATAGTCCATTAAAATTTTTCTTTTCATATCATTAATGTCCAAAATTATCGGTTATGAAAATTAAAGCAAGTCAGGAAGAGAGTTCAAACTAATGTTTTCTAATATTTTTCATTATCGTTTAATTTTTCA
>Ga0209542_10008721_pt1 | contig 18836 bp, 19 predicted proteins | sample RifCSPhighO2_01_FD_184028 | JGI IMG/M metagenome (GOLD analysis project Ga0209542, IMG submission 184028) | Soil microbial communities from Rifle, Colorado - Rifle CSP2_plank highO2_0.1 (SPAdes) (version 2) | ecosystem: Environmental > Terrestrial > Deep subsurface > Rock core/Sediment ...
CGGAATTTGCCCGATGTCTTTGCTGAAAATTTTTGACGACAATTTTGCTTGATGATTAATCATAATTTTTGCAATTTTTCTTTTAACAGCTCTCCGGCAAATTTTCCGTCCGCCTTTCCTTTCAGTCTTGCCATCAATTGGCTCATAATTTTGCCGAAATCCTGCGGTCCCTCCGGCTTTAATTCGGCTATAATTCGGTCTATTTCCCGCCTTACCTCGTCTTCCGACAATTGCTTCGGCAGATATTTTTCTATTATTTTAAACTCCTGTTCTTCCTTGCCCGCCAAATCTTCCCTGCCTCCTTTTTTAAATTCCGCAATCGCCTCTTTTCTTTTTTTCGCTTCGCGGCCGACCACTTCCAAAACTTCTTCTTCGGTCAATTTGCTCAATTTTTCCAATTCCGAAACATCTTTTACGCTCCTGCTTAATTTTGTTCTTTTTTCTATCTCCTGATTTTTTATCGCGGCCGCAATCATCCGCAAAACCGAAACAACAAGTTCGTTTTTTTCTCTCAACGCTGTTTTTAAATCATTTTGAATTTCAGATTGTAATTTTGAATTTAAATCACTCATGCTCGCTTTTTATTTTACCTCCCAATGTTCTTAACTGCGAAAGCGCTTTTTTCGCCTCTTCTTGATTCGGCGGCTTTCCGTGCCAATTAAAGTCGTATTCCATAAAATCAACGCCCTTGCCGGGAATGGTATGGGTGATAATTACGACTGGTTTTTCAAAAATCGCTTTTGCCTGATTAACAGCGCCGATAATTTCCTGAAAATTATGTCCGTCAATCTCAATAACATGCCAATTAAACGATTCGTATTTGGCGCGAAGCGGCTCAAGAGGCAAAACATCTTCGGTGTATCCGTCAATCTGAATATTGTTGCGGTCAACAATCACGGTTAAATTATCAAGTTTAAGTTTTCCCGCCCATAAAACCGATTCCCACCAAACGCCGGTGTCGTGTTCGCCATCAGAACCAAGGCAATAAACCTGATTCTTTTTTTTGTCCCCGCCTTCGCCAAGGCTTCGGCGGGCAGGCATTTTTAAACCGTAAGCCATTCCTGCCGCCTGACCAAGTCCTGAACCCAATGGCCCGGAAGTTATTTCTATTCCCGCTAATGATTCATTATGAGGATGTCCCTGCAAACGCGTGCCGAATTTCCGGAGAGTCATAAGTTCTTCCCGCGGAAAATAACCCGCATGCGCCATCGCGGCGTACATAACCGGACAAATATGGCCGTTAGACAAAAGCAAATAATCCCTTTCTTCCCATTTAGGATTTTTGGAATCGTATTTTAAGATATCGCCGAAATACAAAGCCGTAAAAACATCGGCCATTCCCAATGGTCCGGCTGAATGTCCCGAGCCGGCTTCCACAAGCATTTTTATAATATCTTGCCGAATCTCGTTGGCTTTTTTCTCTAAAAATTTAATCTTGTCGTCTGTTAACCCCATTAAACATTATAGCAAAAAATTGTTTTATAAGAAAAATCAGGTTAAAATAGAAAATGGCAAAAATAAAAATTCCCCGAGAAATAAAAGAAGTTTATCTGATTTTGGAAAAAGCCGGATATCAAGCTTATCTTGTTGGCGGATGCGTTCGGGATTTGCTCCGCGGAGTAAAGCCGAAAGATTGGGACATTACAACCGACGCCAAACCCGAAGAAATCCAAAAATTATTCTTGAAAACTTTTTATGAAAACAAATTCGGCACGGTGGCGGTTGTGACCGATTCAGAAAACGAATCTTTAAAAACCATTGAAATCACCCCGTTTCGTCTTGAAGCAAAATATACGGACAAGCGCCATCCCGATAAAGTGGAATTTACCGACAAATTGGAAGACGATTTAAAACGTCGGGACTTTACGATTAACGCCATTGCTCTGCAAATCGCAAATGGCAAATCGCAAATCATTGATTTATTCAACGGACAAGAAGATTTAAAAAACAAAATTATCCGGGCGGTTGGCGAACCAGAAGAAAGATTTGACGAAGACGCTTTGCGGATTTTGCGGGCAATCAGATTCAGTTCCGAACTTGATTTTTCTCTTGAGAGCAAAACTAGGGACGCTATTCAAAAAAAATCCGGCCTTTTGGAAATGATTTCCAAAGAAAGAATCAGGGACGAATTCATAAAAATCATTATGTCTCAAAAACCGGCCGAAGGGATAGAGACGATGAGGGAACTCGGAATTTTAAAATATGTCGCGCCGGAATCGGAAGAAGGTTGGGAGGTGGCGCAACACAAGCCTCACCGTTATACCGTCTGGGAACACAATATCCGCTCTTTAATTTACGCGGCGGAGCAAAATTGGCCGCTTGAAACGCGGCTCGCGAGCTTGTTTCACGACATCGGCAAACCAAGAGCAAAACAAGGGAAAGGAGAAGAATCAACTTTTTACAATCACGAAATTTTGGGCGCGGAATTAACCGCCCAAATTTTAAACCGGCTTAAATTCCCGAGAGATATTTCCGAAAAAATCATCAAACTGGTTCGTTATCATCTTTTTTATTACAATGTTGACGAAGTTACCGAATCTTCCGTCCGCCGCCTGGTCATGAAAGTCGGACCGGAACATATGGAAGATTTAATCCGGGTAAGAATCGCGGACAGAATGGCAACGCCTGTGCCGAAAGCCGAACCGTATAAAATCCGCCATTTCCGGTTTATGGTTGAAAAAGCGATGCGGGACCCGATTTCCGCAAGCCAACTCAAAATTAACGGCGAGGATGTGATGAAAATAGCCGGCATTCCGCCGGGTCCGAAAGTCGGACAAATACTCTATATTTTATTGGACGAGATATTGGACAATCCGGAATTTAACAACAAAGAATGGCTGGAAAATAAAACCAAAAAATTAAGCGGCTTTTCCGATGAAAAATTAAGAAAACTGGGCGAACAGGCAAAAAAGAAAAAAATCGGCCTTGAGGAAGAGGAAATTGGAGAAATAAAAAAGAAATATTATGTGAAATAAAAAAATCGGGCGACGAACATCAGCCCGACTCTTCAAAAAATTTAGCAAGATTAGCATGTAATTGTTCAAGGCGGATAAAACCAACTTCGCAGTTTGTTCTTGTTTTATCCCGAAAGGCTCTGCCGGAACAACTAGAAGATACGCCCGCCGTCGTTGTTTTGATTTCAAACCGGTATAACAGCAATCTCTTGCCAAGATCAACAATATCTTCCCAATCTGAATAAATACGGAATAAAATTTCTTTCAAAGGAAATCTCTCGCGTCCAATCTCCTCGTTCAAACAAAGTAATAACTCATAACCGCCCTTTATTTCCCGCTTAGATGTAAGAGTAAAGAACTTCGGGAATTGTCTTGTTTTTACCCAACGAGACATCGCCGCGGAAATCCGCCAAATAATTTTACTGTCATAACCTCCTCTCATAATCGGCTCCTTTCCAAAGAACTTCCAAAAATCAATTTTTTGCATTATAATGGCAAAATCAAATTCAAACAAGCGGAGTGTCGTATAATGGCAGTATGCGCCCTTCGGGAGGGCGCGGCCCGAGTTCGATTCTCGGCACTCCGAAAATATAAACAATGGACGAATTTGGACCTGAATACATAATTAAAGTATATGACCCGAAAATCGGCCTGCATGGTTTTTTGGTTATAGACAATACCGCTTTGGGACCCGGAAAAGGAGGCATTAGAATGACGCCTGATGTCACCGAAGAAGAAGTGTGGCGACTCGCGAGAACGATGACCTGGAAAACGGCTTTGTACGACCTGCGTTTTGGCGGAGCAAAAGCTGGAATTAAATACGACCCTAATTCCAAAGAAGACCGGCGCAGAAAAAAAGAACTTATCCAATCATTCGCCAAAGCGATAAAACATTTCACGCCAAAAAACTACATTGCCGCGCCGGATGTGAATACCGGCGAAAAAGAAATGGAATGGTTCGTTGAAGCAACCGGACACTGGCATTCGGCAACCGGAAAACCGGCGCATTTATGCATGGAATTATTCGGCGAGCCTGGCGAAAAATGCGGTATTCCCCATGAATTCGGGAGCACCGGTTTTGGTGTTGCGCAAGTCGCGAAAATCGCCGCGGAATTGAAAGGATTTAACCTTAAAAAAACAAAAATCGCCATTGACGGCTTTGGCAATGTCGGCAGTTTCGCGTTTCATCATTTAAAAAAAATCGGCGCGAATATCGTCGCGCTATCGGACAAATACGGCGCAATTTATTCGGATAGCGGCTTTGATGAAAAAATTCTGCATAAGCTTATTTCAGAAAAAAAACCGCTTTTAAATTATCCGGGGGCGAAAAAAATAAAACACAGCGATATCTACGAACTGAATGTTGATATTCTGATTCCAGCTTCAATAACCGATGTCATCAACGAAGCAAATAAAAACAAAATCAGGGCAAAAATCATTATTGAAGCCGCAAATATACCAATGAAAGAAAACATTGAAGAGTATCTGTCTAAAAAAGGAATTTTAATCGTCCCTGATTTTCTCGCCAACGCTGGCGGGGTAATTTCTTCTTACGCCGAGCACGAGGGCTATAATCCAAAAAAAATGTTTGAAACTATAAAAAATAAAATCGCAAAAGCGGCAAAGATGGTTTTAGAAAAAGCGCTCAAAGAAAAGAAAAATCCGCGCCAAATCGCTTTGTGCCTCGCCCAAGAAAAAGTCCGCCAGGCGATGAAAAAAAGAAAATCCATTTTTGGAGATAAATAAAATATGAAGGCGCCCACTTTCGCAGGCGCCTATTTCTACATTATCTCTCACTTCAGCCTTTATCTCTTTATTCTGGCTGCGAGCTTCTTTGAGACTAGAAAAACATCTGGGTGCTCTCCTATTAAGTGTCTTATCGCTTGTAAGAGAGTATCACTACGCACATCCCCAATGGTTTCTTTGCCCTTGGTGATCATTGCCCACCATACAGAATAAGGTCTTCCATTGTTAGCTGGTATCGCTTCTAATTCAATTACTCTGAGTTTAAGCTCGTCTTTTCTTTCCATTTTTATCCCCTTTCTTCAAGAGTGTGATTAAAGTGCTAAAAATCCTGTTTTAATTATATCAACATTATTTTAAAAAGTCAATACTTTAACAAGTTCTCCTTTGTTTCCTTTTTCATCATAAACCCTAATAATAAGTTCTTTTTCGCCCGATAAATCGGGAATTTGGTTAAGATTGTATTTGAATTCATAGGGTTTTTGCGAAAGCGAACCGAGAAAATTTTCGCCCAAAAAGAAATCAATTTGTTTTACGGGAAAATAATTCGCGATAGAAAGATTGATTTCTAAAACATCATTCGGCCTATAAAAATCTTTCAGACTATTCGCGATTAAAATTTTTGGCTGATATTCGGGCTTATGAACATCGTCAAATTCCTGCGGCAGATTCGCCGATGATTCGTCAATAATTCCCCGCTCTTGTTTCCATTTTTGAACCGCGAAATCCCAATTATTGAATTGAAAGTCGCTTACCGGATTTACGGGAGCGGGACCAAGAGGGTCGTCTTTCCTAAGCCAATACAAAATATCGTGAACCTCAAGCAAAACTTTTTCTTCTATGTATTCGGGCGGAGTGAAATCAGTCGCTCTTTTTCCGGAGATTCTATCAATTAAATAAACATTTCCGCCCTGCCATTTGCCGGCCAAAATCGGCTTTGAAATTTGAGTCTGCTCGGGCTTTTCAAAATCTTTCGGCGGATATTTTTTAAAAACTTCTTTGAAAAAAGCGTTCCACAAAGGAGCGGCGATGAAACCGGCGACTTTTTTTTCCATCGCCGTATTGTCGTTATTTCCGAACCAGACTCCGAGCGCGAAATCTTTCGTGTAGCCGGCAACCCAAGCGTCCCGATAATCATCGGTTGTTCCTGTTTTGACCGCCACTTGCGAAGGATAATCCGGAAAATACAAATAAGAAGATTCTCCGAAAGCCGGCGCGCGGGCTTTATTGTCGGAAAGAATATCGGTAATGGTTCTCGCGATGTTTTCTTCCAAAACCTGCTCGCCTCTTTCTTTGTATTCTTCCAAGATTTCTCCTTTGCTGTTTTCCACTCGTAAAACAGGCGCAACGAGATTCAATCTGCCGTCGTTTGAGAGCGCGCCGTACGCCTGCGTAAGTTCAATAAGTTTTACTTCGCCTCCGCCCAAAACCAGAGTCAAGCCGTAACGCCCGGGGTCGTTTAAAGTTTTAATTCCCATACTGTTCATTGTTTCCAAAGAATCTTTAAGTCCCGCCAAATACAGCGCCTTGACCGCCGGCACATTGATTGATTGGGCAAGCGCTTCCCTTATGCTTACAGGCCCTCTGAATTTGTTGTCGTAATTTGACGGATGATAACATTCTTTTTCTTCAAACTCTTTTATTTCTTCCGTACTTTTATTAGCTTTAAATTCGTCTTTAAGCTTGCCTTCCGGCGAACATTCGGGCCTGAATTCGGTGAATAAATCAAACAAAGCGGTTTCCGGCGCGTAGCCTTTTTTGAATAAAGTCGCGTAAACAAACGGTTTTAAAGCTGAACCGGGCTGACGGCCTTTTCCGTAAACCGCGACATTAAGCCGCGGCTCAAAACGGCAATTTATTCCCGGCTCGCATTTGTCGGGCAACGACTCGGCCCACCAATCTTTTGAACCGACCATAACCAAAATTTGACCGGTGGCGGGAGCAATGCCGACCAAACCGGCGTTAAAAACATTAAATTCCTTTTCTTCTTTGTCAACGAATTTTTTAACCATTTCCTCCGCTTTTTTTTGAAGCTCATAATCAAGAGTGGTAATTACTTTCAGTCCTCCTTGTTCAACCAAATCCTGGCCGTATTTTGAAATCAAATAATCGCGCGCGTACATCACGAAATGAGGGGCTTTGAGACTTTCTTTCGCCAAATTTCTGAAAATCGTTTTTTCCCGCCTTGCTTTATTTTCCTCTTCTTCGCTTATGTAGCCCAATTCCAGCATTTTTTTTAAAACAAGATTTTTTCTTTCTTCAAGCTCTTTTTGGTGAGATCCATAGGGAGAATAATAAGACGGGGCTTTGGGCAAAGCGGCGAGATAAGCGCTTTCCGAAAGCGTCAAATCTTTTGCCGATTTTCCGAAATAAGTCTGGGAGGCCGATTCCGCCCCGTAGTTCGCCTCTCCGTAATAAACTTCGTTGAGATAAAAATTCAAAATTTCTTCTTTGCCGTATTGTTTTTCTATTTTAAGCGCGAGAATTATTTCTTTCAATTTTCTGGCGTAACTTCGCTCGGAAACCAAAAAAGTGTTTTTGACCAATTGCTGGGTTATGGTTGAAGCTCCCTGGCTTACTTCGCCCCGCTTAAGATTAATCAAAAACGCCCGTAAAATTGAAGAGGGGCTGATTCCTTTGTGCCTGTAAAAATTCCGGTCTTCAATCGCCACTGTGGCGTTTTTAAGATTGCGGGAAATTTCGCTCCAGGGGACGATTGTCCGACGTATTTCCTGATGGACGTCATATAGCATAATTTTGCCCGTCCGGTCGTAAATCTTCGTTGATTCAACCATCTTTCTCTGGGAAAAAGATTCAAAGTCGAGAATTTTGAGCTCCATGGCCCATAAAAAGAAAATTCCCGTTCCTAAAAAAATAAAGGCGAGGGAAACGATAAAAATAAATTTAAACGCTTTTTTCATTAACAAAAATGTGGTAAAATACGCAAATGACAGATAAAGAAATTGACCTGCTTTTAAGCTGGGCTGTTGCGGAAATTATTGACAAAGACAAACTTATCTTTGAGCTTAAAACCGGAAAAATCCTCAGAATAAAACACGGCATTGACCCGACAACTCCCGACCTCCATCTTGGACATAGCGTAGTTTACCACAAACTTCGCTCTTTTCAAGAATTGGGGCATAAAATCATTATTCTTATGGGAGACTTCACGGCAAGATTCGGCGACCCCACCGGCAAACTGACCGCGAGAACATTCAGAACAAAAACCGAAGTCAGGAAACAATCTTCTCGCTACAAAAAACAATTGGGCAAAATTCTTGAACTTAAAAAAATAGAATTCAGATATAACAGCGAATGGTATGATAAAATGGCGCTTGACGAATTTTTAAGAATTATCGGCAATTTTACGATTCACCAAATGCTGGAACGCAATATGTTTCAAGAAAGAATCAAAAATAAAAAACCGATTTTAATTCCGGAGCTGATTTACCCGATTCTCCAGGGATATGACTCGGTAATGCTGAAAGCTGATATTGCGGTTGTCGGACAAGACCAGCTGTTTAATGAAATTCAGGCGAGAACTCTCCAGCCGCTTTACGGACAAAAACCCCAGGCAATTCTCGCCACCCCGCTTTTAATCGGGCTTGACGGCAAACAAAAAATGAGCCAAAGCTTGAAAAATTACATCGGCATAACGGAAAATGCCGATGAAATGTACGGAAAAACTATGAGCATTCCCGACGCGCTGATTTCCCATTATTTTCGGCTCGCCACAAAATTGCCGGATGAAAAAATCGCCAAAATAGAAAATGGCGTTGAAACCAAAACGCTCAATCCGATGGAAGCCAAAAAACTTTTAGCTTATGAAATCGTTAAAACCCTCCACGGAGAAAACCGCGCCCGCAAAGCCGAGAAATTTTTCAGAGAAACATTTCAAAAAAAACAACTGCCCTCCGAATTAAAACCGCTCAAAATTAAAAAATTTTCTTCTCTTTTTGAAATTATCGCCGAACAAAAAATATTTTCAAGAACAGAACTGCGAAGATTGTTTAAACAAAGAGCGGTTGAGTTCAATGAATCCGTGGTCTCCGACATTAATTTCGCGGTCAATGTTTCAGGTGTCGCAAAAATCGGGAAAAAAAGATTTTTTAGGCTGGAAATTTTTTAAACAAAAATCCGCTTTGTGGGCGGATTTTCGTTTAAAAAAACTTAAATAATGTCTTCTTCTTTAAATCCTGTTATTTCTCCTCCTTCTTCTCCTCCTTCTTTTATATTTTCTTCTGCTGAACATTCACACCCTTCGGACTTAGGATTTCCGCATTCTTCGCAGGTGTCGTCTTTTTCTTCTGCCATAAAAATTAAAATTTATTTTAAACGCTTTAACTCGACCGTTCAATTATATTTTAATCAAAAAATATAATTGAATTTCCTTATAGCAAAATATTCAATATCCGTAAAGTGTCAAGACTAAAAATGTGGATAACTCCCTACCTGCGAACCAAGTGAGAAGCGCCAAGCAAAGCAAGGGCGAGAGCGTCAAAAACATCGTCAAATTTTGAAATATCCTTGTCTTTTAAAAGCATTTTAACCGCGTATTGCACCTGTTTTTTATCGGCCAAACCGTAGCCGGTAATTCCCAGTTTAAGCTCGTTCGGACTAAATTCTAAAACTGGAATTTTATGTTTTTTAGCCAGGTATAAAATCACCCCTTTTATTTCGGAAATTTTAAGAGCTGTTTTTTGATTGCGGCTAAAAAAAATTTTCTCCAATATAACGCCATCGGGCTTGCGCTCTTTTAAAATGGCTTCAACCCGAACGGCAACTTCATAAAGGCGGTCTTCCCAGCATTTTTGAGGAGTGGTGGCGATAAGGCCGGAATCAATGATTTTATTGTTTCTGCCGTCGCTTGAAATCAAACCAAAGCCGAGCCGACCGTAGCCGGGGTCAATACCCAATATCTTCCGCGAGATTTGAATAAATTTCTTGAATGTCTTCATGCTCGTCAAGAGCTTCAAATATTTTTTTTAATTTTTCTTTGTCTTCGGAAGCGATGCCGCTCATTGGATTTCTAGGCCTGAATTCTCCCTCAATCTTTTCAAAAAGGAATGAAACCGAACCTGGCGGAACCATCTTCGCTCCGTTTTCCTGCAAAATGTGTTTTATTTCCTGGCTCGCGCGATTGCGATTATCGGTAATTCCGACCAAAATCAAAGCAACTCCTCCCGGTCCGTAAGCTTCATAAAGAACTTCTTCAAGGCCGGCTCCTTCGGCCCGTCCGATTCCTCTTTTAATCGCTTTTTCAATGTTCTCTTTCGGCAAATTTATTTCTTTTGCTTTTTCAAGGGCTGATTTTAATTTCGGATTAAAATTCGGGTCGCTTCCATCCCTTGCCGCAACCGCGATTATTTTAATCGCTTTTGAAAAAAGCTTGCTTCTCTTGGCGTCCGTAATCGCCTTTTGCCTTTTTATTTGAGTCCAATGGGAATGTCCGGCCATAAAATAAGCTAAAAGTTTAAAGTGAAAAAATAAAAGTTATCTAATTCCTGTTTTTTGAATTTGGTTCATTATTAAATCTTTGATTTCGTAAACTTTTGAAATATCGCGAATATGAAAATCTTTTTCGCCCGCCGTTTGAACGGCGATTGTGCCGAATTTCAAAAATGTGGCGAGAAATCCCGAAATACTGACGGTCATATCTTGAATTCTAAATAAAGGAATTTCCGAAACTTCTCTTTGAAACAACCCGGTCTGTTCAATGTCAATCAATCTTTTGTCGGTTAAAATCCACATATCAAGATAATAATCAATCCAGAGGCGGAAAGCCAAAAAAATGACAAAAAGAAAATAAAGGACGAGGGCATACAAAATCAAACCGATGAATTCCTGGGGAGCGCGCGAAACAAAAATCAAAATTCCAATCAAGGGAATCAAAAGAAAAATAACCAAGGTCATTTTCCTGCCAATCACAATCCAATGGCGATGAACCGCGACTATGATTTTCTCGTTTTCGCCAAGCTGTATCATCTTTGCGGCATTTTATCATTTTCTCCGGACTTCGCAAAGAAAAAAGAAACAATGCCGGAAAAACTCGCAATGCCGAAAACTATAGCCAGCCAGAAATAAATAGAACGCTGTTTTCCCTTGTTTTTGTCCTGAACAATCGCGGAAGACGCCAAAATATCTTCTTTTTTAACAATATCTTTGGTGTCGGAAATTTGGGGGCTTGGAGAACTTTGGAGATTTGAAGATTTCGCAATAATAGTTTTGTCATCGCTAATAATATTTTTAACGGGAAGTTTTTCTCCTTCGTACTTGAATTCCTGAATCAGGGAGCTGTCGGGATAATAAAATTTAACCAACGAGGGTAAGGCAAAATTAATTCCCGAAACACTTCCGGGAACAAGCAAGCGGCTCTGCGGCGAAATTACGGAATTTTCCGGAAAATAAAAATATTTTTTCCCGTCGCTGAAATTAAATCCGGAAATATCCAGCTCGTAATCTGACTGATTGCTGATTTCAACAAAACCGTTTTCTCCCGGTTTTAAACCGGTGATTTTTATCGGCGGCGCAATCACCTTTATCGCCAATTGATCGCGATTGGCGTAAATTCCCGAAGAAGCGTTTAAAATTACGATGTATTCGCCGAGATAACGGTATATATGGCTTAATGGATTTCCTTCGTTAATCGTTCCGTCGCCGAAATTCCACAAAAACCTCGCGTCTTTTATTTCTTCATTGTTAAAGCCGTACGCCTTCCCGGAAAAAATCGTTTTCTGACCGACAAAAACGATTTTATCTTCTCCGGCTTCAACTTTAATTTGTTTTGATTGGTCTGGCTCTATAATTTGATTTTGAGAGTTTTGATTGGTTGTTCCCGAATCCTGATTCTTGGCTTTTGGCGTGGCTTTTGCGGTAATCCATTTTCCATCGCCGGTTTTTTGCATTGTCTCTTTAGTTGCGTTGTCGCCGGCCGGCCAGCCGGAAGAAGCGTTTACTCTATCAATTTCATCGCCGTCTTTGTTTTTTAATATTAGATTTTCTCCGCTGTTGGACAACGCTCCGGTAAAAATCAAATCGGCCGTTATGCCGGGAACGGCGCTGTCGTCGGTTCTTTCCAAAAGATAATATCCGTTTGCCGGAATAATTTTATTAACCGCGTTTGAAAAATTTACGCTTGGCGTTCCATCAACGGCTGAAAACGTCCATCCGTTTAAATCAACCGGCTGAAAACCATCGTTATAAATTTCTATCCACTCGTCATTGGACGAATTGGCCGTCCCCATCCAGGCGATTTCGTTGATTACAATATTTGCAAACGCCGAAAAAGGAATAATCAAAACAATGAAAATTGCCAAAATATAACGCATTATTTAATTATACACTCCTCCCGTCTATTTTAAAGGTTTAAATTCCGCTCCAGAATAAATAAATCCGTTAAAAAAAACAAAAAAGGCCTCGCTTGCCCGCGAGGCCCAAAACACTATCTCGTTATTAAAAAACATAATAAAGCAACAAAACCCCGTCGACAACCGCAAACGCGATTGTCAACCCTATCGGCACCCATATCTTCCATCGCGTAATTCGCATTTTAACCTTCCTCCCTTTTCTTAATGCCCCCGAGAATCTTGATTATTTCGGGGGCGCAAAGTTAGCGAGTAAATCGTTAAAACCATCTAACGAGGCTAAATACACCCAAACTGCCACTACAAGCACAACGGCAACGCCCGTCCCTATCCCTGCCCATGTTAATTTCCTCATTTTTCCTTCCTTCCTTCTGGTTTAATTTAAACGGGGCTAATAATACAAAAATATCTAATCTAATTATATTTTATCAAAATTATTCAAAAAGTCAACCCCGTTAGAAGTAAGACGCAGAATGCGTCTAGCCGATACGCTTGCGTATCGGACTTCTAACGGGGTCAACCCGCAATTGACGGACAAAAATCTGTTATAATGATTCCTATGAAATTTGAAAGGCCGCCGGAATTGGCGGAAATACATGAAGAAATAGAACAAATTATTCAAGCGCGAGAATGGCTGATGCCGCGTCTAAAAGAGGAGGCGGAGAAATTGAGAAAACTGGGTTTTGGAGTTGATGATGAATGCCGGATTAAACCAGGTGAATTTAAAAATCTTTTTGGGGAGGAAAATGTTGCCCGAGATTTAGAATGGATAAAAGGAAAAAAAACAAAATTTGAAAAAGAAACGCCGGAGAAAATTAAGGGCGAAGTTTTAGAAATGGCAAAAACCCTTACTTTCAATAATTTTTGGTTTGACAAGAGATTAATCGCGTTAAGAACTTCCGAATACGACGATGTCGCAAATGGCGTAGACCAGCTTATTTTTGACGCTGAAACTAAAACTGCTTTGGCGGCGGTTGACGCCACAACAAACTGGAAAGATAAAACCAAAGAAATTTCCAGTGGAATAGAAAACGGCTCTAAGGTCAAATACGGTTTCGGCTTTGAAAACGAAAGTTTGGTAAAAAAATCGTATTACAATCTTCCGCTTTTTATAATTTCAATGAAAGGAGAAGAATTATTGGAAGTGTTGAAAGACATAGAAAAAGGAGAAATAAGTTTTGAAGGAAGAAAAGTTGAAAATACGGTCCTTAACGAACTAAAATCACAGAGTGAAAATTTTGCCGAATCCGCCTCGCTAAAACTTAAGTTGTCATACGAAAAAGCCGGCGAAATTTTTGAGAGATTGTAAATTTTTTTAAAATCTTCCCCGCCAAAATCTACTTTAATAGATCAAAATAAATTTTGGTGGGAAGGGAACGCAATTTTTTATAAAGAGCGTTCCCTTTCGTATTTGGCGGCCTTGCGCCAACTAATCTACTTAGGGAGTTGAGGGTGGGTTGGATAATAAAAAGGGCAACCGATTTGTTTCGGAGTAGTAGGGGTGAGCACTCAAAACTTCCGCGTAATCATAAACCAACTTAATGAAAATTTCATTGTGCCTTTTCTGCTCATTAGAGAGTGCTTTATATTTCATCCCGCCTATCACTAAAGATGTGGTGGTTCCCGCCAGTAAAACACCTAAAACAACTAAGGTTATTAGGTAGAATTTTTTTCTCATCGCTTTTACCTATCCTTTCTTTAATTGTTTTTTTATAAAGAACTTCCCCCGCCAAAATAATCTTTCCTTGAAAAATTACTTTGGTGGGAAGGGACGCCGGAAAAAACGGCGTCCCTTTTACGCAAGGCTAACTAAAGAACTATGAAACCCTTAGTGTTTTCTAACCCGCCTTCTCACCAAAAAGTTCCACTATTACATGCTGGATTGCATTGATATGGTTCGGCGCAACCCAGGCATCAACTTGAGGAAAGCTCATCTTATCACAAGGCTCTTCTCCGATTACTATGACCTTAACCCCGTACGGGAGTATTTTGACCTTATTAGCTATGACAAGGCTGTAATTTTCCAGAGGGGCGTCTTTACCCGGCCATTCGGGCATCTTCTCCTCTGAAACTACAACAAGGTCAAAAATCGGGGGATAATTTTGCTGTATTTCTTCTATTGCTTCTATTGCCCCTCTATATGTGCCTACTGCGTGCAGACAATCAATACAGTGCATGAGACAATTTATATCACGAACTAATAAAAGACGACGCTCTTCATTACAATCTGCTATTAAGACAGCTGATAATCGCAACATCTAAGCGCTCCTTTCTAAAAAAATGTCAAAGCTCTGAAAATTTCAGGAAAATCAGTAATTTTTAAATCTGCTTTGATTATACAGGAATCTAAAAATAAATCAAGGATTTAGAGAAATTTTCTCGCCGGGTTTTAAAACGCCTTTTTGTTTCGCCGGCTGGATTTCCTTTTTTTCCGGAACAGCGCCGATTTCCTTCAAAACTTCGCGGAGTTCGTCAAGTTTCGGCGACTGTTTGCCGGTAGGCATGACCTGCTTGCCGGCGGGCGGACTCTTTTGCGGCTTCAAATCATCAAGAGAAATTGTTTTGCCGGCAGAGGGCGCGCGGGTCGCAAATTCGCCCTCCTTAATTCTCGGGGAAAATTCCTCTCTTGGTCTTGACTGGAATTGCGGCTGAAATCTCCCCTGCTCTCTCCGCTCTCCCCTAAATTCTTCCTTGCCTCCTCCTATGCCGAGAGATTCCAGATTAACGGCGTATTCCCGCCTGATTTGCGGGCCGACTCGCCTTTTCATCTTCTCCTCTCCGATTTTTTCTCTCTCTTCTTCCATCATTCCGCTCCATTTTAAAATTTTATCTTCCACCTCCTCTCTTTTTTTGCCGTATTTATCACGGGAAAAAGCCACGACTTTGTCAAAATTGCCCTCTGTTTTTTTCGCCATGCTCAAAGGAGGAAGGGTGGCGGCGGAAAACGGCCGGCTGGTCACGCCGTCAACCATTAATCTCAAATAAACCTGGAAATTGGGAAGATTAACAAGGTCGTTTGCCAGAAGTTCGGGCGTGAGTTCTTTTTCCAAAATAAAAGCGTCCGCCGAACCAATCCTGAAAATAATCTTTGTGCCGACATTTCCGATTACGGCGTCAAAAACTTTCTTGCCCGCAAGGTCGTTGATAAGCTGACCGGCGTATTGATGGGCAATCGTCAAATCAAGCCGGTATTTTCTCGCCTCCGCCAAAATCGTCGCGAAAGATTCGTTGACGAAATTCTGAAACTCGTCAACATACAAATAAAAATCTCTTCTTTCTTCTTCCGGAATCCTTACTCTTTCCATTGAAGCGAGATAAATTTTAGTCACCAGCATCGCACCCAGCAGAGCGGAATTATCCTCGCCGATTTTTCCTTTTGACAAATTAACAAGAAAAATTTTTCCGGAGTTTATGATTTCGGGCATGTGAATCGTGCTCTCTGTCTGGCCGACGATATTCCTGACAAGCGGCACGGTCAGGAAAGCGCCTATTTTGTTTTGAATGGCGGCAATCGCTTCTGTCCGAAAATTTTCCGGCCACTTATCGTATTCGCTAATCCAGAACGCTTTAACAACCGGGTTTTTAACATTGGCGAGGATTTTCTGGCGATAGTCCCTGTCAACCAAAATCCGCATTGAGCCGAGAAGCGTTGTGCCGGGAGTGTCAATTAAAGCCGAGATGGAATTTTCCAAAATATATTCCATTCTTGCCGACCAAAGTCCGGCCCAAATTCTTTTAAAAACCGCCAACAAGTCGGAAATGACCAAATGTTTATATTGCGGGTCGGAAACTTCCAAAACATTGAAACCGATGGGATAATCAAAATCCGTGGGGTCAAAATAAACCACATCTTTTATTCTTTCCGGTGGAATCCGGTCAATGACTCTTAAAACCGCGTCTCCATGGGGGTCAAGAAAACCAACTCCGCGGCCGGCTATGATATCCTGCAAAACCATATTTTCTATCAAGGTAGTTTTTCCGGTTCCGGTCTGTCCCAAAATATACACATGACGCCGCCGGTCGTCGCTTTTTATGCCAAAAGGCACGCCTTCTTTTCCCCGATAATTTGTTCTTGCCAGATAAACAAGGTCTTTATTGTCCATTTGAACATTATTTTACCATAAAATGTCCATAAAATAAAATTGGTTCGCCCGCCTGCCATGACATACCATTGAAAAATCCTCAAAATATTGTTAAATATTCAAATGCTTAAAAAAAGCGAAACAAAACAATATTTTATTGAGGGCTTTAAAACCATTCTTAAGTATCTTGAACCGCGCCGAAAAACGGTTTATTTGCTTATTATTTTGGCGATTTTTACTTCTCTGATTAACGCAGTCGCGCCGTATCTGATTGGCAGATTTTTTGACGCTTTAATCGCGAAAAAAATGAATTTGGCGATAAATTTAATCGGCGTTTGGTTTGTTTTTCAGCTTATCGGCAATATAACCGACTGGCAATACGCCGTAAAAAAGAAAAAAATGGTTTTATCGCTTTACGCCGATTATCTTGCCAACGGGTTTAGCCACCTGCTTAAACTTCCTTATTCATTCCATAAAAAAATGAAAACAGGAGAAATAAACGATAAAATCAATCGCGCCGCGAATTTTATTCATTTTGCAAACGATACCATCATCACTCAAACTTTTCCGGAAATTTTAACGATTATTATCGCTCTTGTTATCGCCTTTTCAATCAATAAAATTCTGACTCTCATAATGATTGTTTCAATCGTTGTTTATGTTTTAACTATTTCCAGAATCGCGCCGAAAACAGTCAAGCTTCAAAAAGAAGCTCGTAAGACATATCGCGACGGCTATAACAGAGCGACTGACGGCTTGGATAATGTTTTAACGGTAAAACAAGCGACTGCCGAAGAATACGAAAGAAAAAAACTTTACGAAATCTTCAAAATAAAAGCTCTCGCGAAAGATTTTCAACTGGAAAAACTTTGGGAACTCATCACTTTTTCTCAAAGAATTATCGTGGTATTCGCTCAGCTATCAATATTCGCTTTGTCAATTTTATTCGTGTTCAAAAACAAGCTGACTCCGGGCGAATTGGTAATGTTTAACAGCTACGCTTTTATGCTTTTCCGGCCTTTTGTCACTTTGGGAACATGGTGGCAGGAAATTCAAAACGGCGTTATCGCTCTTAACGACAGCGAAAAAATTTTAGAGCTGGAAACGGAAAAATATCTGCCGGAAAATCCGGTAATTATTAAAGAAATTCAAGGCAAGGTTGAGTTTAAAAATGTGAATTTTGCTTACGGCAAAAAACATAAACTGATTTTGAACAACATTAATTTTGAAGTTGCGTCAGGCGAGACCGTGGCTTTAGTCGGCGAATCCGGCGTGGGAAAAACCACCTTGATTGACTTAATTTCCTTGTACTTTCCGCCCTCATCGGGAGAGATTTTAATTGACGGGCACAACGGTCGCCGGCTTGACTTGAAATTTTTGCGCGGAGCAATCGCGGTCGTGCCGCAAGAGCCGTCGCTGTTTAACGACACGATTAAAAACAACATTAAATACGGAAACTTTGAAGCGAGCGACGAAGAAATCATTGAAGCCGCGCGATTGGCTCATTGCCGCGAATTCATTGAAAAATTCCCCGAACAATACAATCAGATTGTGGGCTGGCGCGGCATTAAATTATCAACCGGACAAAAACAGCGAATTACAATCGCGCGCGCGTTTTTGCGAAACCCAAAAATCCTGATTCTTGACGAACCGACTTCCGCGTTAGACGCGAAGTCGGAAAAATTCATTCAGGAATCTCTGGAAAAATTAATGAAAGGGAGAACGACTTTTATCATCGCTCACAGATTGAGCACCGTCCGAAAAGCCGACAAAATTTTGGTTCTGCACGAAGGCAAAATAACCGAACAAGGAAAACACGAAGAACTTATTCAAGTTCCAAACGGCGTTTATCGCAATTTATACGAACTCCAAATCGGATTGAAATAATCCGGAAATTGAGTTAAAATTTTAAAAATGGCTGACAATAAAAAGACAAGGGAAAAACTTCTTTATGTGGCGCGCCGCGCTCCTCCTCCTCCCGAACTTCCGGTTTACGGAACAATTGAGCCATGGAGAATTTCTTTCGTCGGCAAAACAAACTACGAGGCGCTTTTTGAAGAAAAAAAATTCATTTTCGGCCTTAAAAGAGCCGACCGCAGAAGGCATCTTTATGTCGTCGGAAAAAGCGGCGTTGGAAAATCAAAACTTCTGGAACTTTTGATTCGGCAAGACATTCAATACGGACACGGAGTTTGCCTGATTGACCCTCACGGCGACTTGATAAACGCGATTTTGGACTTTATTCCCCAGGAACGGATAAAAGACGTCATCTTAATTGACCCTTCGGATTTGGACTGGCCGGTTTCTTTCAATCCTTTAAAAAATGTCAGTCCGGAGCTCAAACATCAAGTCACTCAATCAATGATTGAAGTGGTGAAAAAACAATTTGGCGCGAACTGGACGCCGCGACTGGAGCATGTTTTCCGCTTTACCTCTTTGGCTCTGCTTGATTATCCGGAAACAACTTTAAGCGGAATGGTTTCAATGCTGACCGACCGAAACTACCGCCAGCGGGTCATAGAATACATTGAAGACGAAATGGTCAAAAAATTCTGGGCGGTTGAATTCGCCGATTGGTCTGAAAAATTTGACACCGAAGCGATTATTCCTCTGGTGAACAAGCTCGGGCAATTTCTTTCCAATCCCCTGCTTCGCAATATCTTCGCGCAAAAGGAAAACAAAATTGATTTTGA
>Ga0209542_10008722_pt1 | contig 18834 bp, 15 predicted proteins | sample RifCSPhighO2_01_FD_184028 | JGI IMG/M metagenome (GOLD analysis project Ga0209542, IMG submission 184028) | Soil microbial communities from Rifle, Colorado - Rifle CSP2_plank highO2_0.1 (SPAdes) (version 2) | ecosystem: Environmental > Terrestrial > Deep subsurface > Rock core/Sediment ...
GCGGGCATGCAACCCTCTCCTTGTAAAGGAGAGGGGGACATACAACCGGTAGACACGATTATTGATGTTGGAACCGGATGCGGGAATATTATCTTGAGTGTCGCGTTAAAAACCTTACCCCCCGCCTTGCCGGCGGGCATGCAACCCTCTCCTTGTAAAGGAGAGGGAGACGCCGCTCCCCACCTCCTTAATAAAGAAGAGGTTGGAAGGAGGTATACCTTCATCGCAACCGACATATCCCCTGCCGCGCTTGAAGTCGCGCAAAAAAATCATCAGCAATTGTGTCCTCACATCCCGATTCAATTTATTGAATCTGACCTGCTTGAATTTTTAACGAAAAATAACCCTTCCTTTCCCTCCCTTACGCGTAAAGGAGAGAAACAGGCGTCCCCCCTCTTACGCATAAGAGGGGGTTGGGGGAGTTATAAACACGTCCTCATCCTCGCCAATCTTCCCTACCTTCCAACATCTGACAAAAAACAAATAACAAAAAATATTCTTGATCACGAGCCACACACTGCATTATTCTCTGGCACAGACGGGCTGGATCACTACCGCAAACTTATCCAACAAATTACAGCAATAAAAAAACCAGGGCAACCCATTACTCTGATAATGGAATCGCATCCAAAACAACAACCATATCTTCACAAAATCTTCAACTCACAATATTCAATCATATCGCCTTATGTCAGCATGGCTATACTTAATTCATAACTGCGGTCTCTGAACAGGTAATAGATTTATTAATAAGGTCGCTAATTTGTTTTGTTCCCCCTGCATTGCAAAATTCAAGCCCCGGTATATCGCCTATTTGTATACAACGATGCGTTAAGACAGTGCCAGCGGTATTGCGCAAATCAACCTGCACCATACGGCGCCAACTCCCTTCATAATAATAATCATACACCCACCCTGTGCATGGGGGAGCAGGCCATGTTGTTAAATAGGATGTAAGTGGTGTAGCTGTCGGTGCGCCTCTGTCAGTACTTTCGTTCGTATCCCGTGGCCATGATACATTCGCGTCATAATACAGTTGCACTGCGGTATCAATAACTTTCATATCTGCGACTACTTTTGAATAGCGCGCCTTTGAACGCGTGCTGTTTAATGATGCTACCCCAATCGCAGAAAGCAATGCAATAATTGATATTACCACCAGCAACTCAATGAGTGTAAATGCTGAGTATTTTTTCATATCATATTACATTATTTCCCAATAAGATAATTATTTGTGTTATTATTCCATCCGCCGACAGTACCCTGAACTGTAATAGGAGTAAGCCCGCTCTTCTCCAGACGCGTTGCCATAATGTATCGTTCCGTACCGCCTCCGGCAACTGCAACAGTTGCGCTTGTTGGGTAATACCCTGAAGCATAATAATATCCATACCCATCTCCGCTCACGACGACAGCTCGATTTAAAGGATCTTTTGGCACAGTCATAAATTCGGTCAACCCACTGGTTATTAAATCACCTGAATATCCATTAGTAGAAAAAACACCAGATAAATACTGCCCATATTTATCATAATACAATTCCAACGCAGTGAAAATATTTTTTAAATCCGCAACACGCTTGGCATCACGCGCTTTTGCGCGGGTAGTATTTAACGATGCCACAGCAATAGATGAAAGCAAAGCAATAATAGAAATAACAACTAATAACTCAATAAGTGTAAACGCTTTCATTTTTTTATTTTTAACCATAGTAGTGGTTATTGAATAGTAACTGTCCTTCCTTCTGGCACAGCTTCAATCCATGTTGAGCCCGGAAGTAATTTTACAAGATGCGAGGGAGGCGAACTGTTCACAAAAAACTGTGTTGGCTGGTTACGGTCTTTGCGCTTCCATATTCCGTCAGCGCACTGACCTACGCTACATATCAATGCTTCCCCCTCTCCAATGGTTTTCATGGTAAGACGCAGTTCATCTTCAAGCCCTACCTGTACATATTGTACTATAATATTCACTGCAAATACACCTTTCCCATCTGCTGTATTCTCAAGAACGCCTCCCCGATATCTTTGATATTTTTTTGACCCGTCACTCTGCTTCCACTCAACAGTGTACGATGTGCGGGAAAAATCAATCGTGATATGGGATACTGTCTGACCTTGCACGCCATCTGTCACTCCTCGCGCCCACTCCCATGGCCGATTCCCCTGCTCATCAATCACAGTATACCATTTTTTATACTCCCATGGAATATTCGTATTTTTAATAAAAAGATTATGTGGCGAGTATTTTTGAGGATCACGGAAAAAATATCTGCCATCAGAACTGATTTCATTAAGATGATCGCTCTCTAACCCATCAATCAGGCGTAATGCGGTTGGACTCCCGCCTGCGTGCGCAAGCACAGCGTCAAATCCATGCGCCCAATCAACAAAATACGGTCTCACTGACCGAATAGGACCGATTTTTTGAACAGATACCTTCGGGTCAAACAATGCCATCAACCGCGTTACTCCCCCTTCAACTAATGCCTCAAACACAACTGATGCCTCATCAATTCCAACCAATGGGCCGCTATCCATACCTTGATCAATCATCACGGCATACGGCCGTATGTATTGTTCCTGTTCTGTGGAAACCGCATGGCCATCAAGCCACCATTCAAAGCGTGTTTCAGGTGAGGTATTATTTAATAATACCAATGATTGATCTTCCGGCGCTTGAGAAAATAAAAAAAACACGCCTCCTAGTGTTGCGACAATACCAGCTCCTGCCACAATCATTATCCATAAAGAAAAGAAAAAATTTTTATGAATCAATGTATACATGATTTTTTTCTTAGGAAGTGTCATATAAAAAAGTATATCAGAATACTCCTGAATAAAAAACGAGCGCCGTATACGACGCCCATTTTTGTTATATTCTTATTTCCCTTCCTCGCCCGCATCTTCTGCTTCATTTGGTTTTTCTTCCACGCTTGCAATCTGGGCAATTGCTTCTTGTTCGCTTACCGGCGCGGCAAGGTCTGCCTCAAGCTCTGCTTCTGAACGCGGCGCTTCTACAAACACAACTGTTGCCTCTGGATCATCCTGGCCTTCAAGCCCTTTGGGTAACGCAATATCTTTTACTAAAATTGCATCATCAAATGTGTTGAGCACGGAAATATCAACTTCAATCGCGTGCACTAAATCACCAGGCAAACACTCAACTTCCAATTCATCCATATTCTTTACCAATGTCCCGCTCAACTGTTCAACAGCAGGCGCCTCCCCAATAAATTCAAGGGCAATATGGGTTGTAATTTTTTCTTTCATGTTCACCTGATAAAAATCAATATGCACCACATCCCCACGTACCGGGTGATATTGAATGTCGTGAATCAATACTTTTACCGGTTCTTTTTTATCAATACTCAAATCAACAAGCGTGCTTTCGCCTGCTTTGCGCAGTGTCTTTTGAAAAGGAATAGCATCCACAGCGACTGACATGGGCTCCACTTTATTGCCATACACAACAGCAGGGATTTTGCCTCCTTTACGCAAAACAGCAAGATTATCGCTCTGCGTTCTGGCAATTCCTTCTAATTTTTGTGTTTCCATAGAAAATCGCTCAAATCGTTAAAATAAGCCCTAAATACCTGCGCATAATACTAAAATTAAAAAAAACAGTCAAGCGTATCGTCGTCGTCCCCCTCTCCTTACGAAGGAGAGGGGGGGGTGAAGTTTTCCCCCTACTCCCCGGCAATCAAAGCCACAACAGCATTTTTTTGCTGTAATGCTTGATGAAGATCTAACACATCGTCGCTTGAGAGAGCATACGCATTCTGAAACCGCCTAATATCGCGCTCTGTCAAATCCGTTACTAACCCTATTGAACTAATCCCCATCAACCCCATCACCACAAGCGCAATAATAGATGCCCCACACTCACTGCATTCAACATATATCAAATTAGCATCATCTTTTTGTTCCAAAATTGATGCTTGGTTGGGCTGGTACTGGGCATTGCATAACGGGCAAAACGCAACCAATCTAAAATTATCTAATGATTGTGAATATGATGACTGACTCATAGCTTTTTTTCATTAGTTACTCTACAATTATTTTGTTAATGAGTCAACTAACTATGAGAGAACTACGCACTCCACATACACGCCCGCACCATCCAGGAGAATATATTAATCTTGATCACTTGGATGCAACAACAACTGCGGAACAACAGGCACGTATAAAAAAAGCAACGTCTCATTCTCGCTATGCCCACAAACGACCAAACAGCGATTTGTTTAACAATATATCCCGAACAAAAAGAGATGATGCCAAACATTATGTGAGAGACCGAGCAGTCGGAACAGATCAAGAAAAAGAATGGGCGCATTTTTTTGAAACCATGATTGCAACCGAGTTTGATGTCTCGCTTTGGCTCACTCCTGATATTCGCGCTACTCTGACTACGGATTACGATGATCTCCGCAATGGAATTGATTTCTTTTTATATTTTAAAAACGAAAAAACAGACACCATGCAGGCCATCGGCATTGACCTCACATACACATCATCACAGCCCAGTTTGCGTAGAAAAGTGGAATCCCCAGTTGTAACACTTGAAAGACGGGCAGAGGCAGGCGGAACTATTGAATTTGCCCAATACATGGATAAAAATGATGAACCAGCGCATGATAGTTTTAAGCACATCCCGCGCGTTACTATTGGACTTTCATTAGAACAACTGTTTGCCATGCTTAAAACCATTGACGCGCGAAAATACTCCCATAACGCGCTTGCGTCTACGCCAGAACAATTTATTTTTGCTGAACAAATCATTAACCAACTTGCGTATCAAGCAACAGAAGCGGCACGCGCGCTGATCCAGCACGATGTGCAATTTTTATATCAACAAACACTGCCAATCAACCGCACAATAGTGCCGATGATTGAAACCATTTTCAAAAACCCGCGCTTACCACACCTTTCTGATCACCAACTCAAAGAACTTATGAATATGTCAGATGACCCGACATTTCAAGAATTAGCTCAAAAAGACAAAAAGGGCTATATTGCGTATCTTTTTAATACTATTGAATCGTATAAAAAAATTCAGGCGTGCTACCAAGAGCGGATGAAAATAATCCCCGAGACAGCAGAGGAACAAGACCTGCGCGATACTCCCATCTACCGCGCCTTGGCAGAATTTGATTTTGGAGAAGATGAGTACAGGAAAATATAACACATAATTATAATAACTCCCCCTCCCCCCTCTTTCCGAAGAGCGGAGAACGCGCTCCCTCTCTTCCACAGAAGAGAGGGTTGGGGAGAGTTATGTGTGCCCCCTACATTCTCTTGACAAAAAAATATGGATATGATAAGATAATTCGTTTTGGTAGAGTTGAGCTTGGTGTTGCTCCTCCCAAAACAAAGGCCTTTCTCCATAATTATTAGGAAGGGCCGAAAAAAAACGCGATTTTTCGTAACAACAGAAAGGATACTCCGATGCGTAATCGGTATCCGGTCGGCGACGGCTAACGTCGTCAATCATAAAACGGCCTGATCTCCTTTTTCGACGTCGCGAGTGCGACGGACGCGCACGCGTCCCCTATCACGGCTTCGACGCCGTGATCCTCACCGACGGGGACGACCGACGGCGCAAATCCGCGCATTTGCGATCGCGGCGCATGGCACCTGGCCATGGCCGCAAGAGCGCCTCTTGTGTTTCAACCAACGATCCCAGTGATCACTTCGGAACACACAGAGGCCTCTTTTTTTATTTCCGTTTTATTGACATTTCCTTAAAAAACAGTTACATATTACATTAATTCCCAAGCGCCTGGCTTTAAAATAGGACCAATGACACACGTTCTCTGCGCTCAGGCGCGCCTGGCCCCTGCTGCCACAGAGGGATACCCAACGGGTTGCGCAGAGAAACCCCGACACAACCACCTGTAATAAAATAGGTCTCATTCCCCCCTCTTTTATTGCAGGAATCCCCCAAGCGGAGAGTATCTTGGGGGATTTTTTTATTTATGTAAAAACGCACCCCATTATGCGTCTTTTGTGCCTACATTATGCCGATGCGTTGCAACGGATTGAGCAATGCCAAGCGCAATCAACAGCGCAAGCAAAGAACTTCTGCCATAACTCACTAATGGCAATGGCAAGCCAGTTACTGGCGCGACACCAATATTCATACCGATATTAATAAGCATATGCAACGCAATCACCAACACCACACCCAAACAAAACAGTCCGCCAAACGGATCAGTCGCGCGCAGGGCAATCACAATTAAGCGAAACATTAAAAAACCTAAAAATCCAATCACCAAAACAACGCCCACAAACCCAAGTTGTTCCGCAATCACAGCAAATATAAAATCTGTTTCGCGCTCCGGTAAAAATTTCAATTGGCTTTGCGTCCCCTGGCCTAACCCCCTGCCAAGCATCTGGCCTGATCCAACCGCAATCACTGACTGTGTTACATGATACCCTCTGTTTAACGGATCTCGTGATGAATCAATAAAGGTTAAAATGCGATCTTTTTGAAAATCCTTAAATAAAAAAAACCACGAAATAACAGCCATTAAAATCATGACCACAACCATACCAATCAACAGCCCTTTTCGCGTTTTAATAAAAAACAAATACCCAAGCGCGCATGCCATCAACACAAATGCAGAACCAAAATCCGGCTGGGCAATAACAAGACCAACCGGAAAAATGACAAAAAATAAAAACAATATCAAGCGATGGGTTTCAAGTAAATGATACGATGAATCAGCTAAAAATTTTGAAAGAAAAATAATAAATGTTATTTTGACAAATTCAACTGGCTGGAACGATAACGGCCCTAATTCAATCCAACCCGTGGTTCCGCGCAGAGTTGCACCCCACACCAACACAACACTCAACAAAATAATCCCCGCAATATACCACAACCATGCAGTATCTTTAAAAATGCGATAATCCAACAACCCTATAACAACCATCAACACCACACCAACCCCTGCTAATATGAGTTGTTTTTCAAACCGCTCCGTGGCGATAGGGTCATGCGAGAGCGTTAAACTAAAAAGAGTTGCAAGGCCAAACGCAAGCAAAAGTACGGTTACAATCATCAATGGCCAATCCAGGCCTTTCATCATCCGCGAAAACGAAAACACCATAGCCCTTCCATAGTAACAGGCGGAAGATGGAGAGGCAACATTGCCTAAAACTCCACCCGGCTCGGGCTTTCAGGTTTCATGTCCAAATCCTCATCCCACACATCCAAATACACTGCGGCCTCAAGCGTGGCAGAAGATGACAGCGCAGAGCCACGCCATGCAAATGCCTCTGTCCTCTGCTCAAGTGGCTGTAAAGCATCAATAGAAATATCAGTAAAACCAATAACGTTACCTGCCTCAAACCCAACCACTGATAGCCGCGCTTTCCAGTATCCGGAAACTGCGCTGTTTTCAATAACAGCGCGTACCGCAGGCAGGGCCACCCCTGTTTCAGGAATATACACCACCTCTTTCACACTCACATTAGAAAGGTTATTCAAAAGCACCTTCCCATCCCCTTTTACCAGAACCCATTCAACATCAACCGTCAATTCGTTTGCGTCAATCTGAGTAACAGACGATTGTACAAATGCGCTTAACCATTGTTTCTGCCCTGGGTATATGCGGATAGCAGAAAGCCCGTGCGCGTCAGGCGCAGAGACAAGCGCAAACGAAACAACAGCGACATAATCGTTATTTTGATTCATTGCAGACCACACAACCTGGCTCCCGACAGGTGCCTTGATAAGCGTAACATCATCTATAACAAGATCAGTAATAGGATGCGCCTGCTTCCACTGGCTATAGGGCAACCCCGCGCGCATCAACTGCCTCGCCATTGCGCGCTCTGCCATCACATATCGCGTCCAAACACCAATGGAAAACGCGATAACACCACAACACGCAATAATAATAGCCAACCGCAACCATACTGTTATTTTCCCTTCATGATCCAGCCACCACATGCTTAACTTGAGCTCTTGCTGATCAAGCGGATGAAATTGTTCAGGCAATGGCACTTGCGGCACGTTCATAGATAACAGTATCATACCACATTGCGCGTACTCTTACTATTGAGGTATACTACCGTAAAGTAAAGAGTAAAGAGTAAAAATTAAAAAGCAAAATGATAAATCAAAATTAAAAACTTTACCTTTTGCATTGTCATTTTTCTTTTTGCATTTTAACCTTTGCTTTTCTATGATCCAAACATCAAAAGACCTGTTAAATATTGTTTTATCTATTTCCATTGTATGGATTACTGTATTTTTATGCTGGGCATTGTATTACATTATCCGCACACTGCATGATTTGCGATCTGTTTCCAAAAATCTGCGCCATACTTCAACAATTTTTATTGATTTTTTAGATGAACTTAAAGACAAACTCATTATTGCCGCGGCTTCAACAAAAGCCATCTCCACTGCAGTAGATCAATTGGTGTGTCATGTTACACAAGTATTTGGCACAAAAAAACCTCAACGAAGACAAAAGACAAAAAACACATAACAAGAAGCAACAAAAAAACAAGAAACAAACAACAGGCAATGCACGTTTTTTGTTTCTTGTTTTTTGTCTCCACATATGAGTTTTGTGCATTTGCACACCCACAGCAACTACAGTTTGTTGGATGGGCTGGGAAAAATTAGCGATCTTGTAAAACAGGCACGTGATTATGACATGCCTGCTTTGGCATTGACTGACCATGGAGTACTCTATGGCGCGATTGAGTTTTACGAAAAAGCAAAAGAAGCAGGCATTAAACCAATCATTGGCGTTGAAACATATATCGTCAACAACCGTTTTAGCAAGCAAACATCAGATGACCGAGCCAATCATCATCTTATTTTGCTTGCAAAAAATTACACTGGCTACAAAAATTTAATCAAACTTATCACTCGCGCGCATCTTGATGGATTTTATTATAAACCACGCGTTGATCATGATATCCTTGCCAAGCACAGCGAAGGACTCATCGCGCTTTCCGCCTGTTTAAAAGGAGAAATCCCGTCAGCAATCCTGAACAAAGATGAAGAAAAAGCCAGAAAAAAAATCACCTGGTACAGAGATACCTTTGGGGAGGGAAATTTTTATCTTGAACTCCAGCATCATCCGCATATCCCTGAAGTTGGGATGGTGAATACAGAAATTATCCGGCTTGCGACAGAATATAGCATCCCACTTGTTGCGACCAACGATGTGCATTATGTAAAACGCGATGACAGTGAAGCGCATGACATTCTCATCTGCCTGCAAACAAAAAAGAAAGTGTCAGATACCGAAAGAATGCATTATCTCCCTGAAACATTTGAAATGACATCACCAGAACAAATAAAAGATTTTTTTTCCACAACGCCGGAAGCGCTCTCCAACACGCTTGCCATTGCGGATCAGTGTAATCTCTCTATTCCAATGGGCACGCCAATTTTGCCTGTGTTTGAAGTCCCTGCATTGTTTACAGATCAAACATATCTGCGCGAGTTGTGTTATCACGGGCTCACGAAACGCTTTGGCTATGAAACAGTTGGCACAGGCGCGACTATTTCCTCGCCTTCCACGCCCATAGAACTAATCCAGCGGTTGGAGTATGAACTTTCCGTGATTGAAAAAACTGGCTATGCCTCGTACTTTCTTATTGTTCAGGACTTTATCAACTGGGCAAAAGACAATGGCATTGTCGTCGGCCCTGGCAGAGGAAGCGCGGCAGGCTCCTTTGCCTCGTACCTGTTGGGAATCACCAATATTGATCCGCTCAAATACAATCTTCTATTTGAACGATTCTTAAACCCTGAACGCATCAGTATGCCTGATGTTGATGTTGATTTTGCAGATGCCCGCAGAGATGAAGTACTGAAATATGTCCAACAAAAATACGGGGAAGACCGTGTCTGTCAAATCATCACTTTTGGCACCATGGCCGCGCGCGCCGCAATCCGCGACGTGGGCAGAGTACTTGATGTGCCGTACGCTTATTGCGATGAAATAGCAAAAATGATTCCAGGAGGCGTAGGCATGACGATTGAAAAAGCGCTTGAAATAAACCCCGAACTTAAAAATAAATACATAAATGATCCGGATTGCGCGCGCCTGATTGATAATGGCAAAAAATTAGAAGGCGTCGCGCGCCATGCCTCGGTTCACGCGTGCGGAGTTATTATTAGTCGAGATCCGCTTGATGAGTATGTGCCGATTCAACACGCATCACCATCTGACCCAAGTATTGTGAGTCAGTATAGTATGGTGCCGATTGAAAAAATCGGGTTGCTGAAAATGGATTTTTTAGGGTTGAAAAACCTTACAACTATTGAAACCGCGCTCAAAATCATTTCCAAAACCCGCAATGAGCAGATTGATATTGATACTATCCCACTCGATAGCCCAGGTGCGTACGCGTTGTTTAAGCGGGGAGAAACAATCGGCGTGTTTCAATTTGAAAGTTCAGGCATGCAACGGTATCTGCGCGAGCTCGAACCAACGCATTTAGAAGATTTAGTCGCCATGGTAGCGCTCTACCGCCCAGGCCCAATGGAACTGATTCCTGATTATATCGCCGGCAAAAAGGGCTTAAAAGAAATTACCTACCATCATCCCATCTTACAGCCGATTTTGGAAAGCACATTCGGCATTGCACTCTATCAGGAACAAGTCATGCAAATGGCGCGTGACCTTGCCGGCTTTACTATGGGAGAAGCAGATGTCCTGCGTAAAGCAATCGGAAAAAAGAAAAAAGAATTACTCGAGGAACAGCGCGGAAAATTTATTGAGGGATGTGTAAAAACAAACGGTCTCTCGAGCACTCTTGCAGAAACAATCTTTTCCTTTGTAGAACCGTTCGCGCGCTATGGCTTTAATCGTTCGCACGCGGTGTGTTATGCCATGGTTGCCTACCAAACCGCGTATCTGAAAGCAAACTACACGCCGGAATTTTTAGCCGCGCTCATGACATCAGACCGCCATGACACTGAACGCGTTGCTATTGAAATAGCTGAAGCAGAACGATCAGGCATCAATGTGCTTGCGCCAGACATCAATGAAAGTTTTTCTCAATTTGCCGTAGTGCCAAATCCAGAAAATCCTCAACATACCTCAATACGCTTTGGACTTGGCGCGATCAAAAATGTAGGAGAGCATATTGTTGACGTTATCATAGAAGAACGCAAAAAAAACGGTCAGTACCACGATTGCGCTGATTTTTTAACTCGTATCAATGATAAAGATTTAAATAAAAAATCCATGGAATCGTTGATTAAAGCCGGAGTGTTCGATAGATTCGCTGATCGCGTGCTCCTCCTGCATAACATCGAAACATTACTTCAGTTTTCAAAAGCAGTGCAATCAGAAAAAAATTCAGGCCAATTCAATTTATTCCGCAATGGCGATATAACTGGCACCACTGCATCTCTTCGCTTGAATGAAAATGTTCCTGCTGTTTCAACCCGCGACCGCCTATCTTGGGAAAAAGAACTGCTTGGCTTGTATATTTCCTCGCATCCACTCAAAGAATGGCACACCGTTTTGACGGAAAAAACCCATCCCCTCTCAACATCATCGCGATGGAAAGACAGGGACCGTATTACCGTTGGCGGCGCAATCAGCGGAATAAAAAAAATCTTTACCAAATCAAATGAGCCAATGCTGTTTGTTATGATTGAAGACCTCACCTCAACCATTGAAGCAATTGTATTCCCTAAAACACTCGAAAAAACCGCAGATATATGGCAGGCAGACGAACTTGTGCTGATACAAGGACAGTGTTCCCTAAAAGACGGAACGCCAAAACTTATTGTTGACAGCGTCGCTCCACTGTCGCATGATACACTGGAAAAGATGCCTCAGGCATCAAAAATCGCAGATTATACGCCCCAAGAAGAGCCAATGAAACCTGTCGTTTGCATCACTCTCCCCCGCACAGTATCACGCGCTGTCCTTGAACAGCTCAAAAGCATTATCATGGGGTCTCCAGGCGATTGGCAGGTTCATCTTATTTTTAACCACTCATTAAATAAACGGATTCAAACGCAGTATCAGGTATCGTATTCCCCAGAATTTGTGAAAGCAGTCAAAAATTTGATTGACCAATGTACCATCCAACCTAAAATGCTCCGCCAAAATCACTCTTAACATTACTTCTTAGTAACTGTCTAAATTCTCTCTTCCAGAACCATTTTGATGATTTTTTGAGCGAAACATGTGAAGGTTGAGGAAGTGTAATAGCTATTACACTGACGAGACCTGAACATGTTGGAGCCAAAAAAGTGCAAAATGGGGTCGGGAGAAGAGATTTTAAACAGTTACTTATATCCTATGACATTTCCTCAACTCCAACCTCATACATATCGTATTATCGCGCTTATATTTTTAGTCCTTATTATTATCGGAGCGCTGGCTGTTGTGCATTCCGCCCTTGCGCGCGCAACGATTGAAGTAACCGCAAAAGCGGATCGCGCCACCGCGGTATCAACACTTACAGTGCAACTGGCTGACACTGCTGTCGAGCAAATTTCCCAACCCCAGTCACTCACCGCAAAACTCCTTTCTGCCTCAGTATCAAAAAATGAACCCTTTACTCCGCAAAGCGATGGTAAAAAAATCCCTGACAAAGCACGCGGAACTGTGGTATTAGTAAATACCTCATCAACTCCTCAACCGTTGCTTGCTACAACTCAACTTCAGTTACAAGGAGGCGACATGATTTATCGTACTGATAAATACGCTGTGGTGCCAGCACAAGGCGAGATTGAAGTCGGCATTATTGCAGATAAAGAAGGCAAAGAAGGAGAAGTACCCGCACCTGCAAAGCTCGTAGTGGTAAAATTGAATAATGCGCGACAAAAAGAAATTTACGCAGATGTGCGAAAACCGATAATCGGCGGAGAAAAAATAATTGCCGTGCTTTCACAAGCTGATTTTGACACAGCGCAAGAAAAAATAACCATACTCTTAAAAGAAGACGCAAAAAAGAAATTATCCCAAACAATAGGCGCTGACCTTACTGATGACCATATCATCTATGGCGCGGTCAAAGTAACATCAGAGCAAAAAATAGGAGATGAAACCGATACGTTTACTCTCGCTGGTGTCCTTGACGCCGAAACGCCGTCTCTTTCACAAGATGCCATTCTTTCCGCCGCAAAACAGCAGTATACCTCAACGCTTCCGGCAGGATACTCGCTGTTGGGATTTAACGATCACAGTGTAAAATGGAAATTAGAATCATTAAATGAACAAAAAACCGAGGCCACACTGCGCACAGAAATTGAAGCGTTCACCACCATTACGCCCAATGCAGAAATCATCAACCCCCAGGAATTAGTTGGATTAGATGTTGAAAAAATAAAAGAAAAATTGCTTTCAAACCCAAATGTTTCATCTATCCGTGTTACATTTTGGCCATTCTGGAGAACCACAGCCCCTTCCTTTGCCAATCGCATCACCATTACCATTCAAAGTGAAACCACAGAAGAAACCACAAACACCAAGTAATACACTATCTTCTTTTTGACATATAAACTATGGACATACAAACGCAACGCCATTCTTTGGCGCACATCATGGCATCTGCAGTACAAAAACTCTTTCAAGACAACGGATTTGTCCGTTTTGGAGTTGGGCCAGTGATTGATAATGGATTTTATTATGATATTGAAACAAAACAACCCATAACAGAAAATGATCTTGAGGCAATAGAACAAAAAATGCACACGCTCCTAAAACAGCATCTTGATTTTATTCGGACAGAAGTACCCCTTGACGAGGCACTAAAAAAATTCGATGAGATGGAACAGCCCTATAAAATTGAGCTTTTGAATGATATTAAAACACACGGTACAACAGAAATAAATGAAATTAATAGTGTAGAGACGCCCCGTGGGGGCGTCTCGCCAGAAACTGTCTCTCTTTACACAACCGGCGATTTTATTGATCTCTGTCGCGGGCCACACGTTAAAAACACACAAGAAATCATTGCCTCGTTCAAACTCACCTCTCTTGCAGGCGCGTACTGGCGTGGAGATGAACACAATCCCCAGCTCCAACGCCTATATGCTGTTGCATTTGAAACCCAAGAAGAACTTGACAAATATCTGCGCATGCGTGAAGAAGCAATCAAACGTGACCACCGCAAATTAGGCAAAGAATTAGAACTTTTTGTATTTTCAGATTTAGTTGGCCCAGGCCTTCCGCTCTATACTCATCATGGCATGACTGTTCTTTCAGCTATTAAAAATTATTCAAGAGAGTTGCGAACTGACATGGGATACCAAGAAGTGCAAACACCGCAAATAAACAAAGCCGCATTATTTAAAACATCAGGTCATTATGATAAATATAAACAAGACATGTTCCGAGTGGTTTCAAACTATACAGAAGAGGAATACTACCTCAAACCAATGAACTGCCCCCAACACACCCAGATCTACGCGTCCCGCATGCGCAGTTACAAAGATCTTCCTGTACGCATTGCTGATTTTTCTTTGCTCTATAGAGATGAAAAGCCAGGCGAACTTTCAGGGCTCACTCGATTACGGTCGTTTTCACAAGACGACTCGCACTGTTTTTGTCGGGAAAATCAAATTGAACATGAATTTTCACTCTTACTCAATGCGATTCAAAAGGCCATGACAACCTATGGCATGGATTATTCTATTCGACTCTCTCTCCGTGATGACACTCAAAAAAACAACTATTTAGGAGATGACCGTGTGTGGGAAACATCTCAAAATGCTTTACGCTCTATCCTAAAACAACAACATATCACATATGAGGAGGCAGTTGGAGAAGCGGCGTTTTATGGTCCTAAAATGGACTTACTCGCACACGATGTTTTAGGCAGAACATGGCAACTTTCTACCATACAACTCGATATGAACATGCCCGGCAGATTTGGATTGGAATATATTGATGAAGACGGATCAAAAAAATCACCGCTTATGATTCACAGCGCGCTTGTTGGTTCACCAGAACGATTTTTCGGCATTTTGATAGAGCACTACGCAGGCGCTTTCCCTGTATGGCTCGCTCCGGTACAGACGATTATTCTGCCGGTAAGCGAGAATTTTATTGCATCAGCGCGACAATTAAAAAATGAATTAGAATCCGCAGGCATGCATATTGACATAGATGAATCAAACGAGTCAGTGGGTAAAAAAATCCGTAATGCAGAAAAATCAAAAATCCCCTATATGCTGGTATTTGGTCAAAAAGAAGCAGAGTCAAATATCCTTGCTCTGCGCAAACGTGGAAGCCAGGAAACCATACCCCTTTCTCGTGATGAATTCTGCGCAATGATACAAGAAAAAATCACCACAAAATCTTTAGCAGTGTAGAGACGTGCCGATGGCACGTCTGCATCAATAAAGACGCCCCAATAGGGCGTCTTTACACTATAATGCCACAAGAACTCCAAAAACTCATTGCCATTGTCGGCCCCACAGCATCAGGAAAAACTGATCTTGCATTCGCATTGGCACACAAATTCAATGGATACATTATCTGCGCTGATTCCAGAACCATTTACAAAGAAATGAACATCGGCACCGCAAAACCCTACGGAGCGCAACCCCCTCTCCTTTATAAGGAGAATCCGCTCCGGCACTGCCAGCTTCCGCCAAAGGCGGATCTGCCTCTGGCAGTGGCGGATGGCGGAGAGGTGAGGTATCCACATTACCTTATCAATGCCACCCCCCACTATGGGCTTGATTTAATACCGCCTACAGAACATTTCAGCGCTACGCAATTTAAAAAATATGCGGAACATATCATAGATAACACACCCCGTCTCTTTGGGAAACCCCTCTCGAGAGAGGATGTTGTGAGTTCCTTCCTTGAGGAAGGTGTCACCCACAGGGTGACGGAAGGTGTAATACCACTCCTCGTCGGCGGAACAGGATTATATATCTCCGCAATCGTTGACAATCTCTCATTCCCAGACGCGCCCCCAAACAAAAAATTCAGAAAAGAAAAAGAAGCTCTTGATCTTCATACGCTTGTTAAAGATCTGATTAAAAAAGACCCTGATGCGCAAGATGTTGTTGATCTCAAAAACAAACGCCGCGTTATCCGCGCATTAGAAGTTATTTCTTCAACTGATTCTCCTTTCAGCACTCAATACAAAAAAGAAGCCCCACGTTATGATGTCCTCATACTTGGCGTAAAACGCAATCGTGAAGAACTCTACAACAGAATTAATAAACGCGTTGATGAAATCATGAAACAAGGATTTTTAGAAGAATTTGAACTGCTGTATAAAAAATACAGCTGTGAGGTGCCCGGCATGACCGGCATAGGATACCGCCAATTTTGTTTATGGAAACAAAAGAAACTCTCCCTTGAACAAGCTATAGAAAAATTCAAACAAGGCGACCGCAACCTTGCAAAACGGCAACTGACATGGTTCAAACGCGACACACGCATTCATTGGATTCACTCAACCGAAGAAGCAGAACACCTCATCTACCAATGGCTCAACGCATAAAAATACTCCATCCCCACACTACGCGCCAATCATCTTATACTCACTTCAACGCATTAAAGCAATGAAGTATTACAACAATAATTCATGAGGCAGGTGTCCGAACCGCAAACCCTATCTGTTCTCCAGACGAAATTGCATAAACACCGTATATTCCCAAAAGTACGCTCTGTTCTGATAATCGCGCCTCTAAAACAGTAGTATTCCATGGCTGGTATACATCCGCGTACACTTCTCCATCCACAATAATTTCACCTGGTTGCTTGCGCCATACATAGTATCCTGCATACGGAGCGCATACATGAAAAGCATCTATAATAGGGACAGTAAACGGAGGTGTCACTGCAATCGTTCTATCCCACAACGAGTGCATCCATTGCGTAAGCGTATGCAATCGTTCACTCACAAGTGTGCTATCCGTTGTATTGTGAGGACCAACTTCCCATGTACACGCATAAACATCAGCTCCTTGAGATATTCTCTGTGACTCATCAAACGCGCCATAAAAATCATCGCTATCCCATATAATATGTGTATGAGCGTCAAGTCCGGCAAAAATCATACTCGCCTCTTTATGGGTAAAAAGATGGGACACACTCTGCGCGCCAGTTGTATGAACATCAACCACATACTTATGTCCCCAACTGATTGATTGAAGAGTATGTGCAAGTTTCTCTTCAACAGAAACTGCCGAAAAAATATTCTCTCGAAAATATCGCTGTTGCGCATACGAGTCCTCACACTTCTCATACTTCGAAAATATCCTATTCCAATTTACGCCATTGAGAACACTCCACCTCCCTGCAATTCCGTTATACTCGCTATCTCCCACTGCAAGTGGATTCGCACAAGGAACAATGGTAATCTTTCCCGAAAAAGAATCAAAAGATTGAAGGAGGTGTATGCATTGTGATAAAAGCACCGTGCCCAATATCTCTGATCCGTGTAAATTTGCTTGAATATACACTGACGGACCGGGCAACTCTGATTGAAAGGTATAAGCATGAATAACAATGCTCTGCCCATGAATAGTATCTTGAACAGGATAGATACGATGAATCATTTTCATAGAATGTATAATGGTCGGCAGAAAGGTGTGAGCATTTTTCACACCCTTCTGCCATGAATGAATTACCCGATAGTGAACATTTGGCAATCCTCACGAACTGCCCGGTGAGGGCAGGTTGGCTTCTCTGCTTCGCTCATCGAAGCGCACACCCCGCATGATGCCTCAAATGGCACGATAACACTCCAATTTTCGCGTGTCGCTTCGTGCCATCCGTGCTTTTGGTCGAGATGAACAACTGCAGGGTGTTTGGTAATCAAAAACGCCTGAGCGCCCATTGACTTGACCCGCGCCGTGCACTCGGCAAACATCAACGATGCAAGCCGATGATCACGATAATCAGGATGAACCCAAACCGTTCCCAGCTCAAACAGTTCTTCCGTTTCGGTCTCCCAAATCGCACAACAGGCAATGATGACATTATTCATTTCTAACGTCATCATCGTTCCCTGCTCAATCATCACCTGCAGAACTTCTGCAGTGATGCGATCGGACAAGATGCCTGGTTCCTGCCTCAGCATCGCGATAAGAGAACGCAACTTCTCCACAACAATGCCCCTTTCTCGGATAACAAATAGAGTATCTCGCCATGAGATACTCTATTTGAAAATGTATAATACTATTTCTCGTAATTTACCCACTCGCAAATAGACTCATGGCAGATGATGAGCTATTTCGACGACGGATAATAGTGTAAATGTGAATGTATGCCATAAAAACCTCGTCTCTCAAAAAATATGTTTCTTTTTAGAAGAATACTGTACCTGTTAAATTTGTCAAGTAATAAAAAAACCGGCGCGAAGGGGTTACCTTCTGCGCCGTTTGTTTCGAGTTTTTCGCCCAGATGCGGTGGTCTTTTTCACCACCTTATTCTGTTCTTCAAACATCCAGACGTAATCTTCTCGAAACCGTTTCAATAATTCGTTTGCGAGCCCTGCGCCGAGGAAATACATCCCAACATCAAGAAGATCCCCGCGCGCGATAAATTTCATTCCTTCCGTATATGGATTTGCCATCCCTTGCAATACCTCAAGAACGATTGCAAGGACAAGGGATCGCCACAGCCATCGCAGGGCACCATAAAACCCTCGCACGCTTATGCCCATCAAAAAAAACGGGATAAATGTCGCAAAGGGGACGAAACCAATGTCCGCAATATACCAACGGATGATCGCCGGCCCCCACACAAACACTTGCATCAGTTTCCCCAAGGGATAACACAATGCAAGCACCGCAAGAGCCCAGAACGATCGAGACCGCACGCCCCGAAACCTCAAGACGATACTCGCAACAAAGACACCCATC
>Ga0209542_10008724_pt1 | contig 18830 bp, 19 predicted proteins | sample RifCSPhighO2_01_FD_184028 | JGI IMG/M metagenome (GOLD analysis project Ga0209542, IMG submission 184028) | Soil microbial communities from Rifle, Colorado - Rifle CSP2_plank highO2_0.1 (SPAdes) (version 2) | ecosystem: Environmental > Terrestrial > Deep subsurface > Rock core/Sediment ...
AAAAACAGCTCGTGTCTGCTACCATGTATATATGAGACGCATCATTCTGCTTACTCCACTACTACTTTCTCTATTATTCTTTATCCCCGCAAACACTTCTGCGGCAGAGCGCTCACTCTTTTTGGGGCTCTCGGGCACCGATGTCCGCGCCTTGCAAAATGACCTGGTCACAAAAGGATACCTCACCTCCGGAAGTGCCACCAGCTATTTCGGCCCCCTTACCGAAGCGGCGGTCAAAAAATTTCAATGTGACCGCAAAATTATTTGCTCGGGCTCATCCGAGGTGGGCTATGGTGTAGTGGGTCCCAAGACACGAGCCATTCTTCTCTCCACCAGTGCTGCCGCAGACAACCCCGCCACATTAAAGCCCGCAACGCTCACACCACGAGCTATCGGCCCGTTTGAATTTTCCGGGTGGATACCCTATTGGCGCACCGCAATCGGCACACAAGACGTGCTCCCCCACTTGGGGCAACTCACGAGCGTGATGCCTTTTGCGTACTCGGTAAGAAGTGACGGCACACTTGCCGACACCGCAAAGATGACCGAAGAGCCGTGGAAAAGTTTTATCGAGGCGGCAAGAAAAAATAAAGTCAGAGTAGTGCCCACAATAATGTGGGGCAACGGCGACTCCATACACAGAATACTGAGCGACACCACAAAGCGCATAGCCCTTGAAGACGAAATCGCAAATCTAGTAGGAGTAAACAATTTTGATGGTATTGATATAGATTTTGAAGCGAAGAAGCATGAGACAATAGATTATTTCTCAACTTTCCTTAGAGGGCTCTACCAGCGCATGGGTAAGAAATGGGTGTACTGCACCGTGGAGGCACGCATGCCACTTGAAGACCGCTTTAGCCCCGGCGCCACCATCCCGCCAGACGCTACCGACTATGCGAACGACTATGTGGAGATGAACAAATATTGCGACCGCGTGGAAATAATGGCATACGACCAGGGCACCATTGCCGTGCGCTTGAACGCCGCGCGCACAGCCCCCTATGCACCCGTTGCCGACCCGGGGTGGGTGGAAAACATGGTGCTACTCGCGGCGCAAAGTATCGCACGAAATAAAATAATCATTGGTGTTCCCACCTATGGCTATGAATATACCGTGACACCAATCTCGGGCAATAAGTTTCAATATAAAGTGCTGTGGCCTTTTAATCCGCGCTATGCGACAGACATCGCCGCAAAGCTGGGCATCACTCCTTCGAGAACCAGCGCGGACGAAATTGGGTTTGCCTACGACCCCAAAAAACTTACCGCGATTGCACCGACAGAGAGCGGATCCACCCAAACACAACAAACGATCCAATCTTCTTCCGTTGTGCAAAATGCGCCTTCAGCTAGTTTGGAGCAAACGAGCTCACACGTAAATATGAGTCAACTTTTTAATTATCTTTCATGGAGCGACGCCAAAGCCATCGCCGACAAAGTGGCACTTGCACGCAAACTCGGAGTGCGCGGCATTGCAGTCTTTAAGTTTGATGGTGGCGAAGACCCCGCCATGTGGGATGTACTAAAATAAAGACATCCAAACAACACCCCAACAAACTTGAGAATGTTGGGGTGTTGTTATGTTAGATTTTTTGGAAAGATTTGAGAAAACGAACGAATGTTTTGCCGTAGGGCGACAGGGTATGCTCCACAAATTTACCCTGATACTTTTTATTGATAAGCCCCGCGTTATAGAGCCGTCGAGTGTGCTCCCCCAATGTTTTTTCACTTGCACTTAATATCTTGGCAATGCTTTCCAAAGTTATTTTCTCATGCTCTGCAACAAGAAGAAGTATTTCAATACGATAATGGTTTGCCATGCCTTTCAGGTGTCGCTCCATTTGTTTTGCTGTTTTTGTTTTTGCCATATACAACTAGTCTACACCACATCCCAACATTCTCAAGTTTGTTGGGATGTGGTGTGAAGGAGAAATGGACGCGACTCATCGCTGCTTGATTCGCCTCATAAATCCTGGCATAGTTTACGATAGAAAGATTCGCTATTTCAAAAAGGGAATATCAAGCATGCCGATATCGGCCGACGACATACGAGACACGCACAAGCTACGTGAAGCTTTGGGACAATACGAAAGCGGTGGTAGTGGCGGGTCTTGCTTTGGGGTCAGCGACCCCTCTCACCTTCGCCCTCCTTTCAACAAATCTCCTGCGCGAAGTGAATACAGCCGCGCACTCGCGTTTCGCAATAAGATTGCAGAATGTTTTCAGACATTTGTTGCTTCGGAAGGAAAAGATACAGATACCGAAAAAGAGATTGTGAACTCGGTGCCAGCGGGGCTTTATGAGCATTTCAAGAGTGCCAAAGATGCACCTAAGTTTTATGTCGTCCACGCGGTGGGCTTCATACAAAACAAAGAAAGAACGCCCCTAGTGTCATATACGGCACTTTACCCACCCCATGCTGGCAAAATGACTCACCGATATTTATTTGACGAGCAAGAGGGTTTTCTCTCGCCAATACAAAGAGATGTCTATACTGGAGCGCGGTTTTGCTTGGTTGCCCCTCTCACGCAAAAACAGATAACCATTCTTCTCCAATACGTCGGAGAACTTGCAGTCATTACCGACAGCATCAAATTCCGGCTCCACGCAGGCGAACTTCTGAAAAAGTTTCTTCCACTTTTTTAAATAATCGCCGCCCAACACAAAACCACCACGGTCTTCCCGGGTGGTTTTTTAAAAAAAGGAGAAGCCGAGGTTTTTTATTATAAACCCGCCGCCTTGTTAAGTTCAGCATAAAGATTATCTTCTATTTCAATCTCCCCCGAAGACAGCGCCTGATCGGTTAGTCTGTTACCGCGTTCTCCCGGAACAAAGATTTCTTCAAGTCCGGAAAGTTTTCTTGTTGACTTAACTTTTTCTATCATCTGGGTGACGCCCTTTTGTGTTGCCTCCAAGCCCACAAAAAGCTCGGGGTCAAACGCAAGGATAAAATGGCCACCCCAATTCTTCACGACATCCCCAAATCCTGTAAAATAGGCGCCCATAAGAGGGCCAGTAAGTGCCTGGACCATCATGGCAAGGCCAGATCCCTTGTGACTCCCATCAAAACTCTTAAGTGCTCCATCATCCAAAACATCTTGCGGGAGCGTTGTTGGTTGTCCTTGCTTGTCAAAGGCAATGTCTCCAGGCAAATGCTGACCAGCAGTCGCGGCCTCAACAACACCAAAAAATGCCATTGCGGCAGTAGTCATATCAAATACAAGCGGGTTTCCATTTGCGGGAACACCTATCGCAATCGGGTTTGTTCCAAACACCGCCTCTGAAGAACCGTGTGCAGCAACTGTTTCCATCGAGCCAGCACAAACAATCCCCACAAGCCCCGCATCAGCGATTTTTTTTGCATAAAATCCAAGCGCCCCAGAGGAAGTGTTGATCCCTCGTATGCCCACAAGGCCAACACCGTGCTCTTTTGCTTTTCTTATCGCCACATCAACAACCTGATGCATGACAAGCATTGCTTGTTTCTGGTGGGCATTAAAAAATGCCGATATATTCCTTTCTTTTTCAATTTCCACCTCTCCGGCATCCGAAGATTTTGGAATACCTAGGCCAATCAACTTCACCACACCCTGATTATTTCCACGCAACTGCGCATACATTAATACCTCCGTTATGATTTTTGATTCTTCGGAAGAGTACCCTTGTTTTTGAAGCACTGTGCCGACAAGTTCGTTAAGTTCGTCAATTTTTATTTTCATGAACTCATTGTATCAAAAATTTTGAGCGAATTCTCCCACCTTACCGCGATTCGCCTTCAAAGTTTTGCACCACTTCGCCAAATTGTAATGTTTTTGGATCCAAAAGAAGCCAGAGATTTTTTCCCACTGAAGGCGACGCCGTCATCGGCTCTCCATAAGCACGCTCGGTGTAATTTACCACAACCATTCTGCCTTCACCTCGTTCCGTTGTTTGTGGTGCAATCCGGTCGCCCAGAAGCACCGCTTGTGACCCGATATAGCCGTCACCTCTTTTGAGTGCGCCTACCGCGTAAAAGAATGTGCCACTGCCTCCAATCTCTTGTGTAATGAGAAAAACCGCGTCTTCCACTCCATCACCATCTACATCGTGTGTCACCTCATTGCCAAAATAACGAATGATAGTCTTTGAAGCTCCGCCGAGCGCAGTCACCGCTTCGGCAACACCGTTTTTGAGCGTCACCGGCTCGCCACTAACTGTAAATGTGACTTCTTTAAAGTTTTGTGGCAGACCATCTCCCTGCTTCTCATGATAAATATATGCATTCAAAACAAAAAAGCCCGCGACCAAGAAAACAATAATACCAAGTGCCCACAGAAAAATAGTTTTCATAATTTATTGACTAGTATTAAATAAACGCTTCCTCCCCTTACCACTTTTTAAATTAGTATATTTTCTAAACTCACACCCGATGCCTTCCCAATTTTCCGCCGACAATCGTAATGGCTTATTATTATACGTCACGCCGGTATCAAAAGGTATCTGTGAAAGCTTCGCCACAAGCACCGAAGGATCTTCGTCGGGATTGATTCTTTGCATCGTTGGTGCCGACCCGGGCCCCACCGGAAACTGGGCAAACAAATCAATGTAGTGCGGGAACTGATATGCCACATCAATAAGCACTTCGGTCCATAAAAAATGGAGATTGTAACTAAAAATGGGCAATGTCTTCCCCACGCCATCATACACAGATTCTTTTTGCCAATCCGCTATCTCTTGAGCCACCTCTTTCATAACGCTGGGCAGATAGCTTGTTATAAAAAGCTCACGAGTAGGTGTTTTACTTTTTAAAATAACGCTCACGGGGAAAACATACGGCGTGCCGAAGCGTGACCGCGGGGTGTCCATAAGCTTTTTGTATACCATCTCATTTTCTGCACTATTGAAAGACAAGAGACCTGCTCTTTGTATTGTCTCGGGCCGAGCGACCATCCGACAATAGAACATATTGAGAAGCCAAAGGGGGAAATCATCGCGAATGGGATTAAGCAAGGTATGAAACACGATAGTCTGCTTATCAAATTCTCTAAAAATATTACAGAAACGGTACTTTTGAAGAACAGGGTCGTCGGTATATGGAGAAACACTGCCCGAAACTTTTTTCTTCCACACACTCATTCGCTCGTTTATAAACCACGACACTTCTTCAAAAAGTTCCGGCTTCACAAAAACATCTCCAGGAAGGAGCGTTTTTTCTGGTGGAATCGTGTGGAGACTCCAGTGACGATATATTTCTTTTAGATTTACGGGGAGTTCCATATTTGATATTGCCGAAAGAGTTTTTTGATTACTTTTATTCTAGCATTTTGGAGACAAACAACACCCTTACAAACTCCAGTTTGTAAGGGTGTTGTAAGGAGAATGTTCGGATGTTGTTGGTGGGGTTTGCGAGGGTGTTGTGGAGACCGTCTTCGTTTTTCCCATTTTGAGACGGATTATTTCTCTGGTTTTGGCCATTTCTTATCAAGCGGATTATGGATTCCCCACTCGGCGTTTTCTTTTATCCAAGTGGAAATGTCGGTCCAGCGAAGCCCGTGAAAACCAAACTGACCGTCCCATACATTTCCATATTCTCGATTATTTTCAAGACTAAACCGATGCCCCAGTTCTGCCGGAGCAAACCGTATTCCCTTACTTTCTAAATATTTTCTTTTTACTATGCAAATGACCCAGTCTTCATTCTCAGCATATTTATGTTCAACCTTATTTCCCAGCTGTATAGAATCATCCGACTGGACTAGCCGAAGAAGCTTCTTGCTTCGGATACTAAAACCTCCATTTCCCACCAGCTGCACTCCATCCACAAGCAGAGGGGCGCCGATATAATCGTAGTTCAAAAATTCATCGGTCCAAGCTTCGGGATTTAATATAAATCCATCATATTCGGCAACCATTACAAACTCGGTATCAATGTAATCGTTGAGATGCTTGAGATTAAACTGATTATAGTCTCGTATAGACTGAATTAAATCCGTGCCGATAATCTCAATACCCGTATCGGTCGTGTAATTCTCTCTAGAATCCGCAAAAATCTTTTTCGCGCCGAAATCGGCATAACTCTCGCAGATAGCAAATGCTTTCAACTGCCTATCAAGATCCACGGTGTCAGCCCCATAGAGAGTAACATTTTTTAGATTGAGTTTAGCCATAATTTTTTATATTGCCTCACAAGCACTACTGTACAACGCGTTTCGTGGGCACTAGTATTGAAGATTTCGTTTTAACTACTTTCTTTCTATTATATTTTGATGCTCTTCGGAACAAACTAAATTAGAATGAATTCGTTATCTCCCAAAGTTTTCGTCTTAAAACCCAAAGTAGCAGCTTTTTTCATAATTTGCTGATATCTCTCCTCATACTTCGGCTTACCATAATGCGGCAAAACTACAAAATTGACTAAATTCAGGCCGGTATAATTCTTCAGTTCTGGAGCTTCTGACGGATCATCTAAAGTATCTACCAATCCAATGTCCGGACCGACAAGCACAGAACCAGCACTAGATCCTACATATACAACCTGAGGGCCTAACTTGTTGAGAATGGTATCAAAACCGCTTTTTTTCACCTCTTGTAATAAATAGAAAACATTTCCGCCCGCGATAAAAATTACATCGCAGTCAGCTATTTCTTTTTTTAGACCTTCGAAATGTCTATTCGTGAGACTTACTTCTCTAATTTTGAAACCTTGTTCCTTTAATTTATTTCTATCTACGTCAACGAATGACGTGTCTTCGTATACGTCTGCAGCTGTCGCGATAAATGCGACTATTACATTCTCAGGCTTGTCACCGATAAGCTTAGGCAACTCATCCGCAACATTTGCATATATAGATGTAAGTAGGAATTTCATAAGTATATGCATCTCGGGCCCCGTAGAAATGGTAACTGCCCTCATTATTCCGACTCGGAAAGGCGAAGGTGTGCCTTCGCCTTCCTCTCGCCTTGCGTCGCTAATTAATACAAGGGTTATCTGTCGTGGTCAACCATTCCATTATTTATAAATCCCACGGCATTAGTAATAATTTTATATTTTTTACGCAACTCGTTAAGTTCTTCCTTGGTAATATTTGTTCTTAGGTCTAAAAAATTCATTTTTTCTACAATAGGAATAAGAGCTTTCTTTGCAGACTCTCTTTCTTCACTATGCAAAGCTTCCTCTTCTGTCTCGATGGCCCTCAAAACCCCAAGGACTTCCTCTTTTAACAATGGAGCAACCAACTCTTCAAATTCTTTTACGTGCGGACCATGCTCTACTTTTTCTTTTGATCTTTCTTGAGCGTCCAACTCCTCATAATATTTTATTAGATCCTCATATTCTTCATAAGAAGTTTCTGGCTTATTTGATTCAAATGTATTCATATTTATATTTTACGCTATTCAAGAACATATAGGCACTTTGGTAGGAATAGTGACTATCACCATTTTTCTTTTACAATTTTATTATCATTATCAGCCATATTTTTATGCCCTGTTTTGTGCCAACCTTTTCAATCTTTCTTCTACAGCATTTTTCGCTTTGCTGACTTCTCCTTGTATTGCCTCATCGATACGATCTAAAGAATCGAGGTTGCGTGCAAACGCTTTTTGATCTGCTTTAATCCGAAAATATTTTAACTTCGTCCCTTCTTGTTTCCATAAAAACCAGAAACCATGACGACCACGCACCTTGTCATTGTATATTTTAACTTGAATCATAAACTCAATGCCTTGCACTAAGAATATGTTTACAAACTCTTCAACCGCATTTGCAAACCCTTCAAGGTTGGCTGCATATTCCATTCGCTGGCGTCGTGGGTCTGGTGTTTGATTTTGTCGCATCAAAGCAACAATCAATTCATTCTTTCGTTGGAGCTCAGAAAAATCATGCCTGAAAGCCGAAATAGTCTCGTTTGTTTCTTTTATACCTGCGTCTATCCAAAGGAGCTTGTTATGCAAGTAGTAACTTTTCACTTTAAAATTTGGTGCATCAATATCTCTATAAATATCTCTCATTGATGGATAGTTTGTTGTTTCAAGTGAAAAGTGGTTTGGTTCAGTTATTCCCCTGATCTCCGTTGCTAAACGTCTCAGGTTTGCGATAAAGAAGCGTAGCTTTTGGCGCACTTTGTATGTATCGTCCAAACTTCTAGTTGTACTAATCTCAATGCGACGTAAATACTCTTTTCGCTCTTTTCTATCAAAAATGATTGATTTTATCCAAAAACCAATCGCAGATAATACGACAGCCAAGAAAAGACCTAGTGCGCTGCCTGCTAATGTCTGCCATTTATATAAAAAAGTTTCCATACTTATTTCAAAAGTTCGCTATTGGAAATTCCTAACGCCACAGTGATTTCCTGCGTCGCTAGCGAGTCCATGAGCTTTTTGAGTTACTTTTTATTGTACCATTTTGATGCTCTTCGGAACTTTAAATTTCTGGTATCTTTGCGATCAAGAACGGAATCTGAACAACCCCACTATCGTTCTCTTTTATAGGATTTTCGATTTGAGAATGTTTTAACACCTTAAAATACACGGGCTTATCATTTTTTAACTTTACTTTTAAATTAAGAACCTCTCTTGGACTAAATTTATGTACCCTGAAAATCCACAAATAGTTTCCGTTTCTTTTATCGGTAGCATGTACAACAAGATGGTTAGTATTTAAGTCCATATGCTCAACCGTTTTCCCTTTTGGGCCATCATCGGAGATAATCTTCACATCCAGGGCTGTTTTCGAGATACCAGCAACAAAAACATCGTAGATGTTAATGTTTAGTCTGTTCTCAATTCTGACATCTGAAACTTCTGTGAATCCATTACTTACTTTTGAACCTGAAATTTCTTTGGGGGATACTTTGATAGGAGAAATAACTCCCAAAACATATACAAGAAATCTTATAACTAGATCAAATACAGTATCTATAAATTTTGAGATTATTATGTCTCTCATGGTAATCTCCTGGGAATCATTTGATACCGAGACTAGCAGTAGCCTCCTCAAAAGACTTCTTTACAGAACTAATGACTTGGTAAACTTCCGTTGAGGCCATTAAAACTCCTGCTTGTGTAGATATAGAACTTGTCTGATATAGATAAATTATTGCTTTCAGAAAATTGAGATAGTTTCTATTGACCATATACTTGCGTTTGTTGTCAGAGGCAAAATGATTGATAAGTTGTGCCCACTTTTTATCAATAATCAACCGGTCAGATGCCGCTTCAGAACCTGAGCCTTCCAAGTCATTACTCAAATACTTAATTGCGGTCGGACGAAGTTTCCCAATTTTTGACTCGGTTATGCTGTTTAAGATTCTGTATAACATAAATTTTTTATCCTCCTCGGAATCCCCGCCTACTGACAGGCGAGCAAACCCGTCTCAAACTGGCTGCCGGTCAGGGACTCGAACCCCAATACTCGCCTCCAGAGGGCGATGTCCTACCATTAGACGAACCGGCAATATGATTAGCTGTTAGCTTTTAGCTGCTAGCTGCTAGCTGCTAGCTGCTAGGTTTTAAGTCTGATACCTTCCGGCGGGCGAACCCGCAATGTGATTGGCTTTTAGGTTCAAGCTTTTAGTGCCCATTCAACTTCGGTTGTTTCAACCTCCGCTCAGGGCAAGCTTTTCCATCGTATCTTTTTTTTCTTTTGTTTTCAACCGATTAAAACGTATTCTAAAGTTCTCCTTCGGAAAGCTTAGGATAGATCAGAACTTTGGAATATGTTTTTGGATATAAGAGACAAGAAAAGGGCAAATGAGCGTGGCAAACAAAAAAGCCACCCCGACTCGGCTGGGGCGGCATATATCGTTAATACTTTATGTTAGCTTGAGTGTGTGTCGGCTGGAACTTTATATCCCACCGTGTCGCTTTTGATTTCCAAAAACTGCAAACCATGCAAGCGCTCTTCCGTGCGACGGTGAGCTGCGAGATCCCGCGGTGACATCGTCTTGATACGCATCCATGAAAATTGTTCAGTCCAATCGGAAAGCCCGAAATGGTTGAGGAGTGCCTGGCGCATATTCTCTTCTGTCTCCGGATATGAATCCCAACGATTAGTCTCCTTCATAGAAGCAGCCCATTGGCCTTTTCCGTTCATCCAATTCCAGTCCAGAGCAAAGACCCCTGCCTCGTCACGATTGTAATAGAAGCTGTAGGTACCCCTTTGAGCAACCGTTGCTTGTGGTGCAAGCCCGCCGCTACTCACCAAACGCTCATCCGTCTCATCCTCAAAAATAATCGGCTCAAAATCTTCATTGGGCGAAGCAACCAACAGTCCGCCAATATGAAGCTCTTGCACCAATCGCACCGCTTTGGCGACACGAGTCACTCCCCGCACCGTAACGGGCGGCTTGCTTTTCAAAAAGAGAGCGGCGCATAAGGCGACACCAGCTTCGTCAACGGCCGAAAAGACATGTTCTTCTGTTCTTATACCAATGCCAACGGGCGTATTCCCATCTTTCACATAGAGAGCAAAAGGAACTTTACAGGTAAGTGTGCACTTGAACATCTAAACAACCCATCTACCAGTGTCCAACTTCTGATTTGGATAAAAGCATATATTTATTTGCTAGTCAATAGCGGCTGGCTAACCCCGTCGTTCGCGAACGACGGGGCGCGGTTGATTTTTATCTAAATATGTTGTAAAATAAATCCGGAAAAACAACGTGAAAATATACGGAGGAAGACTTGACGGAACGACAACCGACCGTGCATTTAATTCACGGCATCAATGTCAGCGACCCCATGAAAAACATTGGGAAGCTGAAACCCTGTTTTGAAGAAGTTGGCTTTAAAAATGTCGTAGTTGAAGATTATGGTTTTTTGCCTTTCGGCCTCGCATGGCTCCGAAACAAATCAATTGCACGCAAACTTTTGAAAAATATGATGCCAGGTGATATCGTTGTCGCGCACTCAAACGGAGCGGCGATCACCTACCATCTGCTTGAGATGGGTGCTCAATTTTCAGGCGTGGTCCTCTTAAATCCCGCCCTAAACCACAACCTTGCCCTCCCCCGCGGAGTGAGCTGGGTACATATCTACCATAATGAGAACGACTATGTGGTGTGGCTTGCAAAATGGATCCCTGCACATATCTGGGGAGACCAAGGAAGACGCGGATACACGGGAAACGACCCTCGTTATAAAAATATTGATACGAGCAAACTCGCGGGAGCACTTGCTGGCGAGGAACACTCAGATTATTGGGCAGACGACAAGTTCCCTGCATGGTGCCCATTCATGACGCGCGAAACATGGAGTGCCTATACTGCGCATCTCAACGCATAACCACATATACAAAAAACCGCCCGAAAGGAGCGGTTTTTTATTACGACGGGCGAGCCTATCTGCACAGGCAGACTTAACCCCAGTACCACGCGAGCGGCTACGGGGCACAGCGCAATTGCTCCTCAAGGTTCGGCCTTTTCCCGCCCCAAATGGGGCTCCTCAAGGCCAAACCTTTTCCCGCAATCACTGTTTTTACTGTTTTAATTTCACTACACCCAACAATTCCATGGAATTGTTGGGTGTAGTGAAATGAGGAAGATTACTTTTTGCGCCGCTTTATGGAGGCGCGGACGAATTCTACGAAAAGCGGGTGTGGTGAAAGCGGGCGAGCTAAAAATTCCGGATGAAACTGCGTACCCACGAAAAAGGGATGCTTGCTTCGCGGAAGCTCAATGATTTCCATGAGCTTGCCGTCCGGTGATGCGCCCGAGAACACAAGCCCACCTTTCGTGAGCCGCTCAATGTATTCCGGATTCACTTCATAGCGATGGCGATGCCGCTCTTTGATGAGCTCTTTGCCATATGCCTTGCGCGCGATTGTCCCCTTTTGCAGGATGGCGAGATACGAACCGAGACGCATGCTCCCCCCAAAGCGCTCGCTTTCAATTATTTTTTTCTGCTCGGGCATCACATCAATCACGGGGTGTAACGTGGTGGAATCAATCTCGGTTGTGTATGCGTTTTTCAACCCACACACGTTGCGGGCAAACTCCACAACCGCAAGCTGCATGCCATAGCATAGCCCGAAGTAAGGAATCTTCCGTTCACGCGCATGGCGAATGACATTTATTTTCCCCTCCACACCACGCTCGCCGAAACCGCCAGGAACGATAATGCCATCGTATTTATCCAGTGTTTTTAATTTGGCTTTCTTTTCATAATCAAATGCATTGAGCCAATGTATCTCGGGCTTTCTCCCCACGTAATATGCGCCATATTTTACCGCCTCAATGACCGAAAGGTACGAGTCGGCGAGCATATAGTCACCTGTGTCAAAATATTTTCCAATAACCGCAATCTTTACAGGCACTACCGCTTTTTGTCTGCGAGCAACAAAACGTTTCCACGGCGCAAGATTTGCCGTATGAGAACGCGCTTTCATTTTGAGAAGCGTAAGGATGGTATTGCTGATGTTGTCTTTTTCAAAATTAATCGGCACATCGTAGATACTCGTAACATCGGGGGCAGAAATGACTTGTTCAATGGGTACACTGCACGACAGTGAGATTTTTGCTTTTCTTTTTTTGTCCAACGGCTTTTCACTTCGTGCGATAATAATGTCCGGCTGAACGCCATATGAGTTGAGCTGACGCACTGCATTTTGAGTTGGGCGAGTTTTCATTTCACCAATACCGGCGGGGATGGGCAGATAGGAGACGAGAATGAAGAGGACGTCATCGGGGTTTTCAAGCTTCAAGACCCGCGCCGCCTCAATAAACATAATGTTTTGGTAGTCACCGACCGTACCCCCGATTTCAATCACTGATATCTGCGCATTACTTACTTCTGCCGAGCGCTTGAGGCGACGCGTAATCTCATCACGAATATGCGGAATGGCTTCCACACACCGACCTCGGTACCCTAAACTGCGCTCTCGGTCTATGACGTGCTTGTAGACCATGCCGCTCGTGAGATAGGACTCTTCCGGCAAATCTCGGTCCAAAAAGCGTTCGTAGTTGCCCATATCCTGGTCGCATTCAAGACCATCTTTCAGGACAAAAACCTCACCGTGTTCAGTGGGATTCATGGTACCGGCATCAACGTTTAAGTAGGGGTCGGCTTTGATAGGGTTCATCGTAAATCCGCGCGCTTCAAGAATCCGTGCGATGGAAGCAGTCGCAATGCCTTTGCCGACACCGGACATAACTCCTCCCACAACAAAGATATATTTATGATTTTGTTTTTTAATCATAGAAGGGCGAGGGCGCGAACCCTTTTGTAAAGCACCTTTAGACAATTACCAAAGGACAGGCTACGATTGCAAATATTTCTTAGTCAAATACCGACGAACAGCGAAGAAGCTAGAAATGGTCCCCAAAAGGACTCCTGTTATTACTAGTATAACAAATACTTGGAAGAAGTTGCTTAGATAGTATGAAAAAACATTCACGCCACTAAAGAACTGCTCTGTTGCTTCTCCAAGCCACCACGTAATGGGGAAGAAAAAAATGAGCACGATAATAGCTGAAATGAGCCCACATAAGAAGCCTTCTACCATAAAGGGCCCCTGCACATAGCGCTTGTCGGCACCCACGAGGCGCATCACGCCAATTTCTTCACGTGAGGTGTAGATAGCGAGACGAATAGTATTAAAAGTAATGATGATAGCAATAAACGACAGGAGAAGCACAATACCGAAGCCAAGTTTTTCAGAACCATCTATAATCTTAGTCAGCTTATCAATGGCAACTTTGTTTTGGTAGTAATTTATTTTATCAATAATCTTTTCACTTCCACTTTGGCGCGCATCCTGGTCTTCTAAAAACTGTGCGATTGATTCATATTGCGCGGTTTGTTTTGCGCGAATATTTAATGAGGCACCCAAGGGGTTTTCTCCAAGCTCTTCCAATGCTTGGAGAGTCAGGAAGTCGCCAGAGTGACGCTCTTTAAACTGTTCAAGGGCAGTTTCCCGAGACGTGTAGGCCACAGACTGCACTTCTGGCAGACGCCCAAGCGAGCCCTTAAGCCCCAAAATATCTTCTTCGGGCGCATTGGTGACAAAATAAACATCAACATCAACTTTGTTTCGTATCTGTTCAAGCGATGCGTTCATTATCGCGCTGAAAAATACCAAAAAACCAATGACAAAGAGCGTGATGGTAATAACTAATACTGACGCAAGAGAAACAAAACCATTACGAATAAAATTCAATACTCCAGTCCGTAGAATTCTTTTGATATCAGTTTTTGCCATGATAATTTACTTAATGAGCGTAAGCGAATTTAGAAAATCATCACCCACGCACATACCTTTATGCCAAACTGTTCCTAATTCTTTCTTTTAACCTCCTCACCGTCTGTCCGTGCTGTTTTAGTTTCACTTCTCTTGCGCGAGCATCTTGTTCTGACGCATATGCTTCATAATACACTAAAACCGGCTTTTTATTTTTGTGCTCAACCATTCTTCTTTTCAAGTCACTTGAATAGCCAATGTATAATGTATTTTTGCTTCTATCTTTCAAGATATAAACGTAGTACATAAAGGTATGTGCGGGGTCTTGAAAAATATAGTCGCTTCACTCCTTATTTTACAAGACGTACCTCCCTTCTTTGTCGTCGCGAACAATGCGCCCTTTGTCCATGGTGATAACTCTTCTGCGCAAGGCATCAATGACCCCTTTATTGTGGGTGGTAAGCAAAATAGTAGTGCCCAGGTCGTTTACTTTTTTCAAAATCTCAATAATTTCATGGGTATTTAAGGGGTCCAAGTTACCCGTCGGCTCATCGGCGATAATGATGTCAGGCTGGTTAACGATGGCCCGTGCTATCGCAACACGCTGGCGCTCTCCTCCGGAAAGTTCGTGTGGAAAGTTCCACATTTTGTCGCCCAGGTCCACAAGCTCAAGCACTTGCGGGACATCGGAGGCAATGTGCTCATCGGGCCTGCCTGAAACCTCCATGGCAAAAGCGACATTTTCATACGCTGTTTTGTGAGGAAGCAAGCGAAAGTCTTGAAAGACGATACCCACCCTCCTCCGCAAGCGAGAAACATCACGCGGGTGCAATGAGTGAATGTCGGTAGACTCTAAAAAGACCGTTCCCGAGGAAGGGCTTTCTTCTACGAGAAGCATTTTGAGAAGCGTGGTCTTTCCGGCACCAGACTGACCCACAATAGAAAGAAACTCTCCGGGAACTACGGAAAAATTAATGTCATCAAGCGCAATGACATTGCCCGGATATATTTTTGAAACTTTATCGAAATGAATCATATGCTAGTGGCTAGAGATTTTTTTCTGCCTCAATGAACTTATCCAAGTCCCCTCGCTCCAACACTCCTTCTACGTCCCGTGTCTCTGCATCGGTACGATGGTCTTTTACCATTTTATACGGATGTAACACGTATGAACGAATCTGGCTTCCCCACTCCGCTTGTGTTGTTTTTGAAATATGAAAGGCGGCAGATTCTTTGAGGCGCTCTTCTTCTTGGAGGCGATAGAGTTTGCCCTTCAATAGCTCTATGGCACGTTCTTTATTTTGCGCCTGGCTACGCTCGGTTTCAACGTGCGCTGAAAGATTGGTGGGTATGTGCACAATCCGTACCGCAGTGTCTCGCTTATTCACGTTTTGTCCACCAGGGCCACTTGAGCGAGCAAACTCAATTTTCAAATCAGATTCAGGAACGGTGATTTCAGGACCTTTTCCGACATCCGGAATCACTTCAACCATTGAGAATGAAGTATGGCGCAACTTTTTTGCTGAAAAAGGTGAGATACGCACAAGCCGGTGCACGCCCGACTCGTTTTTAAGTGCTCCATACGGCCCTTTGCCACTTACTTCAAATGTGATGTTTCTAAACCCTCCATGGTCATTTTCATTTTTATGAAGCACCGAGAGGCCCCATCCACGCTGTTCCGAAAACTTACCATACATACCAAAGAGCATCCGAGAGAAGTCTTCCGCATCGTCACCCCCTGCACCCGAAAAAATGGTCACTATCGCGTCACCCTTGTCATATGCCCCCACACCAAGCGCTCGCTCCTTTAAGTCATTGTACTCTTTAATGACTTCTTGTGCCTTTTCCTTTTCATTCCAGAAAAGTGAGTCTCCCATTTTTTGCTCAAGCTCAGTAAGTCGCCTTTCTATATCCTCCTTCTTGCTCTCCATTGTTATACTATAACAATAATTAAAACCTCGTGAAAGAGGTTTGCGGAGCCAGAGGCCGGAATTGAACCGGCGACCTTCTCGTTACGAGTGAGATGCTCTACCAACTGAGCTACTCTGGCATGATTCAAAAAGCCGTTGTCCGGGATTGAACCGGAGACTTGTTCGACTTAAGTCGGACTGCTCTACTTCACCCCCTCAGAGCCGAGGAGGAGGATTGAACTCCTGACCTCGCCCTTACCAAGGGCGTGCTCTACCAACTGAGCTACCTCGGCTCTGAGGGGGCAAGCTGAACCCCGACGCTTTCGTCGGGACCCCAACTCCGCCTTCGGCGGACGTCGGGGCTACAACGGCACCTTTTTTTTTAAAGAAATCTATTTTCTGCGCAAAGCGGGATCGACGGGACTTGGCCACGAATTCCACCACAGGTGGATTCTCGGCCCCAGCTCACTCGCCCACTTACGCGGGCATCGCTCCTCTTTTCAAGTCCCACACTCGAGTGCAGCAGTGCGCTCGCTCAACCCCGCACACAAAACAAATTCCTGACTTATCTTCTGCGCAAAGCGGGATCGACGGGACTTGAACCCGCAACCTCTGCCGTGACAGGGCAGCGCTCTAACCAGTTGAGCTACGACCCCGCTTTACGCACAATTTTTTCAATTCCTCCCTACCAACAAACAAAGCAGTTTGTTTGTTGGACGACTGATGTCGGCGGGAGGAATCGAACCTCCGACCTTGGCTTTATGAGTGCCATGCTCTAACCGACTGAGCTACGCCGACTCACGATGTATTGATGTATGAATGAACCTGAGTCCCGACGCTTTCGTCGGGACCCCAACTCCGCCTTCGGCGGACGTCGGGGCTACGCCAACTCACGAGAACAAACAAAGAACGACTACTACGATATCATACTATTTTTACCCTTTCAAACAAAATGGCGCTCTCGGGTTTCCCGAAGCGCCGATTGAGCATCAGCTAAATGTCCCGTTAAAAACAATTTCGCGAGTGGTGTGGGCAAGAAATATGGAATCATCAAGGGAATTGTGGTGAATGCCCCTATCAATATGCTTTGAGGCATCACTTAAACTTGCGTTCAAATCCTTACGATAGCCACGGAAAAGCGAGTCCATATCAGTACCCGCATATCCATAAGGCCTAGATCTAGTGAAGCGCGAAAAATAATACTGGAGGTGAGTGGAGTCAAAAAAGACCGTGTCAACAACGGGGTCAACTTCGTAACCTTCCCCCACAGTAGCAATCCATTCTTGAAAGTTGCGTGTGGCGATTATGGGATGTGTCCCCAAACGATCCAAAAGTTGGAGAAGGGCTTTAGGTTCAAAGTGTGGTGATTTTGGATTGTAGCACGGAAGACGCCCGCCATCTTCCAAGATTCGCAATCCACTTGCCCCAACCCTTATCGCTGCCTCCTCAAACTCAAGAGAAATCGGCTGGAGTTCGTCATAATAGACAAGCCCTTGCGCGATAAGTTCTTTTTTGGAAAGAGGTTTTTCTGTGACCACGCAGGCACCCCAAGAAAGTACGCTGTGGATACCAACTAAACTGCCAGCCGCTTCAATATCGTTTGCGATGTAAAGCTTTTTCTTGTCTACCATTTGCTATACCACAAAAAGAATCTACGCCCATAAAAGCACTTTTAATGCTTCGTGTAAATGACATACCTTGCCCCCCACACCTTTCGTTTTGTCGTGATTTATTGCTTAGTTAAAGTTTTTAGAATGAAAGAAGTTTACATGGCTCAATGTTTTTTCCGAAATGTAATTTTGAGATCACGGCAATAACAAAACGAAAGGTGTGGGGGCTTGCCGTTTTCCCAAAAACACGGTACTATGCTTAGGTTCACAAAAGGGAACATAAAAACATAGCGGGGTGGAGGAGCAGTAACTCGTCAGGCTCATAACCTGAAGATCGCCGGTGCGATTCCGGCCCCCGCAAAATTTTCTTGTGAAAAATTTTGCGAGGCTCGCCAAAGGCGGCCCGCAACACAACCACAAGCGACAAAATCCGTCTCCGCCAGTTGGCGGATGGCGGATTTTGTTTTGTTCGCGTGGCAAAATACTCAGTAACTCGTGGCCAGCCGACCATCACAAAAAACAAAAAAAACGCCCGGACCGAAGTCGGGGCGTGACCTAACTATTATTGTTCTATTGGTGCAGAAACAAGCGGGCATGCTTTGCTTTTAACGGCAACCAGATACGAAAAGATTGCCTGAACCATTCGCGCATCTTTTAGATACATGAGAGTCGTAAAGAAGGCCGCGAGTGCAACTGTAGCCCCAATGACATAGCCAGCCTGCAATGCTGTATCAAGAAAAATGTCCGTTTCAAAAAAACCCGAATAGATTGTACTCAATGCCAAACCAATCAAAATTAAATACTTACATATTTTTCCAATCCATGCCCGTGCTGACAGAGTAAAGATTCTCGCAAAAAAATTCTTGACGCCAAACATAGCGCCTGGAGTATGCCGCCAAAGCAACTCGTTGAGCTGCCTTATTGATACAATGCCTGCCCACACGAACGAAAGGAGTGCAAGCATAAGTAAACCGATAATGATGGTCACAAAAGACATCTCAACCAAAAGATTATGTGCGAGCCCAAAATAAGTGATCAAAAAAGCAGAACCCGTGCCAAACGCATGCGTAAAAAGTAGGAGCCCCGTTGGCACCAACCACGCCTTCCAACATGAAGCATCTCTGTGTAGATAAAAGAAAAAACCGCGAA
>Ga0209542_10008725_pt1 | contig 18826 bp, 19 predicted proteins | sample RifCSPhighO2_01_FD_184028 | JGI IMG/M metagenome (GOLD analysis project Ga0209542, IMG submission 184028) | Soil microbial communities from Rifle, Colorado - Rifle CSP2_plank highO2_0.1 (SPAdes) (version 2) | ecosystem: Environmental > Terrestrial > Deep subsurface > Rock core/Sediment ...
CGCTTGCCCAAATAACTACACCAGAAGAAAGGGAAGTCATTGAGGAGGAAATCAAACCATTAAAACCAGAAGAACAGGAAAAAGTCAAAGAAGAGCTAGAGATTACTAAACCCGTTGAGCCAAGCGCTTTGGAAACAGCGGGAGAACAAATTTCTCAAACTTCAAAAAATATTCTTAATACAACGGGAAATATCATAAGCGCTGTATTTAACGGAATCGGACAGGGAGTAAGATTTACAGTTGATACAACAGGAAAAGCCTTAGCCTTTGTTGGAGATAAGACCGGGCAAGTCATCGCCTTCGTTAGCAGAACAACCGGTAATACCCTTGCGGCATTGTACAATGGTACACAATCAATACTTGCCTATGTTGGACAAGGAATAGGAAATGGAGCTAGTGCGGTTGGTCAAGGATTAGCTTTTGTGGGAGAAAAAGCTGGAGAAGGAATTTCGGTAGCGGCTAAAGGAACAGGCAATTTATTAGCTTCGATCGGTCAAGGAATCGGCAATACCGGAAAAGCCATGTCAAACGCGGCTGTCGCAATCGGAAATGGGTATAACCAATTAGCCAACAATGCGCCAGGGGTTGCTAAAACTATCTTGACCGGAATCGGAAACGGAGTTTCAACAACCGGCAAGGCAATTGCCAGTGTTTCAAATAGTATAGCCAGCACGACTTCGACTATTGCTCAAAACACGTCAAAGACAATTGGGAATGTTACAAACTCATTAGCAAAAACAACAGGAGATATTGCGCAAAAGACAGGATCAACGATTGCTCAAGCAACACAAAATACAGTTAAGGCAACAAAGAGTGAAATTGTCAATATTGCATTTGCCGTTGGAGAAAGAACACAAGGATTCGCAGGAGACTTTAGCTTAGCTCTTATTCAGTTTGCGTACAATTTCGTTCCAGAACCAACAAAGATTGCTGATGTTCAAGTAGCAGTTCTTTCCCCAACTTCTGTAAAAGTTTCTTGGAAAACTAACCATCCAGCAAACGGAAAAGTAAATTATGGACTTGATGAAACCTACCCGCTTGATATTCAATCAGAGAAAAGAATTACAAATCACGAGTTTACATTAACTAACTTAAAACCAGACACGCAATATTATTTTGAAGTGATGTCCCACAATAAAAATTATGTCTATGACGCTAACCGGGAATTTAAAACACCAGCAAAATAAATATGGACAAAATAAATTTAAACAAAGATCAAAAATTAGTTGTGGACTCTTTCTATATAGTCAAAACTAAAAAGAATTTAAACAATTTTATCGAGGATTTATTTTCCCAAGAAGAAACACTGGATTTAGCCCAAAGATTAAAAATAGCAAAATTAATTCTTGACGGAAAAACTTATGAAGAAATAGCCGCTTTGATTCCGGTTAGCACTTCCACGATTTCAAAAATAGGACAAGTGATTAAATTCGGTAAAGGTGGACTACAGATTGCATGTAAAAATATAAAAATTAAAAAAGAGAGATTGGGAGGGGGTGAAAAATCCAATGTTAGCTGAAGTACAAATTGCTCATATCATCACCGGAATTATTGGCGGTTTGATTAGAGGATTAGTCGGAATTACCAAACAATCAACATTTACTCCCGATGAGTTTAAATTCCATTGGAAATATTTTGGTTTCTCAATGCTGGTTTCTGCCATAGTTGGTTTGATGTCTGGAATAATAATTGATAACGACTGGAGAATGTCTTTACTTGCCGGATATGCCGGAACAGATTTTCTTGAAGGTTTATACCGACTAAAATTTGCTCAATTTTTTAAACTGCCTGAAACTACCGGAACAAAGTAAGTTTATTGGGTAAGTTTGATACTCTTGAGTAAATAAAATGCGCGATTGGTTAATAGTGGTAAGTGGTGGTCTTGCCTTTTCCTTCTTTTTTAATTGTCCCACGATCGACAAGAGTTTGCAGGTAGTTTGTAGCTGTGCTTTGAGAAACGTGGAGTAGTTCCCGAACATCGTCATTGTTAATTTGTTTTTTTTCCACGATTAGTTTTCCGATCTTCATTAAATTTTCTTCCCGTCGGGTTTGTCTTTCCTGATTAGCTTTAATTCTTCTGGTATCTAACTCTGCTTTTAGTTTTTCATCTACCTGTTCTTGCATTTGGGTCGGATCAATAAAGACCTGCGGTTGTTCGGCTGGTTTTTCCGGTTCTAATTTAATCGGTGGCGGAACTTTTTCAGCTAGTGGTTGTTGAGTTTCTTCCGGCTTTGGCTGTTCTTGCGGCGGTTGTGTCGTTTCCGGCGGTTTAGTTTCTTCTGGTGTCTTTTGTTCTTCAACTGGTGGTGTTTCTGTTGTCTCTTGTTTTGGTTCTTCTTTTTGAGAAGGTAAAGAAAGATAACGAGAGGGATCAATAAAACCAAGATAACCATTGCTTTCATCTGGATTGTTCGGTTTGATAGCAAAATGTAAATGTTCGCCGAAAGCCGCACCTGACGAACCGGATAAACCAATAACTTTGTTGACTCCAATATCTTCTCCATCTTTGACTTTTGTTTCCTGAAGATGAGCATAGATTGATTGCCCCCAGGAATGTTGAATGGTAATTGATATTCCAAAATCACCATTGTCTCCAGACTGGATAACTTTTCCAGAATCACAAGCAAAAACTTCGTTTCCGGCAGTCAAGCCAAAATCCAAGCCATTATGTCCCACGATTCCCCACTCCTGAAATTTCTTTTTAATTTCTTCGTTATCTGATTGTTGGCCAAAAGAAAAAGTCAGCGGAAAATTACCCGAGAAAGGATAATGTAAAACAGGAATGTTCAAGACTGGAGGAAAAACTGATGGTTGTGTTTCGGTTGGTATTTGTTCTGGTTGCGGAGTTTCGGAAGGAGAAGGATTTTGTGTTGTTGTTTCTGGTTTTGGTTCTGTTTGATTGGTTGAAGTGTCAACGGGGTTTGTTGGTGGTTGTTCTGGTGTTGTTTGTGTCTGGTCTTGGGTAATATCATCAGCCATATATAAACAGTGTAACAAAGTGGAACAGAAAAATCTTGTTTTTCTTTTTGTTGTTGGCGGCTCCGCCGCCCCCGCCCCGTTGAGATCACAAAGCTAAAAAGGAGGGAACGCGACAGAAAACCATTGAGGGAGTACAGCCTTTCAAAGAGCGTTCCCGACTAACGCGAGCCCCGCTTGATAAACCTTAAAGGGAAAGAAAACGCGGGGCGAGCCCATCGAGAGTCCTCGCGACGGCGACTAAAATAATTTTTTTCCTTAAGCGCTGTCGCCGGAGCCCCACTAAAACAGGAAGGGGTACAAACAAAGAAGGCGGGGGCGAAAAAGCGGATACCCCAGAACGCGCGAGCCTTAAAAGTCAGAACTAAAGAAAAGCCCCGCCGCAGCGGGGCGAGGGACGCGCTGTAGGAACTCTTAGAAAAGCAAAACCGTTGTCGCAGGTGCCCCCTAGGGCGCCCAGCGCGCGATGAATGGGGTCGCCGCCAACAAATAATCGGGTGGGTGGGCTGATACGGAGCATAGAATAAACTATTTAAACTTTGGTCTTGTAGTCTTGTACTCTTCTACAATAGTAAAGTATCTATAGAGGGGCGGGAAAAGAAAAACCGGCGGTTTCCGCCGGTGAATGTTTTGGTTTGGTTTCGTTCTCTCGTTTGGCTTGGCGAGAACCAAAAAATTGGTGGAACCGGAAGTTTTGTGCTTGGAATCGGCCAATTTCCACCATTTTGGCCGATTCATTTGTGGTATTATATGGAAAGCGGAAGCTTTCCAAAAATCGCGCGCGCAAAAAATAGCGGAGGCGCGGCGGGTGGGGGCGCCGCGCAGAACGCGAATAGCGACGAAGCGAAGCCGCGAAGCGAAGCCGCGAAGCGAAGCCGCGAAGCGGCGAGCGAGGAGCTGACGCAATGCGTTAACAATTTTTAAAAAAGGTTCGAATTTTTTCGTAAACGTTCACAGTTTTGGAGAAAAAGGGTTGTCGGGAATGGCGCTCGCCACGCCCGCGACCGCGGCGAGTGCTGCAAAGCCCTGTTTATATACACAAAAAAGTTGCCGATTAGACAAAGAGTAGTCCGAGCCGACTTTTTTGGCGAAGCATGATAATTCTTCGCCATTATGTTTCGCGCGCGCGATTTTGGCCGCATCAGCGGCCACTTCTATAAATTCTCTCATTAGTCCGAGCCATTCACTTCCGTTTTTAGAAACACTGGCCATTTTCTCTTTTAATTTAATTTTCAGTTCTACCAATTCGTTCTTTTTCTGTTGGTAAATTTGCGGGTCAACTATTTGGTCAAGATAGCCTTCGAGTAACCGATCAAGTTTTTTGTCTATTTCTTGGACTTCGGAAGAAAATTTTGTAACTTGGTTTTCACTATTTCTTTTTTCTTCTGTTTCTTCTTTATCTAGTTTTTCCAACCAAAGTTTAGCCCACGAAGTGGGCAAACTGGCCTTTTCAACAATTGCCCGCAATTGTTGTTCTAAAAGTTCTTCCCGAAGATAATCTTGCGAGCAATCAGTTTTCTTTTAGGTGCAGCGGTAATAAATGTAATCTACGTTTCCGCGGGTTTTGGGATAACATTTGTGTTTGACTTCGGCGGTGATGGCACAGCCGCATTCAGCGCATTTAGCCAATCCCAGAAAAGTAAAATTATTTCTTCTAGGCTTTGGGTGCTCTCTGGCTTTGATGATTTCCTGCACTTTGTTGAAAAGTGCGTGAGGAATAAACAGCTTATGTGTTCCTTCATAGGCTTCACCGCCGAAGTTGATAATGCCGATGTAAAACTTGTTGCTCAAAATCCGTTTGACTGTATCGAGGTGAAGCATTTTGCCATTGTATCTGGTAATGCCGAATTTCTGAAAGAAACGAGAAACATCAGCAATAGAGCTTTCGCCCTTGGCGAAAAGCTCAAATGCCTTTTTGACGATTTTGGATTTTGTTTGGTCAATCTCAATGGTTCGTAGTCTCGGTTCATTCAAATATCCGTATGGTGCTTTATTGGGCAAAATTCCTTTACGAAGTTTTTGCCGATTGCTTCGTTTTACGTTTTCGGACAAATTATCAATATAATATTTCGATTGCCCAAAGGCGATTGAGAGCATAAATTTACCTTGTGGGGTGTTATCAAACCAAAAGGTTGGGAATTTTAGGTCAAGAAGTTTTCCGGTATCGAGGAGGTAGATAAGCTTTCCGCCGTCAACAGAATTTCTAGCTAAACGATCCGGGTGCCAACTCAAAATTGCGTTTGCTTCGCCTTTCTCTATTCTTTGAATGACTTCCTCAAAAATTGGCCTCCCGAGATTTTTGGCGGTACGGGATTCTGTTAAGAAGCAAACGATATTCAAGTTTTCTTTGGAGGCAAATTCTTTGAGTTCCGCTATTTGCGACTCAATAGATAAAACCTGTTTTTCTTTCTCGTCTGTTGATTTTCGGCAGTAGGCAATGTATTTGATCATGATTTCCTTTTCTTTCTTAAAATTTTTGCATTTTTCTTTGCCTCTTTATTATGCGGCAACTTTTTTGTGTATATAAACAGGGCTTTGCAGCGCTCGCCGCGGTCGCGGGCGTGGCGAGCGCCATTCCCGACAACCCTTTTTCTCCAAAACTGTGGACTCTTTACGAAAAAATACGGACTGAGTTTCAAAGGTAGCGCTGCGAGTGCCCCCACCCACTCGCAGCACCATCTTCATGCTCGGTCTTCGGCCTCGAAAAAAGTCGGCTCGGACAATCATTTCTTAATAGAAATGATTACAAAAGAAAAATGCAAAAATTTTAAGGAATTTAAATGGCGCAACCGGTGGACTCAGTTAGGCTTGCGCTTAAACTGTCCGATTGCGCCATTAAAAAACGCAAACCTGTTAAACTGAGTCCACCTAAAATTTATCTCATCTGTATAAATATTTCAAGAAGTGTTATGATTTTTAGAGTTATGGAAAATAATTCTCAACCGCAAGTAAGCACGTCCATACCACCAAATACAACAAATTTACCTCCGACTAAACTTTCTAGTTTTCCATCAAAGTCTTTTTTACTTTTTCTAGTCTTGTTATTCTTGACTGCCACCAGCTATTTTTACCTCCAAACACAGTCGCTCAAGAAACAAGTAGCTCGTCTTAATTCGTTACCCTCACCAAGCCCAACTTATATTTATACAACGGCCCCCTCTCCAACTCCTACGCCGATTAGCCATACAATAAATACCAGTAGACAAAGCGTAGACCTTGTTATGCCTAAATATTTGGATACTCCACAAGAAAAAGAAACGTATAGAATATCTTTTGACAAAGTTGGGACAACCCCAAAATATCACATGACTAGTGATATGTTTCCAAAACTTGTTATTGAAGGAGATAAATACCAATTCACTTTGCAAATCCCTAAGGAAGGGCAAAGTAACACATTTGTCAAAATACCTGTTACTTCTGAAATTGAATCAAATCAATTTAGCAAAGTCACGAGGATTACAAACCCCTTGAGTTATATGGAAACGAATAACGTGCAATACGAAGGAAATAAATCCTATTACACATATACCACCGACTACAGCACAAACTGCACACAGTGGACACCAATTCCTCCTGCTTGCTCATCGCTCCAAGTTTATTACAACGATCAACTTGCGCTTGCCAATCAAGTAGGTGTTTATGCTTCTTGTGTGTCTTACGATCAGTCACCTTCGAGCTGCGACAAAATTATCTCGACACTTAATATCTCACAGGACTTACGCAATCAATTTTAGTTTAGATTGTTACTAAGCCAAAATCGGCTGTTGGTCATGTTTGATATGGTCACACAAGATCTAGATTGTTAAATCAGTCTAAACCATGAATGATTGCGTAACTCCTGATCTCAATAGTAAGCAAATAATTTGGAATGAGTTTGGACGATTGCGTAAGCAATCGTAAATCGCGCGCGCGAAACATAAGCGAGGCCGGAGGCCGAGCATGAAGATGGTGCTGCGAGTGGGTGGGGGCACTCGCAGCGCTACCTTTGAAACTCAGTCCGTATTTTTTCGTAAAGAGTCCACGGCATTTTTTCTTTAACAATTGCCCGGTCGTCTAACGGTAGGACAACGGATTTTGGCTCCGTTTATCATGGTTCGAATCCATGCTGGGCAGCCAACGAGGATCGGCAGGTGCCAAACCTGCCGATTGGAGCTTATTTAAGCGTTCTTTGTCTGGTTCGAACGGTTGAGTCTGTTGCCGGAACTCCGGAGTGAAGGCTAAATAGTCATCGTCCAGCTGCAACGCCAATTTCTTATCTTTTAGGATAAAGTTCGAGCCAAGTTTGGAGAAAACCTCTCTTCTCAATGGTAAGTCACCACTGGCAAAGTGCGTACGAGCGTAGTAAATTGAAGTGCGAAAGCAATCCAAGTTACAAAAGCCCACAAAAACCAACTGTATAAATGGGGTTTGGTTTTTCCCTTGAGGATGTCACGAGTGTAAGGTATGTAACCAACGAAAACCAAAAAAGTGGCAACTATTCCCAGCAAGTTTTTAATTTGAAATGTGTCCATATTACTTTAGTGCCATGTTACAACGCTAACATTTTAGACTCCTTCAGGACTTACGCACCTAGTATTTTAGCATAGTGGTTGATCCGGTTATTGCCTAACTTCCGGTTAAGCAGCCAATCTTTTTTAATCGCATAGAGAGTTTGACTTGGCGTTTCTTGTTTTTGCTTTTGGATCATGGTGTAAGCCAGCATTGTTCCCGCCAGGTGTGTCTCTTGGGAAATTTTTGATCTGGCTTGACACTCCTCCAAATGGAGTTGGTCTTTGGCAAAACGAAACACCTCCTCAATTTCCCAACGATGGCCATAAAGGGAAAGAATTTCTTCACTGGATAACGTCAGCCTATCGGTGCAAAAGAATTTCTTGTCGTGTCTGACAATTTTTCCTTTGACTTTGAAACTGACCAGACCAGTGAGACTGTCCCCGTCCTCTGTAAGGTCTTCTCTAATGGGAGCGGCATTGACAATTCTGCTGCCTTTGATCTGGCAGACAAATTTCCAACCATAAGAGTTAATTTTATCAAGCAAAGGATCAGCGGCATAAAAACTGTCAAAGAGGACAAGATCAGGAGAGAGCTTCCAAACCACTCTGGCTTCCCAGATTAAAGACTGTGCCAGTTTAATCTTTGATGGTCCATCTTTTTTATACCACCGCCAGGAGATTGGCAGAGTGATTGTTCCATTAGTCCAGGCCAAAAAGACAATATTGTAACCAAACACCGTAGTCTCCAAAAGTGACGAGTAAACATAACTGGCACCGGTCATCTTTTTGCTGTATGGTTTGGGAATTACCGTGTCATCGATGATCAAATATCCCCCGGATAAAGGACTAAAAAGAGTCTGGATGGCAAGAAGAAAAATCTGCCTCCAGGGAAACCTTGTTTGTAAAGTTCTAGTTAAGGCGTCATGGGAAAAACCAAACTGATCCCTTAAAAGGGTGGCCGTAATTTTGTGGCCTTGAATTAATCCTCGAAGATATGGAACAATACGGGCAGGCATAGAGTTCTCCTTTCAAGAAAACTATGCCTCATTTCCTTTTAGCTTGTCAAATCAACCATCTATTTATTGGGGTGCGTAAGTTCTGTTATCAGTTAATTCAGTTCCTTCTGGCACCACAACCAATTTATCATCGTCATCATTTGTCCTGTGGATTATTGCAATGCAGACTCCTCTTGCGTTCATTAAGGGTCTACTTATTCCAAGATAATAAGCGTCTAATTCCTCACCATCAGGAGATTTGGTGTTTGGAATATAACCGTAGTTGGCTTTATATTCAAAACCATGCTTTGGGTGCTTACTACCTAGCGGTCTGCCAATAATCACTCCTACCTTTTTGCCTAAAAATCTTTAGCATTGGTGGGTCGAATTCTGTTGTAAAATTCGTATTTTGCTCTCTGGTAATCTCTAAGACCTTTTCCGTTAAACTTAAGTTTGAGCTCCTCATATTCTTTTAGTAAATTTTTGTTTGACTTAAGTATTTCAAAGACCTGAATTTGTCTTTCTGGTGGTTCAGTCAAATATAGTTCTACTTGGTATCCTTTTTCAGTAAATGACCATTCGATAAAAGTATCATGAGCACTTTTAGGTTTGCTAAAGAGCTTTTCCAGAGTTGGGAGGTATTTATGGAAATTCTTGGAATTTGCTAAAACGTAAATATCAATATCGTTCTGACCTGCAATTCCAAGTGCTGTTGCCCCCATAAACAATATTTTAATGCCAGGCAACTTCTCCTTGATTCTTTTAACTATCAAATCTCCAGTTTCTTTTGCTTTTGGATCAAAGGCGATAACTGTTATCTTCTTTGCCGGATCAATTTTGGCTAAATAGTTTTCTTCATCTTGGGTTAACACGTCTTGATTTTACCCAATTAACTCAGGTTTGCAAATTTAGGTTAGGCACCAGCCCAAAATTATCGGCCAGTAAAGCGTCTAATTCTTTTTGGGGTAGATTCGCAGTGGAAATGCCAGGCAGTCGGGCGTCAGGTAGAAAGTGGATTGCGAGTGGGACTGAACGTTATTCCGGCCGGAAACTCAGTCAAATAGGTAGGGATGGTGAGTTCACCGCGGTTGTCCGTTTGCCGAAGTCAGAAGAACTTATGGTGGGGATGCGGGAGTCTTGGAAAGGATAAACAGGTCGGCCTTTGTTGGCAGGAGAATTTTGGTGCCCACTCCATCAACACGTTCTAAAAGGACATCGCGGGGTGGTGGATAGGATAGTTCATCCAGTAAGCGAAGTTGTTCTCCCGGGGCAAAGGGGGAACTGTTTTGTCCAGTTTGGCGGTTAAGATCCTGATTGTCTCTATTAAAAATCCATTGGGCTCCTTCGGCAGACAGGGTGAGAACAGTGCCCTTTTCTAGGGGTTGACCGCGTTCTTGAAGTTCACGAAGGCTTGGCATAGTTCAGGTTAGGATTAGGTGAATTAATAGTCAATATGGGGCTGGATTTTGTGGGCGCTCTGGGCTAGCGGGGTAGGGATTTCTGTCCCGAATTTTTTATGTGTTCCCAGAGAAAAGGTGAACAACGGACTTCATAGTCGACGGTTAAAGTGTCTTCTTGGGAGGTGGCGCTTGAATTATTTAGATGGAGAAGAAGCCAAATTTCGTGGTCCATCTCGAGGGAGAGCACATCGCCCGGGTCCAGATGCTGGTCCCCCAGGATGATTGTCCCGTCTTTATTCATCAAGTGGGCACGGCCATCAAGATTAATTATTCTTTTGTTCGCAAGTGGTAGTTGTCCATAAACAGTGTCTGGGTTTCCATTAAGGCATCTCATCCGAGCCGAGTCCATTAAGGAGGAAAAGGGTGTGGGTTGAGGGGGTGTGTCGGGCGTACCTAGCGCTTGAACTGGAGAGGCGGCGGAGTTGCTGCAAGCCGCGGCTAATGGCAAGATGAGAACCAGCGTGAGAAAAGGAGCGAAGTGCTTTAGATCAACTTCTGCAGGTTCGTGCTTTTCGCTCATGAACAAGAAAATTTACGTATTAATCGAGTATTGTACCACTCTTTTCCTTTGGCTCCAGAGGGAAAAACTGTTAGGGTCCGAGGTTAGATTCGGGAGACGTCGTAGAGCTGAGGATAGAAGAGGAAGATGGCGGGAAGGTCTTCAGAAAGGGCTTTTTGGAAAGCCTGATAGATTTCCCAACGCTCTTTGTCACCCAGGGTGCGGCGGCCGTCTTCGAGAAGGTGGTCGGCTTTGAAGCTTTTATAGCCAGTGGTGTTGCCGGCTTGAGTGGAGTGCCAGAGAGCATACTGGTCGGGGTCGGGGGGAATCTCGAGGTAGAGTAGGTGGGCGTCAAATGACGGGGGGATGATTTCGCTGACGGTGGTTTTGGCTTCAAGCCCCAGGGAAGACCAGGCGGCAGAGATGCTTTCCGCCAGCGGGGTGAGTTCCTTGGGGGAGGAGAGGAAAATTCGTTTTGTGGCGGAAGCGCTGGCGACGTCGGCGAAGGTCTTTTTTGCCAAGGTTTGGTTTTGCGGATAGGTTTTGAAATTCAGGCTTTTGGCCCAACTGTTTTGGGGCAGGGAAGAAGAGGCGGTGGCACTGTGGGGATAGGAGTCAGGCAAGGCATAGGCCAGAGCTTGGCGAAAGGATTTTTCCGAAATGGGGTCTTTGTGCAGGTTGAGAAGAATGGTCGCGATGGTGTTTTCGGCAATGTGACCTTGAACTTTTAGGTGGGAGTCGTTTTGAAGGCCGTAGGTCTGGTGCAGGTCTTCAACGTGGTTGACCGCCCCGAGTTTCAAGGCGGTGACAGCGGCCTCTTCGGTGGGATAGAATTTATAGATCTTCTGGGCGCCGGTGGGAAGATTTTTTAAGGTTAAGGAAGCGATGAACCGGCCGTTGAATTTGATGTTTTCGACGGCATTGTCTCCCAGGCCGATGAGGGCATTTTTAAAGAGGGGCTGAGAGAGAATTGTGGGCAGGGGCGAGAAAGATTCTTTGAATTTAAATTCCAGGCGATAGAGTGACAGCCGTTTGACCTCGACCCCTTTCAGGCTGTAGTTGATCTGAGAGGTGTCGAATTTGGTGCCGTCCTGCCAGAAGAGGTTTTGGGCGAGATTGAAGATGACGGTTTTTCCAGAGTCGGCAGTTTGCCAGTCGAGGGCGGCACTGCCGGTGGCGTGACCGTCCGGGAGCAGTTTAGTGAGGCCGAGGCTGATCTCGTTTTGGATTTTGAGGGGGAGACTTCCGGCGGTGTAGTTGCCAACAAGGGCGACGCGATTGACTTTGGGAGGTTGGAGAGCCCGGGAGAGGGTGGGAAAAAGGAAGATGAAAGCCGATCCAGCTGCCAGACCAACAAAGAAGAGGAGCCAGTGGACACGCAGGTAGGACAGAACCAGCTTGAGGTAGATTTTCATGAAGCAAGGAGGACGATGGAAAGAATGGCGAAGGCGATCGTGAGAGCGATGGTGGCATAGACGACGACTCTTTCCACTCCCCGCTTGCTCCGGTAGAATTCGCCGCCGCCGCCAAAGGACGAATCAAGGCCAGTCCCTTTGGCTTGAATGAGGATGGAGGCGACGAGACCGACAGCGATGATGAGTTCAAGAATGAGCAAGGCGTCTTTCATTAGAGTGATTATATCGTATCTGGAGTTTTGGCGCTATGTCTGCGGGATCTAGACCAGGAGTTCAATGATGGTGTGGAGAAGATTTATGAGGAAGGCGATGAGGCCGATGGTGGTGATTTCAGTGAAATTATACGGGGGAAGGGTGAAGCCGTGTGTTTCGGCACCAGGGAAATACCAGGGAGACAGGGTGATTTGCGGAAAGAAACGAGATAGGGCATAGAGGATCCCCGCATCGATGGCCACACCGAGAAGGCCAAAAGTGAGGAAGTTGATGCTGCCGAGAAGAGTTTCGAGCAAGGGCTTGAGAATGACGCGGAGAAGGGTGAAGGCAACGCTTATGATGAACAGGGTTCTTAGTCCCTCATTTAGAGAAAAGCCGGGGATGTTTTGGGAGAGCAGATAGAGCGCAAAGGCGTTAATGATGAAGGTGCGGATGAGTGATTTGATCGTGCTGCCTCCTTCTTTTTTACGGTGGCGTTTAAACATTTGTGAGTCCTGTGAGACAAATGGTCATTTTATGTTAGCATGGTTTTAGTGCGGAGGAGAAGGTGATATTTGCGGCTGAAGCGGTGAGCCTCGTCACGGAGGCGCTGGAGGAGGTGAAGGGCGGGTGAGGATTCAGGCAGGTTGATTTCCTGGCCGGCTTCGGTGTAGATGGTTTCGAGGCGCTTGGCGAGAGCAATGACGCGGAATAGGGGAAATGGTCTAATTTGACGAATTTGGCTGATTTGGTTTACGGCGGAAGATAATTGGCCCTTTCCTCCGTCAATTACTATTAATTCCGGCAGGGGAACGTCAGATTTTAATCTGCGGCTAATCATTTCAGACATCATGGCGAAATCGTCAGGGGTTTCCTGGAGATGAATTTTGTATCGACGATAGAGGGACTTGTCTGGTTCTCCAGCGACAAAAACCACCTGGGCGCCGGTGGCGTTTTTGCCGGAAAGATTGGAGACGTCGTAGCATTCAATTTTTTGGATCCTTTCCATTTTCAGCAGGTGTTTTAGCGCTCTGATTTCGGCCTGACGCCTGTCTTCCAAAAGGTTAGGATTGACTTCATATTCCCGAGGACTGGTTCGGGGAGCAGTGACAAAAGTGATGTGCTGCAGTTTTTGTTTTAACGCCTGGGCCTTTTCGAAGTCCTGGTTTTGTGAAGCCTGAAGCATTTCCCGCGTGAGGCGTTTTTGAACAGTTTGGCGTTTTCCAGAAAGAAAATCTCTTAAGTTTCTTAGGTCTTTTAGGTAGCTTAAGCGGGAACGACGGCTTGTGAACACTTCAGGACATGGGCACAGGCCGAGGTGGGAGCGAAGACAAGGTTTGCCTCCGGGATGGTTTTGGGAGACAAAGGGGAAAATTTTGCGCAGGAAACGCAAAAGGCTAGTGATGTCAGAGCCGGTGGGGTAGGGGCCGAAATAGGTTGATTTCGGGTTGGCTTCTTTTCGAGCGAAGTGGACTTGAGGAACGGGGTCTTTAGTGATTTCAATTAACGGGTAGGCTTTGCCATCTTTCCAGTCAACGTTATATTTTGGAGCCAATTTACGAATCAGGTTGGCTTCAAAAAGGAGGGCGTCGATTTCCGATTCGACGGGGATGTGGTCGAGGGTGGCAGTTTCCGCCATCATCTGGGCAGTTTTAGGGAGGAGCTTTTCCGGCGGCCTGAAGTATGAAGACACCCGATCTTTCAGGGACTTGGCCTTACCGACATAAATTATTCCCCCGTGGGCGTTTTTAAAGAAGTAGACGCCGGGAGATTTTGGCAAAGACTGATAGGATAGAGATGACAATCAGACCTCCAAAGACGACGAAAGGGTGTTTATATAAGGGTGTGATGGTGAGAGCGGCATTTTGACGCGATTGGCCACTTTCGAAGCTAATTATAGCATTGGCGTTTTGCGTCCAGGATGGGGGACGAAAAGGCAGGGCCAGGTTGATTTGGCCGAAGGGCGGGATGGGTGGCGAAGAAAAGCGCGTTTTTAGAAACGAAATCCCCGGGCTCGTGACGGTGAAGTTTTGGGGCGAAAGCAGGGTGGGGTTGGGGTTAGTGATCGTGATGGTAAGGTGATTTTCAAGGAACGGACTGATGGTCTTTGTTCGGAGGGAAATTTGCGGGGAGGGAGAGAAAAAGGGGAAGGGGGTGTCGATTGGGATGACGGAAACGTCCTTGGTGACTTGGGAAGGGGGCATTTGGGTCGAGAGGAGTTTTTTGTAGGTGCCGGCGGGTTTTGGCTTTGTGCTGCTTTGGCCATGAATGGCGAAGGTCAGGTGGCCGAGGTCGAGAGAGCGGAAATAGTCAAAACCGGCAGTGGTGCTGCCCCAGGTGGGGTCAACCATGATCCAAGTTTGAGATGGTTGGTCGAAGTATTCCGGCCAGGAGTGCAGGACGTCTTTTTCCAGAGAGAGTGGTTCGCGGGTGGCACTGGTCGTGTAGGCAAAGCCGTTGATCTCGCGGGCAGGGATGCCGGCCGCGCGGGACAGGGCGATGAAGAGGTCGGTGAACTCCAGGCAGATGGCGGAGTCGGGACGGCTTAGGGCGATTTTGGCTCCGGCCCGTGACTGCCTGGTTTCGAGGCGTTTTTCGTCATAGTGCAGGAGTTTGACGACGTAGTCATAGATGGCCTGAGGAGACCGGAGTTTTTTTGCCAGAGAGCTGATCTCTGGGTCGGCTACTTCCCAGAATTGGTCGGGTTTAAGATAGTCGGCTGATTTTACAAGGGGTTCCTTATTTTGGGGGCGGGAGTAGACAGCAGCCAAACCCTGGATGGTCAAGTCGATTTTAGAAAGAGGGTTAAGGCTAAAGTGGCCAAGCCAGTTGCCGTCTGGGTCGAGGGAGATGTTGGTGGGTTTGGGTGACAGGCTGGTGAAAGCAATTTTCTGGTAGGCAGTGTCGGGTGGAAGGGCAACTTGGCGGTCGGTTTTGGTTAAGGAAGGATTTGACAAGTGATAGGTCAGTTCAAAGCGGTAGGTTTGGTAGGGTTCGGTTTTGCTGGGACTGTCCAGGAAGGAGGCAGAAATGCCGCGCCTGGCAGTGGACTCATCCCAAATGAACGGCGGGAAGACGGGCTCGGGCTTTTTGAGAATGGCCGGGCCAAAGGACGAGGGAACATAGAGGCCAATGGTGGAGGATGAGCTTTCCGCCGGCTGCTGGACTGGCGGGATGGTGATTTGCCAGAGACGGCCGATGTGTTTAGCAATGTCGAGAGTGTCGTAGGTTAGTGTCCAGTGCAAGGTGTTATTAATGCCGACGACCTGATCGCGAAACTTGATGTGGATTTCGCTAGCGCTGCCGGACGAGGTCGCGATGAGGGTTAGGGGGCCAGTTCTGTCATAGGCCCGGAGGTTGGTTGGGACCAGGTTACCCAGTTTCAAGACATACTCTGAAGGAAAGAATTCACTGGTGAGGTTGGTCAAATGAATGTTTTGGGTGACGGTGGTTAGTCCTTGGTCGTGAACTTTGTAGGTGAGATCGAAGGTTGATTGAAATTTGCCTTCGGCAAAGATCGGTGTCGGTGAAAAAAAGATTTTTATGAGGGTTATGAGGGTTATGAGTTTTATGAGTCTCATGGCTTTCATTTAATGACTTCTTTGAGAAATTTTCCCGTCCAGCTTTTGGAGTTTTGAGAGATTTCGTGCGGGGTGCCGACGGCGACGACTTCCCCGCCCTGGTCGCCGCCCTCGGGACCAAGATCAATGATCCAATCAGCGTTTTTGACGACGTCGAGATTGTGTTCGATGATGACAACGGTGTTGCCTTTGGCCACCAAACTTTTGAGAACATAGAGAAGTTTTTCCAGGTCAGCAAAGTGCAGGCCAGTGGTCGGCTCATCGAGAATGTAGATGGTTTTGCCGGTGGCTTTTTTGGACAGCTCGGTGGCCAGTTTGACTCTTTGGGCTTCCCCACCGGACAGTGTCGGAGCGGGCTGGCCAAGCTTGATGTAGCCGAGACCGACGTCTGTCAGAGTGTCCAGTTTGCTTTTGAGAGGGGGAATGTTGGCGAAAAAACCCATGGCGTCTTCAACGGTCATGTCCAAAATGTCAGCGATATTTTTGTCGTGATAGAGAATTTCCAGTGCTATCTCGTTATAGCGTTTGCCCCGACAGACCTCACACTCAACATAGACATCCGGCAGAAAGTTCATTTCGATTTTAATCTGGCCTTCCCCTTCGCAGGCCTCACAGCGACCGCCTTTGACATTGAAGCTGAAGCGACCGGCAGGGTAGCCTTTGACGCGAGCCTCTCTTGTCATGGCAAAGAGACCACGGATTGGGGTGAAAGCCCCGGTGTAGGTGGCTGGGTTTGATCTGGGGGTCCTCCCTATCGGTGACTGGTCAATTAAAATTACTTTGTCGAGGTTTTCCACGCCAAGGAGACCGTCGTGCTTGCCAGGAAGGTCTTTGTGCAAAGGATAGAACTCCTTTGCCAAAGCCTGATAGAGAATGTCATGAATGAGGGTGGATTTACCGGAGCCGGAGACGCCGGTGATGCAAACGAATTTCCCGAGAGGGATGGTCACGTCAATATTTTTCAGGTTGTGCTGCCTGGCGCCAACGATGGTCAAGGTTTGGGGAATTTGGGGATTTTGGGGGAAGATGGCTGTGCGGATCTCTTTTTTGCCGGAAAGATACTGGCCAGTGAGGGAGTTTTTGTCTTTTTTTATCTCCTCTGGGGTGCCCGCGGCAATGACGTTGCCGCCGTGAACGCCGGCGCCGGGGCCGAAATCAAAAATGTAATCTGCCTCCGTCATCATTTCCCGGTCGTGTTCGACGACGATGACCGTGTTGCCAAGGCTTTTCAAGTGCTTAAGAGTGGTGATTAACTGCTTATTATCGCGTTGATGAAGGCCGATTGAGGGTTCGTCAAGAACATAGAGGACTCCCGAGAGGCTGGAGCCAATCTGGCTGGCGAGGCGAATGCGTTGGGCTTCACCGCCGGCCAGGGAGTTAGCCTGACGGTTCAGGGTCAGATAGTCGAGGCCGACGTCGAGGAGAAAACCAAGCCTGGCGAGCAGTTCCTTGAGAATGGGGGTGGCGATTTGGGATTCGCGAGTGTTTAAGTTACTTAGGTCACTTAAGTTTCTTAGGAAGCTTAAGGAGGACGCGATGCTTTGGTTGGTGAGCTCGTGAATGTTTTTGTCAGTGATTGTCACGCCCAGAGCCTCAGGCTTGAGGCGGGTGCCGTGGCAGGTCGGGCAAATTTCGTTACGCATGTATTTTTCAATGTTTCCCCGGCTCCAATCGGACTGGGTTTCTTTATAGAGCCTTTCGAATCTGGGGATGACGCCTTCAAATTTCTCGTAGAAACCCACAGTGCGACCCTGCCGGTTTAGTCCCTGGACATAGAGTTCGTCGTCACCGGTGCCGTGGAGGATCTTGGCCAGTTTAGCCTCCGGAATTTGGCCAATTGGACTGATTAGACTAATTTGGTTAGCGTCGGCGGCGGCTTTGATTATCCGCATGAACCAGGTGTCGTGTTCGACTTCGTTACCCAAGGGAAGGATGCCGCCTTCCAGAATTGACAAGTCTTTATTCAAAAGCAGATCCGGATCGACCTTTAGAAGATAACCAAGACCGGTGCAGGTGGGACAAGCTCCCTGGGGAGAATTGAAGGAGAAAATCCGCGGTTCAATTTCCGAGAGGCTGAGGTTACAAACGGGGCAAGCAAACTTCTCGGAGAAAAGATGATCGACCATTTTCCCGGGTTTTTCGGGAAATTCCAGGCCCGCATCGAGAACTTCGGAGACGATGGTTTCACCATCAGAGAGCTTGACAGCCATTTCCAGTGATTCCCGAAGGCGGGAAATGTCGAGGGAACCTTTGGTTATGGAAAGCCGGTCAATGACCGCTTCGATGGAATGTTTATTGGTTTTGATGAGAACGAAATCCTCGTCAAGAGCGAAGATCTGGCCGTCGATTCGGGCCTGGGTGATGCCTTTGGCTCGGAGAGAGTCAAAAAGCTGGGTGTACTCCCCTTTCCGATCTTTAACCAGGGGGGCAAAGATGAGAAGATGGCGCTGAGATTTGTCTAATTTGTCTAATTTGACTAATTGCGAGGCCTGATCAGCGATTTGATCGAGGGTCAGGTGGGAGATTTCCCGGCCGCAGTTGGGGCAATGAGGGTGGCCAATGCGGGCGAAAAGGAGCCTTAAGTAATCATAGATTTCAGTGATTGTCCCGACCGTGCTTCTGGGATTATGGGAGGTGGTTTTCTGGTCGATCGAGATGGCCGGGGAAAGGCCGTCAATGTAGTCGAGATCCGGCTTGTCCATGATGCCGAGGAACTGCCTTGCGTATGAACTCAGTGATTCAACATATCGCCGCTGACCTTCGGCAAAGATGGTGTCAAAGGCCATGGAGGATTTGCCACTGCCGGAGACGCCGGTGAAGACGACCAGCGCATTTTTCGGGATTTCAATGTCAACGTTTTTTAGGTTGTGCTCCCTGGCACCACGGATGGTTATTTTGTCAGTCATTTATTCCGTGGAATTTTGTCTTAGCGTGCTATTTATCCACGCAAAAGTCGGCCTCAATCCGCCGGTTGGCAGACCTTAGCCTGATCCAGATTTCTGGACCAGTGATATTTTAACATAATAAGAGGAGAGCTTTGTTCAGATAGTGTGATATACTACAGGCTATGTTCAAAGAACGATTATGGAGTGGTAGATTCGCAGTGGAAGTGCAACACTTGAAGACTAGGTTGTCAGTCTCTTCCGTTCCTTTTCCAGGATTTGTTGCATCATCTCATTTGGGGTGAGAAAATTCAAGCACTTCCTCGGTGTGTTATT
>Ga0209542_10008727_pt1 | contig 18820 bp, 19 predicted proteins | sample RifCSPhighO2_01_FD_184028 | JGI IMG/M metagenome (GOLD analysis project Ga0209542, IMG submission 184028) | Soil microbial communities from Rifle, Colorado - Rifle CSP2_plank highO2_0.1 (SPAdes) (version 2) | ecosystem: Environmental > Terrestrial > Deep subsurface > Rock core/Sediment ...
AATGCGGGCGGGCTTCGGAATTGCCCGAAAACTTTTTGCGCCGTCATACATACATTTGAAAAATCATAAATTTTGGTGTAACATCATAATAACAACATTAAGATAGATACTCCACTATAATGTTAATATCTTGTTGATAATATGTCAAACAACCAAAATTTGGCCAAAAACATAACCCAATTACGAAAAGCCAAAGGGCTTTCGCAAGAGAAGTTAGCGCGACTTGCAGATGTCGCTAATAACACTCTGATTAAGATGGAATCAGGCGAGAACCAAAACCCGACTTTAGACACGCTCAAAAAAGTTGCGAAAGCCCTTAATGTGAGCGTTGATGAACTCATAAACTAGCATATGAAGAACAAAGATTTCTTTTATCTCCAATACAACAAGATTGATTGGAAAAATCAGGAAAAAACAAAAATCAATTCGTTCATCAACGATTACATTATTCGAAATATAATTTTGAATCACAAAAGCGATAGCATTTCCATTTTTGATATCGGTTTCGGTATCGGCTTTTTCTTCAAAATGCTTATCTCGGCGTTAGAAGGAAAATACAAAAATATACTCATTGAGGGATGCGAGCCGTCGAGAGTAAATTACGATTATTTTTTGAAGAAAAAGCCAAAGGAACTTCCCGAAGGCATAACGATAAATACTCACAAAAAAACTTTTCAAGATACCGAAACCGATAAAAAATTTGATTTCGTTACGGCGATATACGTTTTTCCTCATTTTCTCTTCGAAGATTTAGAGAGTGTTGTGAAAAAGATTTACTCTATGCTCAAAGACGGCGGAAAATTTATTTTGGTGCTTGCCGAAGACAAATATCTTGAGAGCAAGTTAAAAACCGAGCAGGATTTGTTTATTGAAAAAAGAAACATTACTTATAACGGCAAACAATTCAAAGAATTATTGCATTACAGCGATATTCCAAAAATTGGCAAGATTGTTGATTACAACAGAGAAGAGGCGTATCACCTCGAATTGTTCAAAAACAATAATTTCAATTTGAGCCACAAGGAAAATTTGGATGATAACGGGTTTATTTGCACCTTGTTTGTTTTTGATAAAAGATAAATTATGAGCGAATCCGATTATGAAGAATTAGATCAATATGACTTTACTGATGGTGAGCATCTCGAAAAAGTCGCAGATAAATATGCTTCTCCCATCGGTCTTTTCTTGATCAATTTTAGTGTTTTAGAGCAAGAATTAAATTTAGCAATAGCCGACTTTATAAGCGACAGAGCACACGAAATGGGTTATGTCGTCATTGAAAAACTTACCACGAGCAATAAAATTGATTTATTTTACAAAATGTATGTGCGGCTTGAATCTTTCAAAAACAAGAAGAATAAAGAAGTGCTAAACAAGATTAGCGAACAGTTAGAATCGCTAAACACTTTTCGGAACAATATTGTTCACGCAAATTGGCAGTCTCTAGAGAAAAGTGGTTTTGTGCGCACAAAAATCGTTGTTGATAATCAGGAGGGCTTCGTAAAGTTTCGGAAGGTTCGAATCACACCAAAAATCATTAAGCAAAAAATGGGAGAAATTGAAAAGCTGACCGATTTAATTGATAATTACAAAGAGACAGCTTTTCAGTTTTAATTGACGGCGCAAAAAGTTTTCGGGCAATTCCGAAGCCCGCCCGCATTCCTCCCCAGACCCCTCCTGCGGGCGGGAAAAGAGCTGAGGCAGGGCGAATCCATATCCCCAGACAATTGTTTCGCCCTGCCGAGTCCGCATTAGTTCTTCTCAAAAAAGGTTCGCGCAAAGTGTATAATTACGGCACAAAACGTCATTTTTGTTTAATTCAGGTGGGTATGGTATATCTCTTCCATCGGAGGACCTTGAAAACATGGCAAAACGATCTTCTCGGCTCTCGTACGGAGAGTGTCTCGGGGTGATCAAAGATTTCGGGGTCCGTGTTTCCCGCAGTCTTTTCGGCGGTATTATCTTGTCGCCCAATGATCCCCGCGGAGACCTCTTCCATCCCGAAACCCCCGCCTTCTCGGAAGTGAAAGCGTCAGGACTTTCAGGCGGCCCATTGGTGGTATTAACGCAGCTAGAGCGGCACCAGGAAAATCTGGAAAGCCACGACCACCTGTATTCCTTCGTGCTTTACAAAGACCGGGGCCGACACCGAGGCAAGCGCCGGAATCTCCCTATTCGTATGGGGAAGAATGAACATACGCTTCGCAAGTTCCTTGCCGTCAATGCCAGGCGCGTTTATCGGATCCATTTGAGCATAGTGCTCGCAACTGTTCGAGCCCATCCTGAGTGGATCAAGACCTATCAGATGGCACGAGGCCCGAAGACGTACCTTCGCATCCCCCCGAAACATCTTGAGAAGTTGGCGGGTACTGATTTAGAGACTTGGCAGTCGCTAAGTTTGAATCCGAGCGACTATCAATTCCAAGAATGCCGTGACGTAGTTCGATTCCGGAACTACCGAGTTTCAGTACTGGTGTATCGCATCACGCCTATAGTTGCGACAGACGATTCGTTTGACCCCGAGGTACTGGACAGGCAGTCGGCGACTGTTTGAGACCCCTACTTGCTGAGCAAGTAGGGGTTTTTGTTATCAACATTGGCCGGCTGAAAATTATGTTATGAATAAGATAGGAGGACCGGTATGATGCCAGCGAGACTCAGAGTCGCCAAGGCTACTTTGGACTCATCGGCATCCGGAGAGTTTACCCTCCGCACGGCCGACAAGTCCCCGCGCATTAACAACTCACAGCTACGAGATCGGGCAGTCGGTGATTTCTTCACCGATCTTACCCTGAAGGTATTCGACGGCGTTCCAGCTCAGTACCAGAGCGGTGTGGCCTGCTACGATGCAACGCTTCGGGCACTTCGCGCCAACGCGGAGATAAAGGGCCGCAATGACGCCGATCCGGTGGTTTTGAAAGAAGATCAGCTCGAGAACTATCTGACCGCCGGAGACGCCTTTGAGGAAGTACCGACGGGGGTGTATGTCATTTGGCGGTATCAGAGCCGCGGGCCGCGCGGCGATGATGGTCGTCAGCGGCACCAACTCACGCTGGTCGGAAAACGGCAGGATACCCTTCGTTGGTTCCTGGCCAACGCAACCCACAGCTGTTTCGTCCTGGATATCGGGGTTATCGATGCAATTCGCCGCGTGAATGGCGCCGAAGAACACCGATGGGCGACGAACAGAGTCGACTCAGCGGTCAAATTACCGCAGCGACTTCTGGACGAGCTGGCGCAGGATAGCATCGAGGATCCGGTGTTGGCCAAGGAACTTCGTCGCTTCCGCCATGCGTCGTTCAGCACGAACTTCCTGTTCGAGGACACGGTCGCGTCATTCGGTATCCACTCGTACCTTTCAAGGCCGACTCATCGGCTTCTCCGCACTGTTGCGGAGCGCCTGAATGGGCAGCTCTTCGTCCCCGCTCGCTAGCGGGGACTATTTTTTCTTGTCGTGGAAGCGCTTGTGGACCTCGCGGAGCTGCGAATCGGTAACGTGAGTGTAGATCTGGGTGGTGGTGACTGAAGAATGGCCGAGCATGGCCTGGACCGATCGGATATCGGCACCGTTGCGGAGGAGGTCGGTGGCATACGAGTGACGCAATGTGTGGGGCGATACGTGCTTGCCGATGATGCCGGCCTTGGTAGCGTATTTTTTGACGATCCGCTGTATGGAGCGCGGAGTCAGGCGCAGGTCGGCCGCCTTCGCAAACTTTTTATTCTTAGGAATACGGATAAACAATGCTTCATCTGCGTCAGGACGCTTATCAATCCAAGCTCCAATATGGCGACAGGCGTCATCAGACAAGAACACGAGCCGGATCTTCCTACCCTTACCCATTACCGAGAGCTCGCCGCGCTTGGTGTCGATCTTGTCGCGATTCAGTGCACAGAGTTCTGAGACTCGCAGACCGGTTGAGAACAACATTCGGAGAATGGCCCGATCACGGAGTGCATCGAGATTTGATCCGGTCGGGCTGGCCAGCAACCGATCTAGTTCATGCCGCTCTAAAAATGAGACATGCCGGTCCTCTTGCTTGCCCAGCTCAACCTTTTCGGCTGAGACAGTCTTAACTCCCCTCTTTGCCAAGTATTTCAAAAAGTTCCGCAGGGCGATGATGTGATAGTTTTGGGTTATTTTTTTCAGGAGACCCTGCCTGCCGGCAGGCAGGTGCCCGTCCTTATCTTCCAGCCGGTTCAAATGCAATCGATATTGGCGGATTAATTCTTCATCCATGTCGCCCGGCTGGGAGGCTTTGGCAAAGGAAAGAAATCGATCTAGATAGCGACCATAGTTCTCAAGAGTTTTTGGCGATCGGTTCTTCTCGATCTCCAGATGTTCAAGGTATTGAATTTTGAGTTCTTTCAGGGTCATTAAGGATAGTGTACCATGATTATGCGACATATTTTAGGCGGATTGCAGACAAGCTCCCAGTGTGCTATAATGACTTTAGATTCAACAAGTATTCATACACGCTATGGCACTTACTACTCAGCAAAAAACCCAGGTTTTATCTAAAGTCCGGATCCATGAAAAGGACACTGGTTCGTCAGAAGCCCAGATCGCCTTGTTTACCAAGGAGATTGAATCATTGGCCAAGCATTTAAAAAAGCACCAAAAGGACAACAGCTCTCGCCTTGGTCTCCTGAAAATGGTTGCCAAGCGCCGCCGGCTACTCGACTATTTAAAGCGAGAAGACCCCAAGCGGCATGCCTCGCTTGTGAAGAAGTTGGATCTCGGAAAGTAATTTTATATACCATGAATAAACTCACTGTTCCTCAGCGGAAAAATCACCGCGTGGGGGTGTTCGTCGATGTGTCGAACATGTATCACTCGGCCAAGAATCTTTACAAGGCTCGGGTGAATTTTAAGGAATTGCTCCGTCTCACGAGCGCTAATCGCGAGGTGGTGCGGGCAATTGCCTATGTCATCAAATCTGATACCGAGGAGGAAAAAGCTTTTTTCAGCGCATTGGAAAAGGCGGGCTTTGAATTGAAGTCGAAAGATCTTCAGATCTTTCCGGGTGGTATGAAAAAGGGTGACTGGGACGTGGCGATTGCGATCGATGCCATTACCCTTTCGAAGCTCGTCGATACGGTCGTGATTGTTTCGGGCGACGGCGACTATGAACCACTCGTCGAGTATCTCCAGTTTAACGGCATTATTGTGGAAGTGGCGGGCTTTAACCGTTCGACCAGTTCCCGTCTCATCGAGGCCGCCAATAACTTTCTTGACTTGGAAGAAGTGAAAGATAAGGTCCTGCTGAAGTAAATTTGACAATACCGCCTACGGGTTATATTGTCTTGCCTGGAGGAAGCGATGTCGAAAGTAATCCTTGAGGTGAAAACCATTGAAGGAGACGCCGGATTTTCAATGGAGGTTCCGGTGTTCGGGTTGGGGCTTCACCTGCCACCTGTGTCTCCGGACGGCAAAGATCAAGTGTTCCAAACTCTCCTCAATTTGATCTCGGACCATTGTGCAGTTCTTGTTCGTCGAGGCGGCACTAAGAACACCACCCCGGAGCAACTCGCACTGGCCCAACAGATTGTCCAAAACGGGGTTGAGTTGAGGGTGAGAGGTTAAAACCCGCGATGAGCTCATCGCGGGCTCATTGTTTTTTAACTGTTTGAGTGGTATAGTCAGCGCAGTCAATTAACAACCGACAAAGACGGGCGAATCAAACCAGAGGGGCTGAATTCTAGCCATACTTCTTGAAATTTTCGAGGGGTGCGGCCAGGATTGTTTCCTACTCTCTTTGTTGGTCTTTGTATGGCAGAAGTAAAAACATTTACCACCGAATTCGCGGGTCGGCCGCTGAAGGTGGAGTTAGGCCGTTTGGGCGGTCAGGCCAACGGCGTCTGTGTCGTCCAATACGGCGAGACGACAGTATTAGTAAACGCCACCATGTCGGCGAGCGAGAAAGCAGTCGACTATTTGCCGTTGCAAGTTGAGTACGAAGAAAAGTACTACGCCGCGGGTAAGATCAAAGGATCAAAATGGATCAAGCGCGAGGGCCGTCCCTCTGAAGAAGCCATTCTTGCCGGCCGACTCATTGATCGTCCGCTTCGGCCGCGCTTTGATCACAATATCCGCAACGAAATCCAAGTGGTTGCCACAGTGCTTTCGTTTGACGGCGTGAACGACCCGGATATTCCGGCGCTGTTCGGCGCGTCGCTTGCACTCATGATCTCCGATATCCCCTTCAACGGGCCAGTGGCTGGAGTACGCGTGGGCCGTACAGATGGCAAGTTGGTTATCAACCCGACCTACACCGAGCGTGCCACAAGTGATTTTGATATTGTCGTTGCTGGTACCGCCAATCGGATCAACATGATTGAAGCGGGAGCCAAAATCGTGCCTGAAGCTGAAGTTGCCGCGGCCATCAAGGCAGGTTTTGAAGCATTCCAAGGACTAATTGAATTCCAAAACAAGATTGCTGGCGAAGCAGGCAAACCTAAAAAAGAACTCAATATCGCGAGCCACGATGTCGGCCTTGTCGCGGAAGTGCGCACCTTTTCAGAGGAAAAGCTCAAGGTAGCTCTGTATAAACCAGGCGCTGCTCGCGGGGAATTTTACGAAGGCATCGGCCAGATCAAAGCAGAACTCATGGAGCATCTCAAAGGACTGCATGCGACCGATTTGGATCTCGGCAAAAAATTAAACGAAGCCAGCGCTATTTTCGAGGAGGAAATCGATCGGATGGTCCACAAGAACGTCATCGAGGAAGAAAAAAGGCCCGATGGGCGCAAGCTGGACCAGCTGCGCGAACTCTCAGCGGACGTTTCTATTCTGCCTCACACCCACGGCTCGGGTTTGTTCAACCGAGGTAGTACCCAAGCGTTGTCGATTCTAACCTTGGGCGCGCCGGGCATGGAACAGTGGCTAGAAACGATGGAAATCAATCTGACCAAAAAGCGGTTCATGCATCACTATGCCTTTCCGCCTTACAGCACCGGCGAAGTAAAGCGCCTGGGCGCCTTGGGGCGCCGGGAAATCGGCCATGGCTATCTGGCAGAGCGGTCGCTGGAGCCGATCATTCCCGATAAGGACGAATTTCCCTACACCATCCGCGTGGTTTCAGAAATACTTTCTTCAAACGGCTCCTCCTCTATGGCCTCGGTATGCGGTTCGACTTTGGCGTTGATGGATGGGGGCGTACCGATCAAATCCCCTGCCGCAGGTATTGCTATGGGTCTGATGTCTGACAAAAGCGGCAAATATAAAATTCTCACCGACATCCAGGGTCCGGAAGATCATCATGGTGATATGGATTTGAAAGTTGCCGGCACCAAAGATGGAATCACCGGCATGCAGATGGATGTGAAAGTCGAAGGCATCACCCCGCAAATCGTGGAGGAAACACTGGCTCAAGCCAAGAAAGCGCGACTAGAGATTCTCGATGTCATCACCAAAGCGATCGACGCGCCGCGAGGTGAACTGTCTAAACATGCGCCGCGGGTGCAGACTGTCAAAATCAATCCTGACAAGATAGGGGCGCTCATCGGTAGCGGCGGCAAAACGATCAACGACATTATCGAGAAAACCGGCGCCGAAATCGATATCGAGGATGACGGTTCCGTGTTCGTTACCTCCGTTACCGCTGAAGGGATGGCTAAGGCACTAGAGCTAATCCAACAGGTGACTTATGAACCTAAAGTGGGCGATGAATTCGACGGGACGGTTGTTTCGGTCAAGGATTTCGGTGCGTTTGTGGAGATTATGTCCGGCAAGGATGGTATGGTTCACGTCTCTGAAATGAAGAATGAACGGGTCAATCATCCGAACGACGTGGTCAAAGTCGGCCAAAAGGTCAAAGTGCGCGTTAAGGCCGTCGACAGCGACTCGGGCAAGATTAGTCTGACCATGAAAGGCCTCAACTAGCCCGCTCCGCCAACCGGCTTTCGACTACCAGTCGCTCGGCCCAGCGCGCCTCGCTCCCTGCGTGCTCGTCTCGGCTTTGTAAAGACACTCAAGCCCCGCCATTCGGCGGGGCTTGAGGTCGTTGACAAACCATGCAGCCTCGATGCGCAAGCTAGTCGAAAGTCAGTTGGCGGAGCGTGTGTGTATAACCAAAAATGAAGCTATGCTACAATTGCTATAATTACTAACTATCTCTCATGGATGATAATCAGAAGCCTGGGCAACAAAGTAATCCAACCCAGAATAGCATTGACGATTTGGTAAAAGAATTAAGCCGGCCTCAAACCGCGCCTGCTCCGGGAGCAATTCCCCCGGCTGGCGGGATTCCTCGACCATCCGCTCCTTTGGCTCCAACCCCGACGCCGCTTACGCCTCCGAAACCGGTTTCTTCCCCCAAGCCGGTCCCGCCCCCGAATTTGCCAAAGGAATACCAGTCTAATATTCGGACGATGGCGGATGACATAAGCAAGATTAAAGCTGGCCAACAGCCGCAAGGCGTGCCCGTGCCGCGCAAAATCGAGCCAAGTAAGCCGCCGGCTCCCTCGGTAAAACCATCAGTACCTACTCCGCCCGCTCCTCCGACGGGCGGCCCTAAGATTTCAATGCCAGCGCCTTTAGCCGCACAGCCGCTCAAGCCGTCGATGCCGCCTAAGCCTGTTCCTGTTCCCGTTCCCGTTCCTCCGCCCGCGCCCGCTCCAAAATCGGAAACGCCTCCCGCGCCTGCCTCATCAGGTAATCGCGTGATGATGCTAATGGCTCTGCTGGCGGTGGTTGTACTCGGTGGCGTTGCCTATTGGTATTTCATGATCAGAACGCCGGTCGAGGTGGCGATCGAAACCCCCACTCCGACCGCTACGTCCGAACCGACCGCTACGCCGATATTAGGTCTGGCGGCGATATTTCCGGAACGCGGCGGCGCTATTATTCTTCCGCCCGGCCGGGACACGACTCCAGATCCGAATACGTCCCAAGCATTCAGGACTGCTTTCGAAGTACAGCCTCTCCCGATTGGCAAATTCTCCATGCTTGGTTTGCAAGGCTCTACTGCTTCAGCCAGTCAGTCAGCGGAAATGGACATTTGGGATCTCCTGCTAATTTCAGGACCATCAACCTATCGTCCGATAGAAGGAGCAGACAGCGCGATACTCTTATTCAAGCAGACAGAAGGTTTTGACGCTTCAGGCAAATCCATGACTTCTTTGGAGAGAAGACTCGTTCTGATATCAGAAGTAGAGTCCTTGGAAAGTGTGAATATTAACGAAGGTATCATACCTATACATTTCGCGGGTATCTTTGGTCATGATCCCAATAAAAGCAAGGGCTCTTTCCTTGAAACTAACTATCAAGGTGTCACTATTCGCTACAAGAACTTCCCCTACCCTGATCGATCGCTTGATTACGCGGTCATCCCCTACCAGGGTAAGAATTACTTAGTCTTGGCCGGTTCTCGGGAAGCAATGTTTGCTACGATTGATGCCTTCCTAGTCCCAGGCAAATAGCCGCTTGGCTATAGTGATTTTGACGAGCCTCCGGATGCTTGGTATCAGAAAGGCCGCCCATGGGCGGCCTTTCTGATACAGCCTCATCCGCTAGACCAATTAGCCTCACCTCGCTCAGAATGCCTAACGAAACCGTGGTGCCCCCTCGAAGCCATCGGACCCAGTTTCGTTGTTTCGGCATTCTATCGCTCGGTTTCGGTAATTGGTGGCTACGAATTCTAATTCGTCAAAATCACTATATCCTCGCTTTAAATTTTTCAATCTTGAGATTGAGACAAATGAGAGAGTTCCCAAAAATTGAGGTGACAAAAGATGGTGACATGGTGACAAGAAAAAAGTGTCACCATGTCACCTAAAAATGTCACCAAGTGACAGTGACATTTTCATAGTGACATGTCACCTCGATCGAGGTGACACTTTTATCCACATGGTGACATTGACGAGTGTCACTACGTCACCATATAATTGATCCGGTACCTTGTCGCTGACAGTTTGGCACTTGCGGATTGTCGGCAATCCACAATCGACGGCCACGGAGCTCAAAGAGACTACGCATTTCTTTATTACATTCTTTTGAGCGACTGTGGCCGCTTTTAATTTTCAAGCATTCCGCTAAGATGGATATATCTAATGTCTATCCGAACATATTCAGCAGCTATTACCGGCATTGATGCAACGTTGATCGAAGTTGAAGTTGACTCCACTCCTGGCTTGCATGCGTTCAGCATCGTCGGCCTTCCAGATAAGGCCGTTGAAGAGTCCAAAGAGCGGATTGCTTCGGCAATCCGCAACAATGCGTTGGTGCCGCCCAGCGCTAAGCACAAGAAAATCATCATAAACCTTGCTCCGGCCGATATTCGCAAAGAAGGACCGGCCTATGACCTGCCGATTGCGGTCGGATATCTTCTAGAAACCGATCAGATTAAATTTGATACTAGGAAAAAGGTATTTTTGGGCGAGCTTTCACTCGACGGTTCCCTAAAACCCGTCCCTGGCGTGCTAGCAGCCGCGCTGATGGCCAAAGATCTTGGATTCGAGGAAATCATTGTTCCGGAGGCTAACGCGCAGGAGGCGGCCATTGTAAGCGAATTGAGTGTTATCGGCATAAAAGACATCAATGAGCTGATCGGCCATTTAAATGGCATCAATCCCCTACAGCCGGTTATTTTTAAAGAATTCAATGATGGCACAGCTAGCGATGGCGAGGCTTACCGATTAATCAAAGGCCAAGAAACAGCCAAGCGCGGCCTGATTGTGGCCGCCGCTGGCGGCCACAATATTATCATGAGCGGTCCGCCTGGTTCGGGAAAAACATTGCTGGCCAGAGCACTCATCGATCTTATGCCCCCCCTTTCTTTCCAGGAAGCAGTGGAAGTGACAAAAATATACAGTGTGGCGGGATCTCAAAAATCTGCACTGATGAGCTTGCGGCCTTTCAGGAATCCCCACCATACTACCTCCGCGCCGGCAATGGTCGGCGGCGGATCAAGTCCTCGTCCAGGTGAGATAAGCATGGCCCATCGCGGCGTCTTATTTCTTGATGAGCTTCCAGAATTTCCTCGAAGTGTCCTGGAAAGCTTACGCGAGCCTTTAGAAGAAGGCGCTATCACGGTTTCCAGGACCGCCGGATCCTTGAGATTGCCTGCCAAATTTACATTGGCCGCCGCTATGAATCCTTGTCCCTGCGGTAATTACGGCAGTCAGGGATTAGCTTGTATATGTTCTCCCGCTAACGTGATGCGCTATCGAAAGAAAATATCAGGCCCATTACTTGATCGCATCGATATTCAAATTACCGTTCCTCGAGAAACAGCAACATTGGAACAGGAACCATTGCCAGCAATCAGATTTAATGAAATCAGGACAATGATCGCCCAAGCCCGTTCGACTCAACAGGAACGATTTAAAGGGGCGGGAATATTTACTAACGCAGAGATTAATTACAAGAATATTGATCGTTGGTGCGTATTGGCGCCATCGGCGGAACAACAGCTTCAGCAAGCGGTTCAAACAAAAGGATTATCATTGCGGTCTTACCACAAGATTAAAAAATTAAGTCGTACCATCGCCGATCTCGCCGGCCTGGAAACTATTCAAGATAATCATATACATGAGGCAATCAGCCTGAATGCAAGCGATCGCATCTTGGCCGAGTTTGCCTAGCGGGTGGTTCGTACGAAACAGCCCCCTCTTTTGATCAAAAAGAGGGGGCTGTTTTCATGGTGACAAAAATCATGGTGACAATGTGTCACCATGATGGTGACATGGTGACAATTCGAGGTGACATTTTTGGTGAAGGTGACAACCTCAAATATGTCACCAATCGAGGTGACACATGTCACCATGTCACTGTCACCAACTCATAGTGACATGTCACCACCAAAATCGCTCCGCCATCCCGCATCATCGGGTGCGCATAAAAATTCTACTGAATTTTTTGCTCGGTCTACAGAGATTCCGATTATCGGCAACGGCTCCGCCGGCCGATCGGAACCTTCTCCGAGCCGGCCTACCCGGCCTCGAAGCCCCTCTGATGCGGGAGGGCTTCGCTCCTGGCTGATCAAAGAGCGAGGCGAGTACGAAGATAAAACGCCCGCTGGGCGTTTTATCTGTTCTCTGCAGTGACTTGGACGAGCGGGTTAGTATTTGACGAGGGGATTACGCGCACCATGCACTTCAAAGTGGAGATGGCAGCCAGTGGATCGGCCGGTTGTACCCATAAGGCCGATCACGTCGCCCTTGCTGACATAGACTCCTGCCTTGGCGCTCACTTTGCTCATGTGGGCATAGATCGATTCGGTGCCGTTCGGGTGGACCAGCTTTACGAATTTACCAAATCCGCCATTGTATCCGGTAGCCGGAGCAAGTGCGACATTCCCATCAGCCGCCGCATAGATCGGCGTGCCGCAGGCACTAGCCACATCGACGCCGTTGCGTCCGTGAATTACGCCCCAGTTGAATCCGGAGGTGGGAGATCGGAAGTATTCGCCAAGATCAGGCAGGTAGGCGAATCGCTTTTGCTGCTTAGACTCCCTTTGCTGAGACTTAGTCTCTTTCTTTATGGTAGTGTCTATTTTTCCTCCCGGAACGACAATCTCATCGCCGATCTCGAGGCCTTCTTCTTCCAGGTCGTTGAAGGTTTTAATGCGGTCCTGATCAGCCTCGTAGCGCACGGCCAGATATTCGACAGTGTCGCCTTTCTGGACTGTATGAACCACGCCCGTGACGGGCGGAATCCGGATCACTTGGCCGGGCGAGATGGCATTGGGATTATCCAAGCCGTTGGCCCATAAAATAGAATCCGAGCTTACGCCGTAGTCGGAAGCGATGAACGAAATGTTATCGCCGTCTTGCACGACGTATTCGGTGATCTGGTTGGACTTGAACCCGTCCATGTAGGTGGTGGAGGCAGGACCAGTCGCCTGAACGGAGTTGTCTTGAACGGTAGCCAGTTCAAGATTATGTTCGCTGCCGCCATGACCGTGGTCATGGAAATCAGCGCTTCCCGCAGTGTAAATCGCGGTGGCGGCAATATCGCTTAAAGCAATTGACTCGCTGGTCACAAATGCCGAGGTTTCCTCCACATAGTGGCGGACGACATTACCGACAATGCCGGCTTGGCCGGCGCTTGGGCCGCGAAGTACGATTAATCCGATGACCGCGATTAAGGTGCTGTAGAATTGGATTCGTTCAGGGAACGTCCATTTCATGAAGATTGATTTGAACCGTGAAAGTTGAGTACTAATGTGTTTGTTGGTTAAATTGATATTAGCCTATAAACGCAAAAATCCTCCGGCCGGGAGAATGTACCCTTAGGGTATCATGGATAACCCATGAAGTCAAAGGGCTATGTTGATACGCTGGGGATCATTTTTAACGCATGAAAAACTCCTCATTGAGCGAATTGGGATTCGTCGCGGAACACTATGCCGCGGAATATTTGAAATCCAAGGGCTATCGGATCATAGGCCATAACTACCGCAAGCCTTGGGGAGAAATCGATGTGATTTCCATGAAAGAGGGGATACTTATTTTCGTCGAAGTGAAGGCGAATAAAAAAGACTTGCCGGGTTTCGAACCCGAACTGCGCGTCAACCACGGCAAGCAATTTCGGATGGCCCGCATCGCTCGGACGTACTTGGCCGATTACAAGTACGATCCTGATCAGCCCTGGCAGCTGGATGTGGTGTCGGTTGCATTCAACAAAGAACAAGGAGTGGCCAAAATAAGGCATTATAAGAATATATAAAATAGGCAAAAAAAGCCCTATTCTAGGTCCTTTACAAAACACTCAAAATTTGGTATAATGTATATATCAGGTGAAGTGGTAAGTAGCTTCACAATCAGGGTTACATTTCCATTGTTTCCGTTCCCGCATGGAGCGGGGACAATGAAGGAGGCGCTATGCGCTCAATCGTTATCGCGATGTTCGTGATTGCGTCGGTCATTTCGACCGGCTGCGCGTCGACCGGCCATGGGTCCATCAACGACGTCGTTCGTTCTGTGGCGTACTCGGGCAACGAGGCCGCCGCGCTCATCGATTCAGTGATCGAGCTCGGCACCTGCTCAGCGCCCGGCCACTTCTGGATCCCCAAGGTCGGATACTGTCTGGAACTCAGGCAGGCGCCCGACGGGTTCAGAGGCTGGGGCCGTCATGAAGGCGACAAGTTCGCCTTCCATGCGGACGAGCGGGGGAATCCCTTAAAGACTTCCCTCTTCGTCGGCGGCACGACGGCGCTCGTGGTTGGTGCGATCACACGTGATCCGAAACTGGCGGCCGCGGCCGGAGTCGGAGCGGGTGTCATTACCGCGCTGGCAACGCGCGGCGGCGGAAAAGAGAAAGTCCAGCAGGTCACCCTTCCGGGTGGCCAGCAGGGCGTTCTCCTGGGCGACCGAGTAGTGACTTACCCCTCGGCCGCCAGAACTACCGCCGGACCTCAGAGGCAGGATCCCGGAGCAGTCGTTCAGCGACCCTCCTGGTCCTGCGAACCGAATTCGCTGAGGGTTGAAAACAATCTACCTCACGAAGTCATCGGCGTGCGAAGTTTGGGAGACGAATCTCTCGAGTTCGATTGGGGTCTCGGCGAAAGCAAGTGCGTTCAGTGGGCCGAAGGCGCCCAGTGGAAATTCCGGCGCAAGGGCTTCACGGTTAATGGATCCCGCGACGGGATCATGCGGATGAAGTTCATCGACGTTTGTTTGGAGGGAGATCGCGATGGCGTGATCCACCTCCGGGATACCTGTACCCGGTAAGGCGGCGAAGCCGCCTTACCCTCAATAAGAGGTGATCATGAGCTGGATGTTCTGGATTTTGTTCGGACTCACGGCCCTGGCGTTCATCGCTGTCGTGGGCTACATCGCGTATCAAAACCGGGTCCTGATCGGGGCCTGGTATGCTGCTCACCAGGCGGCGGTGATCCGGGCCAGCGGACTGGTCCTCGGGGTCATCGTCCTCCTGGTCGCGCTGGCCAACGCGTTCTGGTGGGTTGTCTTCGCAGCGGCCCTCGCGGCTCTGAGCTGGGCGCTCATCACCCACTGGGCGACCATCGGGCCGTTTCTCGGGGCCAACTGGCAGCGCATCGTGGTGCCGATTGCGATCGTCGGCGTCATGTTCTGGGTATACCTGAACTGGCGCTGGTATCTGACGCCAAGCCAGCTCTTCTACGGCCTGGTGGCGTTGGCTGCTTGTGCCGCGATCGCCGTCTGGTGGACGGGGGCAATGACGGTGGCGTCGGCATCGTGGCGCTGGGCACTGGGCCTGGTGGCCCTGGTCCTAGTGGTGCTGTTCATCCTCCGAATCAGTCCGTCGGTCGTATCTTACGGCTATCGAGCCGTACAGGATGCGGGCGCGGCTATCGGATCGGTGGGCAGCTACCGGCCGCCGGTGTTCGTCAACGGCGGACAGCGGGTCGTTCAAACCGGCAATCAGCCGGTACTTACCCTGCTGAGTGATTCTCAGCGGGTGATTGAGAACCCTCCCTCCGCCCGCGACCAGGCACAGATCGAAGAGTGCCTGGATCGTTGGGAGGGAGCTCCCCATAATCTCGACCGCAACTCTCGCAAGGCGCGGGAACACTGCGGCCTCGAGCCGTAGTCCCGAGTCTCCGCCAGCCGGCGGACGACTCACAAGCCCGTGCTCTGTCACCTCCTGGTGACGCCGAGCACGGGCTTTTTCTATTGATTGAATACCTTGGGTAAAACGGATATCATAAGCCGAGGTGGAATATACTTCTCATAACTCTGAAGAAACCAAGAAGATCGCAAGTGATACTGCGCTAGATCTTGTAGCTCGTAATGCCGGGGAACCGATTGTGGTCGCTTTGGAAGGGGAACTTGGCGCGGGTAAGACTACTTTCGTGCAAGCCTTCTGCACGGCGCTGGGAGTCGCAGAAGGGGTGAAGAGTCCTACCTTCTTGCTAATGAAGCAATATGAGCTGTCAGGTGTATTGAATTATACAAAGCTCTATCACCTTGATTGCTATCGGCTGAATAACTCCACTGAACTGCGCCAGATAGGTATCGATGAGATATTAAAAACATCGGGTAATATCGTGCTTATCGAATGGGCCGATCGTGTAGCTGAAATTCTTCCGACCAATAATATAACAGTCCACATGGATCATATAACGGAACACGAACGGAACATAAAAATAGATGTGGTGTGAGGGGTGGCCCGACTGGGGACCCCGGCCGCGCGGAATAGTAATGAGCACGGATGGGGTGAAGAGGGACAGGACCCCGAACTGATAATATGAAAAAGATAGTACTAATTGATGCCAATGCGCTGGTGCACCGGGCATTTCATGCCCTGCCACCGACGCTTAACTCGCCTCAAGGCGTTCCTACGAATGCAATTTTCGGTTTTACCTCGGTACTGATTAAGATGCTCAAAGATCTCAAGCCGGATTACGTGGCTGCTACCTTTGATCTGGCCGGCCCCACGTTCCGTCATGAGGAATTCGCGGAATACAAAAGCCACCGCGTCAAAGCTCCCGACGAGCTCTATCTCCAGATACCCTATATCAAAGAGATTCTCACCGCTTTCGGCATTCCAATTTTTGAAAAAGAAGGATTTGAAGCTGACGATTTGATCGGATCGCTGGCGGAACAAACCAAAGCCTTAGACGATCTCCAAGTGGTGATCATGACCGGCGACTTGGATACCCTTCAATTGGTGGAAAAGGAGAAAGTTGTAGTATTCACTTTGCGCAAAGGGGTCACTGATACCTTTATCTATAACGAAAAGGAAGTAAAAACCCGCTATGATCTCAAGCCATCCCAGCTTATCGATTTCAAAGGACTAAAAGGCGATCCCTCGGACAATATTCCCGGCGTGCCAGGAATAGGCGACAAGACGGCTTCAGCCCTCGTAAAGGCCTTCGGTTCCCTTGAAGGCCTTTACGAGGAAATTTCTAAATCCGAATTTCTAACCCGCCTGCCGGACGGGCAGGTTTCTAAAAAATCCTCAAAAGAAAAGGCTAAAAAACCGAAACCACCCCTGACAGAAAAACTCATTCAAAAACTTTTGGAAAATAAGGATCAGGCTTTTTTTTCCAAGCGCTTGGCCACGATCATCAGAGACGTAGACTTTGAGTTCGAATTTGAAAAAACCGAGTGGCGAAACCATCTCAATCGGCCTGTTTTGGAAAAGACCCTGAAGGACCTAGCCCTCTTTAGTTTGGTGAAGCGATTGGGCGAACTGGATAGTCCTGATGCCGAGCCTCTGAATCCTCCAGGATTGTTTGATCGGGAGGACACTGGAATCAAAAGTATGCTATTGGGTTCTGACGCCGAACTGGCCCAGGCTCTGACTCGGATGGAATCCCGCAATGAACTGGTCATTGATGTTCAGCAAGGCTTGGTTATCTTCGGGTACGATGGGGTGGAGTCATTCGGATTCCCCGAAACCGCATTGGACGGCGATGACGTTTCTCGACGCTTCAAGGCAATTCTAGAAAATCCAAGCATTAAAAAGATCGGCCATGACACCAAGGCAGTGGCGCGATGGGGACTGGAGCTGGGCATTTCCGTTGCCGGATTTTCATTCGACACCAAACTAGCAGCCTTTCTCCTAAATTCGGATATTAAAGACTACGCATTGGAACGTTTGTATTTTCTTGAATGCGAGAAAGACATCGATCCTGAACCATTGAAGCGCACCGCCTACATATCGCTTTTGAAAGCCAAATACGAAAAGAAACTCAAAGATCTCGAGCTGAATCGCGTCTTCGATGAAATCGAGGTGCCCCTGAGCTCAATTTTGGCCCGTATGGAGAAGGTGGGCATTAAAGTCGACCCGAGCGCCCTCAAGACGCTCTCGGCCACGGTAAACAAAGAATTAAGTGAACTGGAAAGACAGATTTCAGACATGGCGGGCGGTGCGTTTAATATTAACTCCCCGCAACAGCTATCGGTAGTCCTTTTTGAAAAATTAGGCCTGAAAGGCAAGGTCAAAAAAACGGGTAAAGGGGCGCGATCCACGGCCGCGGGCGAACTTGAGAAACTTCTTGAGGAACATCCCATCGTGGCTCTGATTATGAAATACCGGGAGTTCCAAAAGCTGAAGACCACATATATCGAACCGTTTCCTGAACTCATCGGACCGGACGGACGGGTGCACACCTCTTACAATCAGGCAGGTGCGACCACCGGTCGGTTATCAAGCGAAGATCCTAATCTCCAAAATATTCCCATTCGAACTGAGGTCGGCAGGGAATTCCGCAAAGCATTTGTGGCCGAGCCGGGATACAAATTGGTCTCCTTTGACTATTCCCAGCTTGAGCTGCGAATCGCGGCCAATATTTCAGGCGATCAGACGATGATCGATGCCTTCAAGCGGGGAGAGGATATCCATACTCGTACTGCGGCGGAGATTTTCCGCGTGGAACCCAAACAGGTAACGACCCAGATGCGCCGCCAAGCCAAAGTGCTTAACTTCGGTCTGATCTATGGCATGGGTACCCTGGGGTTCCAGCGCGCGGCCGGTGTGAATCGCGAAACTGCCCGCCAATTCATCGATAACTACATGGCTGAATTTTCAGGCGTGGCCAAATATATGGAACAAACCAAAAAAGAAGCACACCGTGATGGGTTTGTCTCAACAATCTTCGGCCGACGGCGCCGGCTGCCCGAAATCAATTCTGGGATGCCCCAGCTCATTGCGTCTGCCGAACGCATGGCTATCAATCATCCGATCCAAGGCACGGAAGCTGATCTTCTGAAACTGGCGATGATTGCGGTGCAAAAGAAACTGGATGAAAAATACGGCGACAAGGTCCGCATGCTCCTCCAGGTCCACGACGAATTGCTGTTTGAAATGAAAGAGGATATTGTCCCGGAAGCGACCAAAGAGATCCGCCATATTATGGAAAACGTCCATGCATTCAACGTCCCGATCGTG
>Ga0209542_10008728_pt1 | contig 18817 bp, 22 predicted proteins | sample RifCSPhighO2_01_FD_184028 | JGI IMG/M metagenome (GOLD analysis project Ga0209542, IMG submission 184028) | Soil microbial communities from Rifle, Colorado - Rifle CSP2_plank highO2_0.1 (SPAdes) (version 2) | ecosystem: Environmental > Terrestrial > Deep subsurface > Rock core/Sediment ...
TACCGCGCCTGCTGGCACAGAGTTAGGCGCCCCTTTCTTGTATGGTACCGTCAAAGTTCTTCCCATACGACAGCAGTTTACAACCCGAAGGCCTTCTTCCTGCACGCAGTATCGCTCGGTCACACTTCCGTGCATTGCCGAAGATTCTCGACTGCAGCCACCCGTAGGTGTCTGGACCGTGTCGCAGTTCCAGTGTTGGGGGTCGTGCTCTCACATCCCCTACCCGTCATAGCCTTGGTGAGCCATTACCTCACCAACAAGCTGATAGGACGCAGGATCTTCCGAAAGCGATAAATCTTTACCAAATACACTCTCGTATATATGGACCATGGGGTATTAGTCCGCCTTTCGGCGAATTATTCCCCACTTTCGGGTAGATTTCCAACGTGTTACTAACCCATTTGCCACTATCCCGCCAGCGTTCGTCTTGCGACGAGCATTGGCGGGACCGTTCGACTTGCATGCCTTATCCATACTGCCAGCGTTCAGCCTGAGCCAGGATCAAACTCTTAATAGTGACCATGAACCCGGGGGGATTCATGGTAGGCTTATTCTTTACAATCGCGCAAAATTGCGCAGATTAGTCCATGTCAAATTCCGCAATTTGCATGGGATAAGTTGGCAAGGTTCTGTCAGGCAATCAAAAAAGACTGATACAGTCGTATTTAGCAGTATAGCCGTGTAAAAAGCGATGTCAACTATTTAAATACCAATACAAGCACGATGGTAAGTATTATCCCGATAATTGCTCCTATAATCGCTTCAAGCGGCTTATGACCAAGCTGTTTTTCTAATGGGGGGAACGATTCCTGCTCTTTTTTAGGGAGTAGTGCAATTAGGCGTCCAAGGGCTTCTCCGTGGCGCCCTAAGAATATTCTCATGCGCAATGCGTCGTCTAAGATCACAACGGCTATAACCACTGCAACGGCGAATAAGGGGCTAGTAATACCAGAGGTATATGCAACGAGCGTTACCATGGAAAAAGCGAATGCAGTATGCGCGCTGGGCATGCCGCCATAATGCGGAAGATGGCGAACCTTATCGTTCATTTCAGAACGCCACGTTTTACTAAAGAATCGTTTTGAAAATTGCGTGGCAAGGCCAACTAACAGAGGAATAAGAAAATAGAGTGTTGTCATAAAATGGTGTTTGCTCTCCACGCAGCAATGTCTGCGTGATTACCTGATAATAATACATCTGGCACATTCCAGGAATTGTATTTTTCCGGTTTTGTATATTGAGGAGCTTCTATGTAGCTTTCAGGTTTTAGCTTGTAGCTGTTAGAAGGCGAAAACGATTCGTCGAGCAGGGATGCTGGGTTTCCTAATACACCTGGCAATAAGCGCGCCACGGCTTCTGTGATCACTAATGCGCCAAGTTCTCCTCCGGCGAGTACGTATGGCCCAATAGAAAGCTCTCCGTCTGCCAGATAGTCAGCTACCCGCTGATCGATGCCTTCGTATCTGCCGCAAATAAGAACCAGGTGATCAAGCTTCGAGTATTCCATTGCTTGTTGTTGATTGAATTGCTTGCCTCGAGCAGAGAGCACGAATATTTTTCTTGAGCTACTTTTGTGCTCAGCTTCAATGGCCATGAGTGCTTTATGGATTGGTTCGATTTTCATCACCATACCAGCGCCTCCGCCATAAGGGGTATCGTCCACTGTTTTATGCGTATCTGCAGCAAAGTCCCGGATATTCCAAATATGTAAATCTACATGCTTTTCTTTGGTAGCGCGGCCCAAAATACTCGTACTCGCATACGGCTGGAATACTTCCGGGAACAATGTGAGAATATCTACGCGCATGCAGTTGATTATAGCATCTAATTAGCTTTATTCGTCATCCCGGCCTCCGAGCCGGGATCCACGTCGTATTTTCTGGTTTCCGGGTCAAGCCCGGAATGACGCAACAAAAAACCCGCATGAAGCGGGTTAATTGCTCTGATGAAAGATCTCTTATAAATCTAAGTCGTCGATTGCTTGCTCAACAGATTGCGCTGGTGCAGGAGTCTCGGTTGCGGGAGCTTCTGATGAGGCAGTTGCTACCGGGACAGCTCCCTCCATTGCTGGGCGAGCTGGTCGGCTAGAACCTTCTGGTTCATTAATCTTTAAGTTAACTCGAGCATTGTTTCTTGCGCCGATTACGCGAAGAAGCGTACGGATAGACTTTGCAGTCGCTCCTTGGCGTCCGATAATTTGCCCCATATCTTCTGGGTTAACGGTGAGGGTGATAAGTACGCCCATCTCGTCAATTGTTCGGTCAAGTTTTACATCATCTGGGTGGTCTACGATAGATTTAACTACGTATTCCACGAACTCTACATCATGAGACTGTCGATCGTTTTCCATAGGAATTGAATATGAACACATTACCAATTAATAATTATATGGTAGCAAAAAGCTTGCTATTCGTCAAATTACTTTGCTGGAGCCGGTTCCGCTTGCTTTGGCTTTGGAGTAAAAAGAGCCTTCTTTTCCCCAGTAATAATTTTATTGGTAATCAGGAGATTGTATACGGTATCTGACGGTTGAACTCCTTTGCTCATCCAGTTTTTAACCGCTTCCGTATCAACGCTGAATGTGCTGGTATGCGGGTTGTAGGATCCGATATCCTCGATGAATCGTCCCTTAATTGGGGCGTGTCCATCAGCAACAACAACGCGATATGTGGCATATCCGCGTTTTCCTCGTCGTTGTAATCGAATTCGTAACATAGGTGTCATCATACTCACATAGGGTATGGGAGTCAAGTTTTCGCGTAGGGGCGTTATACAGGCATTTGTTCCGCTTCAGGGGCTTGTTCAACGTAATCGAGAATCTTTACTGAATACAGTGTAGATATGCCGTTTTTATGCATCGTAACGCCATATAGTAAGTCTGATTGAGACATTGTTTCTCGATTGTGGCTGATAACAATACTTTGCGTGCGCGCGGAGTGCTCTCTCAGGAGTTTTGCGAATCGATGGGAGTTAGCTTCGTCAAGTGCCGCATCGACTTCATCTAGTACGATAAATGGCGGTTTTTGCGCATCAAGAATCGCAAACAGAAGCGCAATGGAAGTAAGTGCCCGTTCCCCGCCAGATAATAGGGTTATGTGCCGAGATCGTTTCCCCGGAGGAATCACAGAAATTTCAATTCCCTGCTCCGTTGCTTCGAGAGTGGCGGATCCTCCGCCGAATAATAGCGTAAAATACTTTGAAAAGTGCTCCGTGATTTCTGAGAATTTTCGTGCAAAATTTATTTTCATCGTACTTGATACTTCATCGATGCTCTGGGCAATTCGTTGCATGGTTTGCTGCACATCCTCGAATTGTGCAGATAATCCGTCGAAGCGTGCCTTTGTTTCTGCATGCTCCGTTGCTACCAGTTCGTCCCGTTCTCCTATTGTGGCAATTTTTGCAGCAAGTGCGCGCAATTCCTGCTCGGTAACCGCAGTCTCTTGTTTTGAAGGCGATGTTTGGATGTGTTCAAGTGCTGCGGAACCGCATTCTCGTAAAATTTCTTGCTCCAGCGCTGCGACGCTTTGTGTTTGTTGGTCAAGAAGCGCTGTGAGCGATGCCTCCTCCCGCTCTGCCTGCAGTTCTGCCTGGCGAGCTTGTTCTAGGTTGTCAGAAGACGGAATGGGGGTAGTAATGCCCAGTTTTTCTATTACATGCTGAATTCGTTGTATTTCCGCATCAGATGGCTTGGTAATGCTTGGGAGGCGCTGTAATTGGGCAGTGCGCTCTTCTTCGATTGCGGAAAGTCGTACGAGAAGGATTTGCGGGGATTCTTCTGCGAGCGGGGTTGTCGGAGTGCGAAGAATGGCGATGATAGATCCGAGAACTCGTTTTGCAACTGGTTTCGGCGGAATGATGTCATGCATGATCTGATCAAGAAAATCCTTGCATGCAAGGAGAGTGGATCGAATATCAACGGATGCGGATGTATCGTTGTGGCGGTTAAGCGTTGCTGCCGTTCTCCTTCTTTGTTCCGCAATCTGTGCAAGAGATCGTGTTAATTCTTCCTTTTCTTGCTCATTTCGTTTCCATTGTTCGAGGGCTAGCGTATATCGAGCGCGTTCAGATAATAATTCTTGTTCAAGCGCTGCTTGCGGATTTTTTGCCGACGCAGCAGACAGCACCTGCTTTTCCGCTGTAATTCGGTGGGCGCGTGCAGATATAATGCGCTGGTGTATTTGCTTAAGCTGTTGATGAGTACCTGCTGGTTGTGCAGAGTTTGCATGCCAGGCGGCGTGATAGTACGCCAATTGCTTTTCTGTATATGCTGCAAGATAGTTATCTCGCTCGTCGTACCGGTCTATTTGGCGCTGTAGAAAGGTGAGTCGCGGGCGCAATTCATCAAGAATAGTCTGTACTTCAAGCGCATGCTCCTGGGCTTTCTTTATTTTTTGCTGCGATTGCACGATTTTAATCTGCAGAGATTTAATTCCTGTTGCTTCATTAAATAGCTCGCGCCTTCCTTCCGGGTTTGCAGTAAGGTATTGGTCGATCATGCCCTGAGAGATGACGGTATAGCTTTTTGCTCCGATTCCCGCTTCTGCAAGCATTTGCTGCAAGTCAATGAGTCGAACTGCTTCGTTATTGATAGTGTATTTGCTTTCCCCTGCACGGCTCAACGTTCTCGTGATGGCGATTTCATTTGCAGATATGGGAAATCGGCCAGATGTGTTATCAAAAAGCAGCGTTACTTGAGCGCGAGATGCGTGTTTTGCATCGCCGGAATAGATAACATCAGAACGTTCCTTTCCGCGCAGAGCTTTCATGGATTGTTCTCCTAATACCCAGCGAATAGCCTCGGCTACATTTGATTTCCCGCTTCCATTAGGGCCGATGACGCCCGTTACGCCTGGACCGAACGTAAGGTGTGTAGGGCGCGCAAATGATTTGAATCCTTGAATTGCAACGGAAGTAAGGCGCATCGGGATGTTATGTTTTCAAATCGTTTTCAAGGTTTGCAAGCGCCTGTTTTGCCGCCTGTTGCTGAGCTTCTTGCTTGCTGCTCCCGCTGCCTTCACCCATGTTTTTTTCATGAAGGAATACTCCTATTACAAATTGTTTTTCATGATCAAGGCCGGACTCTTTGAGTACTTTGTACACGGGGGTTATGCGAAAACGATCTTGCGCCAATTCTTGAAATTTGCTCTTCGTATCTATATAGAGTCCTTTTTCCACTACTTCAGGGAGCTTCGAAATAATAAATGTTGTAATAACGTTTTTTGCTGCACTATATCCCTGGTCTTTATAAATAGCGCCGATAATTGCCTCAACGGCATTTGCTAAAATATATTGGCGAGCTTTGCCCGTATCTTTTTTCTCTCCTCGAGATAGCAGCAGGAATGGTTCGATATCCATCTCAAAGGCAATTTTTGAAAGCATTTCACCTCGCACAATAGCGGATCGTAAATTCGTCAGCTCGCCTTCCGGGAGCGGATAATTTTGATACAGGTAATCCGTTACAACTAACTCTAATACCGCGTCCCCGAGGAATTCGAGACGCTCGTTATGGTCCAAGCCGAAGTCTGGGTTTTCGTTGAGGTATGAGCGATGCGTGAGCGCCTGCAGAAGTGTTTTTTCATCAGAAAGAGAAACTCCTAGCCGTTCGATGAGTGGCGCAAGTGAGGGTAATGCTTCCATAGTTATGCTGCTTTTTGAGATTCTTCAAGATTTTTATAAATAGTTCCAAGGACTCCGTTTACGAACTTTCCGGAGGATGGCCCTCCGAATGTTTTTGCCAATTCAATTGCTTCATTGATGGCAACTTTTGGTGGCACATCTGGCGCATGCGCCAAGGTGAGCTCAAAAATTCCGATGCGGAGGACGTTTCTATCCACTGTTGTGATTTGGTCTAACGGCCAATCTGGTGCAGATTTTTCAATAATTGCATTAATCGTATCAAGATTGTCCCGTACGCCGTACACGAGAGAGAAGATAAAGTCTGTATCGTCTAATCCTGGAGCAAATTCTTCAATATTATGCAGTGCGATAGGCTTAAGCGTTTCTGGGGTCATGCTGCGCATATCCCATTCAAACAATGTTTGGAGTGCTATAGATCTGCTTAAGTGACGATTTGCCATAGATAGAATGTACTGTATTGTTTATACCCCTTTTGTGAAGGGGTATCAAGATTGAATTATGCCTGCGATTTTCGCGCTTTGTCTTTGCGTTTTTCTTCCACTTTTTCTGCTTTCTTAGTAACCGAAATAACGGATCTGCCTCGGTAGGTTCCGCATGTTGCACATGCAGTGTGGGATTGTACCGGAGATTTGCAGGAAGGGCATGTGGAAAGACTCATGCTCGTTCGGCCATGATGGCTGCGTCGCATGCCTGTCTTTGACTTTGGGGTTCGCTTCTTTGGTACTGCCATAGATTTAGCTTATAGCTTATAGGGTGTTAGCTTATAGACGATACAGTCGCATGTCAAGTAAGTAATTTTGCAATTGGCGCATAGCTTTTCCGGTGATGCTTTGTTGCCCCGTGCTGCTCAAGTGCTTCCATGTGCTGTTTTGCCCCATAGCCCTTGTGAGACTTAAAACCGTATTCAGGACACAAGCCATCAAGCTCCTGCATGATCCGGTCTCGCGTTACTTTTGCGAGGATGCTCCCTGCCGCAATTGAATACGAAAGTTGGTCGCCCTTTACTACTGCTAGAGAGAAAATAGATGGATGGATGGTGTTGCTTGCACCGTCTATTAATAGCATGTCTGGGACGATGTCTAAATTTTCAATTGCCCTGCGCATTGCAAGGTGGGACGCGTTTCTGATATTTAGCGAATCTATTTCTTCCACGCTTGCTTGGCCAATTGCATAGGCATCGGCGATTTCTTGTATAAAAACAAACGCTCTTTCCCGCTGTTTTGCAGATAGCAATTTACTATCTCGAAGAGGGATTTTTTTAGATTGTTCCGTAATTTTCTCTAAAGCAGGTTCGGAAAAGATCGCAGCGCCCGCAACCACTGGTCCCGCCAGAGCGCCCATACCAGCCTCATCAATACCAGCAATACGAGCAACGCCTTGCGACCAATACTCGTGTTCAATAAAAAAGGTCGGTGTTTTCATAGTTTACTCTGAGTGTAGCGAAGAGTGCCCTCGAAAGGAATTGGTCGCCACTTCGGCGACCGCCCGCTGAATTAGCGGGCGAACCGTACAGGGTGCCCCCAGCAGGAATCGAACCTGCATAGGACCCTTAGGACGGGTCTATTTTATCCATTAAATTACAGGGGCGTAGTTTTTACTATAAAGACTTGCGTTGAAAGCGTCTACACGGCACTATTTCACCCATAGCCTTATTATCTTTATGCGTATGCAATTATCACTTACAAACAAGAATATCGGAATCGGAATATTGGTTATTGTGGGGATTTTTCTCGTTCTTGGCATGTTTGCACAGCCGATTGATAATAGGAAAGATGTAAGTTTATCGCAAATTGTGGATGAAATTGGAAAAAATAACATCTCAAATATTACGGTGGATCAGAGCGACCTTATTGCCACGCTAAAAAGCGACGCTTCACAGAAGCTAGTAGCGCAAAAAGAAAACGATGCGTCAGCTACTGATACATTCCGAAATCTGGGAGTCTCTGAAGATACGCTCAAAAATCTGGATTTCACCATTAAAAAACCTTCAGGGGTCTCTTTTTGGACTGCGACGCTTGTTCCTGTAGTTCTGCCGTTTATCCTTCTCGCCTTTTTCTTGTGGTTTATGATGCGCAGTGCGCAAAATATGGGTAATCGTGCAATGTCTTTCGGACAAACACAGCAAGGGCCAGTAGATCAAAGTAAGAAAAAGAAAACAACTTTTGCTCAAGTAGCGGGAAATGAAGAGGCGAAGCAGGAGTTGATAGAAATTGTTGAGTTTTTGAAGCACCCGAAGAAGTTTCAGGAAATCGGAGCGCGTATTCCCAAGGGGGTGCTATTAATTGGAGCCCCTGGAACAGGTAAAACGCTGATGGCGCGGGCGGTGGCGGGAGAAGCTGGAGTTCCCTTCTTCAGTATTTCCGGATCTGAATTCGTGGAGATGTTCGTAGGGGTTGGCGCTTCTCGGGTTCGGGATTTGTTTGCGAAAGTAAAAAAGAATGCTCCTGCTATTTTGTTTATCGATGAAATGGACGCAGTGGGCCGTCATCGAGGAGCTGGATTGGGTGGAGGGCACGACGAGCGCGAACAAACGCTCAACCAAATTCTCGTGGAAATGGATGGATTCGAGCAAACAGATAACGTGATTGTACTTGCAGCTACGAACCGCCCAGACGTACTCGACCCCGCCCTGCTCCGCCCGGGACGATTCGACCGCCAGGTAACTATGGAATTGCCGGATATTAAAGAGCGAGAGGCGATCCTGAAAATTCACGCTGTGAAAATCCCTATCGAGGCAGACGTTGACTTGCGAAACATTGGAGAGCGAACTCCTGGGTTTTCTGGTGCTGATTTAGCGAATCTTATAAACGAAGCTGCAATATTCGCTGCACGAGAAAATAAAAAGAAAGTATCCCAGCGCCATATCGAAGATAGTATTGAAAAAGTGCTTCTTGGGCCGGAAAAACGAAGCAAAGTATACTCGAAGCAAGAAAAAGAACTTACTGCATATCATGAGGCCGGGCATGCAATCGTTGCATACTATACCCCTGATTCCGACCCAGTGCGCAAGATATCCATTATTTCCCGAGGATTTGCTGGTGGATACACGCTAAAACTTCCTGAACAAGATAAGCGTTTACACACCAAGACGGGATTCTTGAGCGAACTTGCAACATTAATGGGCGGGTACACTGCGGAATTGTTTAAATATCAGGAACTTACGACGGGAGCAAGTAATGATTTGATGAAAGCGACAAAACTTGCGCGTAGAATCGTGATGCAATTTGGAATGTCGAAGCTGGGTCCAGTAACTTTTGGGCAAGAAGATCATCAAGTATTCCTTGGGAAAGATTTTAGCGAAGGCCGCGACTATTCTGAAAAAACAGCATCGATGATTGATGATGAAGTGTCCGACATTCTTAAGGATGCTCAAAAGCGTGCGGATGAAATTATTAAAGAGCACGCAGATAAATTAGAGCTCATCTCATTGCGTCTTATTGAAAAAGAAACAATCGGCCAAAAAGAATTCGCAGACCTCATGGGCGGCATAGATCCGGATGTTACGAAAGAAGACGCGGTGGCAAAGCCAACGGTATAAAATAGTGTTTACACTGAGCGAGGACTTGCATAGCAAGGCCGAGTCGAAGTGCGCACGAGAAGGATCGGTCGCCAGTTCGGCGACCGCCCGCTGAATTAGCGGGCGAACTTGTAGTGTGCGCGCGAATGGAATCGAACCAGCAACCTCTTCCATGTCAAGGAAGCGCTCTACCACTGAGCTACGCGCGCTTTGCACGCACTATAGCCAAATATCCTGTGCTGTGCAATAAATAAGCATACGGGTCTGTAGCTCATTGGTAGAGCGTGTGTCTTATAAGCACATGGTAGGTGGTTCGATTCCCCCCAGGCCCACATATGAAAAAAAACTACAAAGGAACAATCGTTGAGGAAAGTTTAGAAGATAATCGCGTACTGAACGATGTTTATGTTATTGGCTTTTACATATCAAAAGAAGAAAATCCACAAGATAGATGGCATTTGTTTACCGTCAATGTATCCGCTGATGATATTCAGAAACTCTCTGGATTCATCAAACCGGGCTGGTACATGCACTTTTGGAAAGATCGGGACATTGTTGCCGTTTTTAAAGACAAGATTTTTGAGTTCAAGCGTGAAGATAAATCGTCTTGGAAAGATGCAGTAGATTACGGTTTATCTCTTGGTATTCCAATTGAACAACTTGATTTTGTTATTGAGGAGTAGATACCTATGCCGTCGGCCGGCGGTTCGATCCCACTCTGGCCTACTCTATTTTTCAAAATAAGCTTGGGTTCGCCCGCCAATACGGCGGGCGGTCGCTGTGTTAGCGACCGATTCCCCCCGGGCCTACATTCTAAAAGAAAAAACAGGCCGTTTCTCGAATTATTCGAGACGTGCCTGTAGTGTGTCATGGGATTTATTGATTTGATTGTCTTTGGAGCTCTGCGTTCGCTGTTTTGTCTACGAGCCAAGCTAACCCTAAAGTCATTGCTGGCAATAACACAAATCCTTGACTCGGTTTCCAGAACAGAGCCGTGCAGCTAGTTAATGTGGCCAAAATAAACGCTTTGCTCGCAAGTTTGAGTATATATGGATCGTCGTACAGGACCGAAAGGACAAGAAACCAGCATCCGAACAAGACAGCAGAGTATGCTATGCACACGAGCGTTTCGTAGTCCATGACTAATCCCTTTCTATTGTGAAATGAGCGAATTCGTCACTACCCCTCGCAAGTATGTGAAGAGCGAGCCTATATTGTCAATTAGTTTTATTCAAACCTCAACGCTTCAATTGGATCTTTCGCAGCCGCTTTGCGAGCCGGATACAGGCCGAAAATGAGTCCAATGGCTGTAGATACCCCAACTCCTAATGCAATCGCTCCTAGGGGTAATGTGAACGGCCAGTCGAGGGCAAAATAGGTTTGTGCGATCGTGCTTACGAGCGCAGAAATAGTAATTGCAATGCTGGTGCCTAGAACTCCCCCGGCAAATGTAAGGATAAGCGCTTCAATCATAAACTGCAGCAGAATATTTTCATTTGTTGCCCCAACTGCCTTTCGTAGCCCAATTTCCTGTGTCCGCTCTGTTACAGACACGAGCATGATGTTCATAATACCGATTCCTCCGACCATTAATGAGATGGATGCGATAGCAACGAGGAATATGGTAAGAACTTGAGTAACGGTGCTTACTGTTGCAACAATCGTTTTTTGGGTGACTACGAAGAAATCGTCTTTAGATGGATCGGAGATATTGTGCGTCTCTCGTAACGTAGCAGTAATGTCTGCAGCTACTTGGTCTACATCTGCATCCGGCTTTGCTCGCAGAAAGATTTCATGGAAGTAATCTATGCCCAATAATGTTTTTTGCGCAGTTGAGTATGGTAGAAGCCCGATGTCGTCGACGTTAAATGCCGTGACCTGTCCTTTTGATGGCAAGATGCCAACAACTTGAAGTTTTTGCCCGTGGACAGTTACAAATTGCCCTAAGGCATCAGAATCCCCGAATAATTCTTGCTTTACTTTGCTGCCGATAACAATTACTTTCGCATACGTTTTTACATCATCTTGGCTGAAAAATGATCCTTGATCTGGGTACACGTTAAACACCTCTCCAAGCGCGTTCGGCGTCCATCCAAGCACGGTGGCGCGGTAGACGGAATTTTGGTAGGAAATAACCCCTGGAACGAGCACTGCGGGGTCGGCTGTCTGCAAATCAGGGACGTTGACTGGTTTAAGGAGAGCATCTACGTCTCGCTGTTTCAGAGAGTCGCTCAGCAGCGTTTCTGCGGCATCTGTCGGTTGTGTTGGTTGTCTGCCCGGGCGCAGAATGATGGTATTTGCTCCAATGCTTTGTACTTGGTTTAGGATAAGTTTTTGGGCTCCTTGGCCAAGCGCGATCACAAGGACGATTGCCATAACCCCGATGACGATTCCAAGAATCGTAAGTAAGGAGCGGCCCCAGTTCGCCTTAAGAGCGCGAATAGATGTTTTAATTGTTGCATTGATGTTCATTTGGCGTAATGGCTATGAGTTGAGACAACCTCTCGATCACTGCCGATGAGGCCGTCAGCAATTGTGATGATGCGATTTGCATATTCCGCAGCAGTCGTTTCATGGGTGATGACGATGATTGTTTTTCCCTGCTGATGCAATTTTTCGATAGTCCTCATGACGGATCGGCCTGTTTTTGAGTCAAGATTGCCGGTAGGTTCGTCTGCGAAGATAATTTTCGGGTCATTCACGAGTGCTCGGGCGATTGCTACGCGTTGGCGCTCTCCTCCAGATAGCTGGCTTGGCATGTGGCTCAAACGATGCATAAGCCCAACATGCTCCAGCGCAATTTTGGCCTTTTGTTCATATTCTTTTTTTGGGACTTGGGAGTAATAGAGCGGCAGCATGACATTTTCGAGGACAGTGGTTCGCTTTAATAAGTGAAACGCCTGGAACACGAATCCGATGGATGCATTTCGAATTCGGGCTCGTTCCAGATCAGATAGTATTAATGTATCTTGTCCCGCAAATAGATACGAACCAGTTGTTTGTCTGTCTAGTAAGCCCAAAATGTGGAGCAATGTGGATTTGCCGGAACCGGACGGACCCATAATAGACACAAATTCTCCCTCTTCAATTGAAAAAGAGATACCGTGCAATACGGATGTTGCAGTTTCTTCACTGGTATATTCCTTTGTAATATTCTCCAGTTGAATTAACGCCATGGACTATGGGTTTACGAGCGTATCTCCTTCCTTAATACCCGATGTAATTTCTTCTAATCCTTCAGAGCCAATAAGTCCTGTTGTTACTTCCACTTCCGTTGTTTCCCCCGGCGCTGTTTGTTTGGTTACGTATGTTTTTCCAGATTTTGTGGTGACCGCTCTTCGTGGAATTGCAATAACGTGCTCGCGCTTATCTGCATGAACGGTAATATTGGCTGTAATTCCGGGTCGGATGTTTGGCTGTTGCTCGTCTATGCGCAACACAACGTGGAAAGTTGGAACCCCTTGAATTGCTTTTGCCGCAGGATATATCTGCGTAATGGTAGCAGTAATCGGTTGCTCTGAAGAAAGTGCATCGAATGTGACGGATGCCCGCATATTATTTGCGAGTGTTAGTGCGTCTGTTTCTGGAACGTCAGAACTGATTTGTAAGTCGCTCGTTTGCGCAACAGTAAGAACGGGGTTTCCAATAGACGCGAACTCACCTGCAGTTATGATCTTTTGAGTAACCACGCCGGCAAAAGGTGCTCGCAAAATGTTTTTCGCTGCAGTTGCCTGGGCTAGCTGAGTGAGTGCGTCAAGCGAGGATAGGCCTGTAGCGTCTTTAGCTGCCTGTTGCGTGTTGATATATTGGGTATATGCTGCATCTGTTGCGTGTTTTGCTGCGTTGTTAGAAGTTTGTACGGTTTTTAATGCTGTTGTTAGGGCGGTTTGTGCTGTGTTGTATGCTGATTTGCTGGAAATCACTGTTGAGTATGTTGTAAGAGTTGCGGAATCGTCACTCTCTGTTTCGGATTTTTTTTGCGTGTATACGTTGGTGGCTGCGTCTAGGACTGCTTTTGCATCTCGGACAGCTTGCTTTTTTGCAGCAATAAGCTTGGTATTTTCTGAAGCAGTGTCTTTTTGGGTTTGCGACGCATTTTGCCATGCGGTATACGCAATAGATGCTGCGCTTGCTTTATCCGCCTGGGCTTTTGCTATCTGCAGAGAAGCGCTTTGTGGATCCAGGCTTGCCAGCTGTTGGCCCTTCTTTACAATGTCCCCAACCTGTACAGACACATCTTTCACGGTCCCTGAAGTCTCAAATGCTACGTCGGCTGATTGTATAGGTTCTGTATAGCCGGTAAAGGTAATGTCTTTTACTACTGTTTGATATTGGGCAGTGATGGTTTTTATCGGTTTTGCCTGGTTTCCCGCAACGATACGCCAGCCAATAAACCCAATAATGCCCGCAATAAGTATGGCGGGCATTATTGGGTTCGCCCATGTTTTCATATTCTAAGGAGTATAGCACGATTCGCTTTTTTGCAAGTATTATGCGTACACTAGGACGTATGAAGCAAGAAAGCACCATAAAAGAAGCGCAATCAGGCCAGCGCCTCGATGTATTTTGTACAGGCTTGTTAGGGCATTTGTCTCGTGCTGCAATCCAGCGCGCTATCAAAGAACAGCAGATTTTGGTGAATAGTCAGGAGACACGGGCAAAATATATTGTGAAAATTGGCGATATTGTAACGATTAATCTTCCGGAAGCTCAGAAAGCTGTAGCTGCAGAGAAAAAGGATGTTCGTTTGCATGTATTGTATGAGGATCGGGACGTGGTGGTGGTTAATAAGCCCGCAGGAGTTGCGGTGCATCATGGTGTTGGAATTCGCTCTGGAACGGTTTCTGACTGGTTTGTACAGCACTATCCGGATGCGAAAAACATTGGCGAGCAAGAAGGCCGGGCAGGAATTGTGCATCGTCTTGATAAGGATACAAGTGGTGTTTTGATAGTAGCTAAGCACGAACAAGCGCTCGAAATGCTGAAAAAGCAATTTTACGACCGACGGGCAAGAAAGGAATACGTCGCCTTAGTTTTCGATGTTCCAGGTGGAAAAGAAGGTAGAATTACTAAATCAATCGGGCGAAGCCGGAAAAACCCCATGCGCCGTGCTGTAGACGAGGAGGGAAAAGAAGCTGCAACGGAATGGAAGATAGAGCGCCGATTCGGAGAGAAGTTCGCATTGCTTCGGGTGTTTCCATTTACAGGGAGAACACATCAAATCAGGGTTCACTTGCATCATCTTGGGTACCCTATCGTTGGGGATCAGTTGTATGCATTCAAAAAGAAGAAACAGCCTGAAGGAGTGCATAGGCAGCTTCTGCATGCGGAGAAACTAACTATTATGCTGCCGAATGAAAAAACAAAGACATTCGTTGCTCCTCTTGCTGATGATTTTGCTCATGTGCTTGAAATACTTTCTGCAAAAAAATGGCCGAGGAAAATAGTAAAACAATAGAGCAGGAGGGATTTATTCGAGTTGAGCGGGATGACCGCCTTTTAGACGTGTTCCCAAAAGAAACAATTGAAAAAGGAGTGCAATTATGGGAAAAATGGACAGATACAAAAGTTGAAATAATCCGTATTCATCTTCCGAAAGGTGCAAAAGGAGTAACGCGGCATGTATTTTCACGAAAAGAAATTGAATATGCTCTGCTCAACCTCAAAAAAATTGAATTATAGATATTAGACTAAGGTTTATTTGCTAGCAGCCAGTATAAGAGCGCCATTCTCACAAAAATACCGTTTTGTATTTGCTCAAAATACATAGCTCTCGGATCTGCATCCACTTCCGTAGCAATCTCGCCTACTCGTGGCAATGGGTGCATGATAACGCCGTCAGACTTCAGCACTTTTAGAGTCTTTTTATTAATGACGTAGTTTTGCTGCAATTTTTTATATGTAGCTTGATTTTGAAACCGCTCTTTTTGAATACGAGTTACGTATAAAGCATCAACTTGCTCTTTAACGGCAGTAAGGTTGTCTACTTCTTCCCAGGTTACTCCAATATGTTTGTAGGCTGGCGGCATTCTTAGCTGAGGTGGAGATACGAGAATAATTCGCACATTCTCGTAGAGAGTCAGTAGTTTGACGAGAGAGTGAACAGTACGCCCATACAATAAATCGCCCACCAGGGCGATTGTTTTGCCGTTCAGCGAACCCCCTAAGTGACGTAAGAGAGTATAAAGGTCGAGAAGTGCTTGTGTAGGGTGTTCGCCTGCCCCATCTCCTGCATTAATAACCGGAATCAAGGATGCTTTCGCAGCTTTTTCTGCTGTGCCCTGCTCTGGATGACGCAGCACAATAATGTCTGCGTAGGTACCCAAGGTACGAATAGTATCTTCTATCGTTTCACCCTTTGTTGTCGAAGAAGATATATCTGCATTTTCACTCGAAATAACTTGCCCTCCCATTCGATACATCGCTGTTTCAAAAGAAAGCCTCGTGCGAGTGCTGGGTTCGTAAAATATGGTAGCAAGTAGTTTATGCCGGAGAAGTTCTAAGCGTTCAACATCAGGCATTCTTCGTAGTCGGTCGGTAGCCTGGAATAATTGTTTTAGCAGGTGTAAATCAGTAAACTGATCAGTCGAAACAATATGCTTTAGATGATTCTCTGGTAAGGCGATATGCATCTAAAAGGTAAGTATACACTATTTTGGTGCCCAGGGTGGGAATCGAACCCACAAGCCATTTCTGGCAGCTGATTTTAAGTCAGCAACGTTTACCATTTCGCCACCCGGGCAGTTTAAGTATTTATAGTACTAGACCGCTTCCAACCAACATAAGAGTTTGCGCATGCTTTGGCAAGGATACTCTTTCTTGGCATGGCTAGAGCGTTTTTATAGTATATATGATTAAGAATATGACGTGCAGCCATTTTGCCAAATTTGAGGACATGCATATCATTGTGATCAGCAACGGGACGATGGATAATAACCCCATTTCCACCGAGGATAGTTTTAGCTGAAACCTGGAGCCACGTAATAAAATGAAGCGAAGCTGAGTAAATTCTCACTTCCCACTGTTCACAGTGATTGCTTGGGTGAATCCAGCGGTTAATATTCCCATCTCCATCTATAACTCCTCGGAAAAAGTCTCTAAAATATGAATCCGGAATTTCCAATGCTCCTATTGTGAGAGATTTCTTTGGAGTGAGCCCAATACTAACTAGGTATTTATAGAGACGAACATCCCCAAGTGATAGCATTCCATACTTTTTTTCTGGGTTTCCTCCTCTTCCCTTCATTGTTATTTTATTACTCAAGCCCAAAGTGACTTTGATTTGCTCAAGGAAATCGACGTCTTTAGATGTAATAACAATATGTCTCCCATCGATACTCAAATTACCATCCGTAGCAATAAGTCCTACAAGGTACCAAAAGTGCTCAGGAGCAGTATTTCCTAAGTTGATCACGTATACATTATACCATTTCTTATCTTATCCGAGGCCATGGCCGGAATCGAACCGGCGTATAAGGGTTTTGCAGACCCATGCCTTACCACTTGGCGACATGGCCGTATACATGTAATACCAAACAAATAGGTCTTTGTATAGCACATGACCCCTCCAGGTGGCGGGGTCATGATTATATTATTCAGTCTTCGGCTCTTCTGGCGCTTCCTGCTTCTCGGCTTCTTTTGTTTCCTGTTCTGCATGCTCTTTCGCCTCTTCTGCTAAGCGTTTTTTATCAGATTCTTCTTTCTCGTGGCGTTGCATTGCAAGTTCATCTTCTTTTACTCTTCGTCGGCCTTCGTGGCGAAGGTAGTTTAGCTGCGCTCGTCGAACTTTCTGGCGCTTTACGATTTCAATGTTCGTGATCAGCGGGCTATAGAGCGGGAACACGCGCTCAACGGCGAATTTCCCTGTTTCTCTGCGAACAGTAAATGATGTAGAAGGACCGCTTCCTCGTACGCCAAGGACGGTGCCTTCAAATGCCTGCACTCGCGTTTTATCTCCTTCCACGATTTTTGTACCGATACGAACGATGTCGCCTGGGCGCAAAATCGGGCGGTCTACCCCCTTAATTTGTGCTAATTCAAATAAACGTAATGCGTCCATAGATAGGGGGTATTATTGCGGATCCCCTAATAAAAGTCAATTATTTTCCTGGGAGAGATTCTATCTGGGCACTGATTGTTTGGATTCCGAAGCTGACGGCTTCCTGCCGGGTAGGCATCCATATATCCAAAAATAAAGATTGGTCATATCTGCTGTTCATGCGGTCCTCTACGGTAAACACTTCAGAGCCGATGCGGACACGGGTGCCGATAGGGAGAATATTGGTTGCAATAATGCCGTATCGGGTGCGGGTACCGCTAGCAGTGATAAAGGGAGACGCATCTGTTAAGTCGGGTTCGGAAGTGTATGCGGAGGCAGTAACACGAAGGATCAGACCTTCTTTCAGAGGTATGGTTTTTCCAAGATCGGATGCGTCGTTGATTGTTTGGGTGAAAACAAGACCTTGCCCTGCAAGCTGATTCGAAAACGCCAACGCCGGGGCGGGATAGATCATCTCGAATACTAGAACGAGAATTGGCAGAAACTGAAGTGATTGAACAACTAATGTGTTTATGTTTGTTTGTTTCATTGGCTGTATTCATAGTAGCATAAAAATGAGGTTAGGTCAAAATAAAACACCCCGCAATAAGCGGGGTGTTTTGCGTATATTTGTTTTTTATAATACTTCGACTCGAACTTTTCCAAGACCGCCATTCATGCCGATTGCAGTCTTCGTTCCAATCGTAAGGTCTGCTACTCGGTTACCATATTTATCTTTGTAAAATCCTCCAGTATCCGTAATTCGGACAATGACTGATTTTCCGTTTGCGAGATTCGTAACTCGTGCTTGATAGCCTACTAGATGTTTTTTGTCGGCACCAATTGCCATAGTAAGGGCGTTATCATCGAGCACTTGTCCGTTTGCCATTACGAATAATGGGTTGCATCCAAGGCATCCTGCCTTGCTGTAGTAGCTGGCAATACCTTCAAGCACAAGGTTTGCGCCTGATTTAATTTGCGGTGTTCTAGCTATTACGGTCTTTGTTTTCCAGGCTCCGGTATCGGTAATCGGGGATCCGGAAGACATAACAGTTCCAGACATATACCCATACGATAATTCCGGCGTTTTTTCTGGAATAGCAATAACGGGAGTGATTTCGGCAGGAAGAGTAAATGCAAGCGCGTTGTGTGCAGTAATGGTTGTAATAATCACAAGCGCGATGGCTTGTATTCCGATATTAAGAGTGGTGTTTGTAAGGTTTTTGTGTCTCAGGATTGCGATTGAACGCATAGGAGAGACTTACGAGTAAACCTCACGCTTTTCGTGGGATCGCCCAAATTTGGGCAACTAAAAAGCCTAATAGAATGAATCTATTAGGCGAACGGATCACTATAGCACAACCACAGAAAAAGTCAAGTATTATGGGGGTAATTCCGTCATATATGCCAATATAATGCCGTTTTATGGCATTTTAGAGGGTTATATAGTAGTTTGTCATTCCGGACTTGCTGCGCCCCGCGAAGCTTGTGAGCGTAGTGGGGATCCGGCATCCACGTCGTTACTTGCTTGCCAGCTCGTCAATTTTTGCTGCAAGAATAAAGTCATTATCAAACAAACCATCAATCTTGAATGTCCAAAGTTCAATAATAACCTGCTTATAGTG